>ENA-UPXM01003902-UPXM01003902.1-activated-sludge-metagenome-genome-assembly--contig:-NODE-3902-length-15718-cov-5.075081_pt1 | contig 15718 bp, 15 predicted proteins | sample MGYA00238178_ERZ772708 | MGnify/ENA primary metagenome ERZ772708 (study PRJEB29002, sample SAMN05720212) | activated sludge metagenome | isolation source: anaerobic digester from wastewater... | reverse complement strand
ATGACGGTTCATAATTTATGCTGATTTATCCTGTTGTTTCACCGGAAACTCCCCAGATAAAAACTAACTCACAATACCCCTGCAACGCATACCTGTCAACGGCTCATAAACATTTCGGGGACTGGGGACCGGGAACAAGGGACTGGTAAAATCAAAACCTGAAAGCGGGTCTCACGCAGAAACGCAAAGGGCTCGGAGGGGAATGAGCAACGGGGACTCTGGGATATCACAGATGATTCAAAGGGCGGCCAATCGGCCGCCCTTTGGTGTTTTGCGGGCATCATTCAGCTTGTCGAGGATTGACTTCATCTCTTAAGCGGTTGAGTTGATAAAGGCTGCTATCAGCATCACCGCTAAGGCAGGGCTACTCCCTGACCTGGCCGTCGCCATAGACGATGAACTTGGTGGTGGTCAGATCCTCCAGCCCCATGGGACCGAAAGAGTGCAGCTTGGTGGTGGAGATGCCGATCTCGGCACCCAGGCCGAGCTGGCCGCCGTCATTGAAACGGGTGGCGGCGTTGACCAGTACGCAGGATGAGTTCATCTCGCGGATAAAGCGCTGGGCATTGCCGTAGTCGGAGGTGACAATCGCCTCGCTGTGCAGCGAGCTGTAGCGGTTGATGTGGTCCATGGCGGCATCCAGGTCATCCACCACCCGGCAGGCCAGGATCAGATCCAGGTATTCCGCGGCCCAATCTTCCTCCGTGGCGGTTTTTGCCTGGGGGGCATACTGCCGAAAGCGTTCATCACCACGCAGTTCCACGCCAAGTCCAGCCAGGGTTGCGGCGATGCGCGGCACGAATCCGGCCGCCACGTCACGATGGATCAGCAGGGTCTCCAGCGCATTGCAGACACCGGGGCGCTGGGTCTTGCTGTTGACGATGATCCGCTCCGCCTTGTCCAGGTCAGCGCTCTTATCAACAAACACATGGCAGACCCCTTTGTAGTGTTTGATGACCGGGATACGGGAATTTTCCACCGTAAAACGGATCAGACTCTCGCCGCCACGGGGGATGATCAGGTCGATATATTCTTCCTGTTTGAGCATCTCCAGCACCCCTGCCCGGTCCGTAAAGGGAATCAGGGACAGGGCGGCAGCCGGTATGCCCATTTCGGTCAGCACGCCTTGCAGTATGGCGGCAATGGCGCGGTTGGAGTGGATTGCCTCCGAACCGCCGCGCAGCACGACACAGTTGCCGGCCTTGAGGCAGAGCGCCGCTGCATCGGCAGTGACGTTTGGGCGGGCTTCATAGATGATGCCGATCACCCCCAGCGGGATGCGCATCTTGCCGACCATCAGCTCATTCGGCCGTTTCCACATTCTGGTGACTTCACCTACCGGATCGGGCAGCGCCGCCACTTCACGCAGCGCATCGGCCACCCCCATGATCCGCTTCCGGTCCAGCATCAGCCTGTCCAGCATGGCTGCAGAAAGACCCTTCTGCCTGCCTGTGTCCAGATCCTTGGCATTTTCCGCGACCAATGCGGCTGTCTGGTTTTCCAGGGCGTCTGCCATGGCCAGCAGCATACTGTTTTTAACATCCGTACCAAGGCGGGCCATGGCAAAGGATGCCTGGCGGGCCTCACGGGCGATATTTTTTACCTGCTCAGCAATATCCATAACTGCTCCTTGAATGCATGAAATCTGGTTGAGTGTGAAATGTAAGGCAATTTGAACGCCACATCAAGTCCAATCGGCATTGTTTCCATGGGCTGACGCCTCATATTCAGTCAGCAAAAGTCAAAACAAAAACCGTTTTAAAACTTGCCATATGCCGTTTTATATGTAAAATTTATGCATTTACTGTCCGCATTTACCTTATGAAGATTACATCAAGAGGCATCCAAACACAAACTAGTTGATAATACGGCATTATATCCCTGGAAGGCCATGCTGGATGCACGGCGGTTTTATAACCCGTCAAATCCTCCAGTTTCCTTCATGGGGCAGGGATATCCTTTCGCACATCAGCTTTTATTACAACAGCGATTATTAAATACACACCACAGTTGAGGAGGCAGCAAAATGGCGCAGAAATATGTGTACTTCTTTGGCAACGGTCAGGCAGACGGCCGGGCCGACATGAAGGCTCTCTTGGGCGGAAAAGGGGCGAATCTGGCCGAAATGACCAGTATCGGTCTGCCGGTTCCTCCGGGCTTTACCATTTCCACCGAGGTCTGTACCGAATTCTACAAGAATGATCGTAATTATCCTGCGTCTCTGGCTGCAGAGGTGGCTGAGAACCTCAAACGGGTAGAGCAGCTGATGGGCAAGAAGTTTGGGGATCCGGCCAACCCGCTGCTGGTTTCCATTCGTTCCGGCGCCAGGGCATCCATGCCGGGCATGATGGATACCGTGCTCAATCTGGGGCTTAACGATAGTACTGTACAGGGCATCATCGCCCAGAGCGGTGACGAGCGCTTCGCCTATGATGCCTACCGCCGCTTTGTACAGATGTACTCTGATGTGGTCATGGGCATGGAGAAGGATATCCTTGACCACCTGCTGGAGCAGAAGAAGGAAGAGCGCGGCGTACACCTGGATACGGAACTAACGGCAGCCGACTGGAAAGAACTGGTCGTAAAGTTCAAGGCCAAAATCCATGAAGAACTCGGCAAGCCCTTTCCGGAAGATCCGCAGGAGCAGATGTGGGGTGCGATCGGTGCTGTTTTCGGTTCCTGGATGAACCAGCGCGCCATCACCTACCGCAAGCTGAACAATATTCCGTCCGAATGGGGCACCGCCGTCAACGTGCAGTCAATGGTCTTCGGCAACATGGGCAACGACTGTGCCACTGGCGTGGCCTTCACCCGTGACCCGTCCACAGGCGAGAACTATTTCTATGGCGAATTCCTCGTCAATGCCCAGGGCGAAGACGTTGTGGCCGGCATCAGGACACCGCAGCCGATCAATCGTGTTAAATCCAACGACAGCAAGCTTCCTTCACTGGAAGAGGTCATGCCGGAGTGCTACAGGCAACTCGTCAATGTACGCGGCATCCTGGAAAACCACTACAAGGACATGCAGGATATCGAGTTTACTATCGAAACCGGCAAACTCTACATGCTGCAAACCAGAACTGGCAAGCGTACGGCCCCCGCAGCCATCAAGATCGCCGTCAACATGGTCGAGGAAGGACTGATCGACGAGCAGACGGCCATCACCAGGGTTGCACCGTCCCAGCTTGACCAGTTGCTGCACCCCTCACTGGATCCCAACGCAAAAAAAACCATCGTAGCCAAGGGCCTGCCGGCTTCGCCCGGCGCAGTTTCCGGCGAGGTTGTCTTTTCGGCGGATGAGGCCGAGGCAGAAGCCAAACTGGGCCGCAAGGTCATTCTGGTACGTGTTGAAACCTCACCGGAGGACATTCATGGCATGCACGCTGCACAGGGCATCCTTACCGCTCGGGGCGGCATGACCTCCCACGCAGCGGTGGTTGCACGCGGCATGGGCAAATGCTGCGTAGCCGGCTGCGGCGACATCAAGGTTGACTATAGCGCAGAATCCTTCACAGCCCGGGACGGCGTTGTCATCCAAAAAGGTGACACCATCACACTGGACGGCACCTCCGGTGACGTCATGCTTGGTGCTGTACCAACCGTTTCCGCCAAGCTGACCGGCGATTTCGCCAAATTGATGGGCTGGGTTGACAAGGTTCGCACATTGAAGGTGCGCGCTAACGCCGACACCCCCAATGATGCCCGTGTAGCCAGGGAATTCGGCGCCGAAGGTATCGGCCTCTGCCGCACCGAGCACATGTTCTTCGAAGCAGAGCGCATCGCAGCCGTACGCGAAATGATCCTCTCTGAAGAGCTGGAAGGCCGTAAAAAGGCGCTGGCCAAGATCCTGCCCATGCAGAAAGGTGATTTCATCGGCATTTTCAGGGAGATGAAGGACCTGCCGGTCACCATCCGTCTGCTTGACCCGCCGCTGCACGAGTTCCTGCCCCAGGAAGAGAAAGACATCGCAGACCTGGCCCAAACCATGGGTGTGCCGGTTACCGCCATCAAGCACAAGGTTCAGGCATTGCACGAGTTCAACCCCATGCTGGGCCACCGCGGCTGCAGGCTCGGCATCACCTTTCCCGAGATCTACGATATGCAGGTGCAGGCCATCATGGAAGCGGCATGTGAACTGGTCAAAAACGAGGGCTTCACCATTATCCCCGAAATCATGATCCCGCTGATCGCCACCGTGAAAGAGTTCCAGGTGCTCAAACAGAACGCTATCGCGGTTTGCGAGGAGGTCATCAGCCGTTACGGTGTCAAGGTTGAATACCTGATCGGCACAATGATCGAACTGCCGCGCGCTGCCCTGACCGCCGATGAAATTGCCGCCGAAGCCCAGTTCTTCTCCTTCGGCACCAATGACCTGACCCAGACCACATTCGGGCTTTCCCGCGACGATGCCGGTTCATTCCTGCCCTTCTATGTGGATCGTGAGATCCTGCCACAGGATCCTTTCGTCACACTGGACCAGGGCGGGGTAGGCAAACTGGTTGCCATGGCCTGCGAAAAGGGGCGCTCCACCAGAAGTGACATCAAGCTTGGCATCTGCGGTGAACATGGCGGCGACCCGGATTCGGTCATCTTCTGCCACAAAACCGGGCTGACCTATGTCTCCTGTTCGCCATACCGGGTGCCAATCGCCCGTCTGGCAGCGGCCCACGCAGTAATCGAAGGCTGATGGCGCAAGCCTTCGACCGTTGAACAGCAAGAGGGGGTGGATCATCAGATCCACCCCCTCTTCGTTTTACAAATCAAGCATGTCTTCCTGCATGCAAACCCATAGGGCCAGCGGCTGTTGCTACAACTTGAAACGACTGGTCATGGCCTGCAGTTCCGTTGCCGCCCGGGCCAACTCCGTTGCGGTGCTTTCGGTCTGTTTGGCGCCACCGGCCGAATCATTGATTACCTGGGTGATGTGATGCATGCTCTCTGTGATCGTGCAGGCTGTGGCCGACTGTTCCTCTGCGGCAGTAGCAACCTGGGAGACATGGGCGATCAGTGGTGATATCTGTTCCTTGATGACCCCCATCGCCTCACTGGAAAGCTGTACATCCCGGGTGCCATTGCGGACACTGCTGGCGCTCCTTTCCATCGATGTGACCACATTCTTGACATCACCCTGCAGCGAACCGATGATGTTCTGAATCTCTCGCGTGGCAGTTGACGTGCGCTCGGCCAGGTTCCGCACCTCGTCGGCAACGACGGCAAAACCGCGTCCCTGGTCTCCGGCTCTGGCCGCCTCAATGGCGGCATTCAACGCCAGCAGATTGGTCTGGTCGGCAATATCACCAATAGCCACCACGATATCGCCAATGCGCTCCGAATTGGCTCCCAGGGCCTTGACCGCCTCGGTCGAACCAATCACCATCCGCTCGATCTCGCCCATCATGGCAGTCATGCTGTCAATCACCTGCTCGCCTCCCATGGTCGCCCGTTCGGTTTCCGAGGCCTTTTCAGCCATCTCCTGGCAGCTGCGTGAAATCGATATACTGGTGGCTGAAAGTTCATCAACCGCAGTCGCAACAGCGTGGGATTGACGTGACGCCTGATCCGTGCCGTCGGAGATCTTCACCGAAGAGGCGCTCAGACTGCCGGACGCCTCCGAAAGTCTGCCGGATGCCTCCTGGATACTGGCAATCATGTTCCTGATCGACTGTTGCATATCCATCATGGCAAGCAGCACCTTGCTAAGTTCATTACGACGTTTTACGGTAATTACGTGGGTTAGATCGCCCTTGGCCATGTCTTCCAGGTAGTTGATTACACGTCTGATCGGCTCAAGAATCGAGCCGATGCACATGCCTGTGAGTATGGCACCGAAGACCAGCAAAAGGGCCATGGCCAGATAGAGTGTCGTGTCGCTGCACTGCTTGGCTGCATAGGCAGTTACAATCAGGGAGAGGGTGTAGAAGGCGCCGAGAATTATAATACGCTGTTTGATAGTCCTGCCACGGTATAGCTCATAGATGAACATATAGCACCTCGCGTAATAATGTTCTCCAAATCAAGCATAACGACGAATAGCTGTTTCTAAATCATTAACACAATTTGACAACAAACAATAGACATAAAAACATGTTTTACCAGACAGCAAGCGCGCTCCCGGGTCACGCAGTCTGCTCCCCGAAAACCTGGGCACTGAAGATGTAAATCTCACAATCCTTTTGCCAGGCATCTTCAGGCAAACCAGCCTTGATGCAGGTATGCCTGAGAAAACCCTCCCTGTCCCAGCCATACTCGCTGGCCACCTGTGGCAGCAGCACCCCGCGATTGAAGTTCTTGACTACATAGAGGCCGTGGATGCCAACCTCAATCTCGTCTATCACGGAAACCCTCTTCAAGGGCGAGAGCACGGATATTTCCAGTGAAAAATCCGCAAGATCGTTTTGTTTCATCGGGTAAAAACGAGGGTCCTGGGTCGCCGCCGCGACGGCCATCTCCTGCACAAGACGGTAAAGCGGTATGTCGGAAACAAAATTGCCGATACAGCCCCTCAGTCCCCCCTGCTGCTTGATGGTTACAAAACAGCCGCTTTTGGTCTGCAGAGCCGGGGAATCTGACTCCACCACTGGAACCTTGCCGTTCTCCACATGGCTCACAATCGTGTCGCGGGCAATCCTGAGCAACTCCTGCTGTTCTGGCAACGCAAGCTGTTCTGACATCCTATCCTCCTGTCCGGAATAACGCAGGCCAAGGTCGGCCTGCAAGCCTAACGGTAGTTCTTTCTGCGAAACAGGCCAGTCTTGACACTGACCACCCGGTCCAGAAACAGCAGACCGTCCAGATGATCCATTTCATGCTGGATCGCAATTGCCTCGAAACCGCTGGCCTCCACCTGCCTGACATTGCCGTCAGGCTCTGTGAAGCGCACTGTTACAGATGTTGACCGCTCCACATCACCGGTATAGTCGGGAACACTCATGCAGCCCTCACGCATGACGGTGCTGCCAGACCGGTCAACAATTTCAGGATTGATCATACATAACAGGCCATGGTTATTATCACGGCCGTTTTTACTGCCGGAAACATCCACTACGCAGACACGCAGGGTCACACCGACCTGTGGCGCAGCAACGCCTACCGAACCGGGTCCGGCACGCATGGTATCAACCAGATCCTGTACCAGCGACCTGATGCTGTCGTCCAGGCTGTCAACCTCATGACTGATTTTTTTCAAAACCGGATGGGGGTAGCGCAAAATAGGCTGAATAGACATGTCAACTAAAGGGATACCGGCGTGACAATCCGTACGCCAATTTCCACGTTCAACTCCTTTTTAAGATCACAAAGCAGCCGCTCGACACTTTCAGGAGATTGTCCCTCCGGCAGTGCGGCCTCAAGCATCATGACATAAACCGGCTCTTCAGCCGTGCCGACAAGTTTGGTTGCCAGATCCGTAATGTTTATGCCGCGTTCAGACAGTTCACTGGTTACACGATAGACAATGCCGGGCTGATCGGCCCCGTATACAGAAACAAGACATATTTCACCCTGAGGTTCATGGCGATACACCTCATCAATCTGGAGCGGCCTGACCGCCAGCGACGTACCCAACCTGTCACAGGCCGGCTTCAGCTCATCGATCAGGCGCGTCTTGTTGAATGGCCTGACATGGGAAACGATCAGAATCATCGCGAACTCACCACCCAGCATTGTACAGCTCGAGTCGGCAATATTGCATCCCAGCCGGTAAAGAGCCTCGGCAACTCCTGCCACAATACCGGGCTGATCCTTGCCTACTATTGATACCGCATAATGAAGATCACCTGTCTGCTGTGTCATGCGCATCCTCGTCAATTGAAGTTTCCAGCTTGGTAACACTATTCAATGCCGTCTGCAATCGTTTTTTACTGGCATGGCAAGGCTTACACACCCGATCACGCTCACCCCACCCGGCTTGACAAGTTTTACCGGCACATGATAACAGAGTAAGCCAGTTTCTTTATTCACAGATTCCTTTCACACCAGGACAATCCATTGAACACAGCCAACTCGTGCCAGTTGTTTTGTCAGGCACAGACGTCAATCCCCGGCGGGGTCAACAGCCCGGTACGCGCCTTCAAGTCAGTCGGAAGCAACCCCCTGTTTATCAAAAAGGCAAGCGGCAGCAGTATTGTGGATGCCGACAACAACAGCTATATCGACTATGTCGGTTCCTGGGGCCCGATGATACTTGGACACTGCCATCCGCAGATAGTTGAAGCCATCAGGCAGGCAGCCGGAAACGGTGCCAGCTTCGGCGCACCGACAGAGCTGGAAATCACCCTGGCGGAAATGATCATCGCTGCCGTACCCTCGATTGAGATGGTGCGCATGGTAAATTCAGGTACCGAGGCCACCATGAGTGCCATACGGTTGGCACGGGCCCACACCGGCAAAGACGATATCATCAAGTTTTCCGGCTGCTACCATGGTCATGCCGACTCGCTGCTGGTCAAGGCGGGTTCCGGCGAAGCCACCTTCGGTGTGCCCGACTCTCCCGGCGTCCCTGCCGATCTGGCGCGCCACACATTGACCGCCGAGTACAATTCCCTCGACTCCGTCAGAACACTGGTAGAGACACACAGAAACAGTATTGCATGCATCATCGTGGAACCGGTCGCCGGCAATATGGGAACGGTGCCTCCCCGGGAGGGTTTTCTGGAAGGACTGCGCCAGATATGCACCGATCACGGCATCATCCTGATTTTTGACGAAGTCATGTCAGGTTTCCGGGTTGCCTACGGAGGGGCACAAACCCTTTACGGGGTGACGCCCGACATGACGACCCTGGGCAAGATCATCGGCGGCGGTCTGCCTGTTGGGGCGTTCGGCGGCAGCAAAAAGATCATGGAAATGCTCTCACCGCACGGCGGCGTCTATCAGGCCGGCACATTGTCCGGAAACCCGCTGGCCATGTCCGCCGGTATCGCCACCCTCAAGCTCCTCCAACAGCCAGGTTACTATGATCTGCTGGAAGAAAGGAGCCAGACACTTGCTGCAGGCATCGCTGAGGCGGCCAGAAAGGCGGGTTGCCCTGTATACTGTACGCGTGTCGGCAGCATGTTCTGTACCTTCTTCACCCCCCATGAAGTCTACGACTGGCAGAGTGCCTCAAACTGCGACACCAAAGCTTTTGCCCGCTATTTCAGGGGGATGCTGGAACGGGGCGTCTATCTGGCACCCTCCCAGTTTGAAACAGCATTCATGTCGAGCGCCCACAGTGAATGTGATATCTCCATGACCATTGAAGCTGCGGCAGCATGCTTCCAACAGCTCGCCTGAAACAACGTTTATTTGTTTGACACACTGTCTGGCGGCATGTTAAAAAGTAACGATTTTGCGTAACACTGGCAATCATATATGGCACAGGACAATAAAGAGCTCTTTCGTAGTTTGGCAACCGTTTCGAGCATGGGCATTTCATTCGCCCTGGCCATCGCAATCGGCGCATGGTTTGGCTTGGCGCTGGATCGCTGGCTGGGAACCAGCCCCTGGCTTTTTCACATTTTTCTCTTATTCGGCATCGCAGCCGGGTTCAATAACATATATGTGATTGCTCGCAGGGAGATCAAAAAAGATGAAGGCGACATTAAATAAGGAGAACCTCTACGCCTTCACACTCATAAGTTCAATACTATTTACAGCAGTGCTGGCCATTGGCAGTACCTTCCTGTATTCTGCCAGACTCGGCATCAGTATTCTTGCCGGTGGCAGCATCGCCGTCATGAATTTTTTATGGATGCGCCATATGCTAAATCGCATTATATTTGGCGCTCCAACCGCACCGGTAAGATATGCGCAGCTCCGCTTCATCATGCGTCTTACCGTGACCGCAATTTTGTTATATCTGGCGATCACCTCCGGTTATTTTTTGATCACCGGGCTGCTGGCAGGACTTTCATCTGTAATCATAACAATAATGGGATTTTCCCTTTTTTTATCAGCACATTCTGGGGGGTAGCATCATGATTCATCCTTTACTTCTGCTGGAACATTTCAAAAAGCTCCTGGAGCCATTTCATATCACCGGTGCTGGTGCCGATGCAATCATATACACCTGGGTGGTTATTGCCCTGCTGCTGGTTGTATCCATGCTGGCAACCAGGAATATCAAAACCATCCCTAGCGGCTTTCAGAATTTTGTTGAAGTTGTAGTAGATACCATCGAAAAGATGATCGTGGATAACATGGGGGAACAGGGCCGCCGATTCTTTCCACTGATTGCAACGTTAGCGCTTTTCATCCTGGTTTCGAACCTGATCGGACTGGTTCCCGGCTTCTATCCGCCAACGGCCAATCTGAACACCACCGCCGCCTGTGCAATTGTCGTTTTTCTCGCCACTCACATCGTTGGCATCAAGGAGCACGGATTCCACTACGTAAAACATTTTATGGGCCCGATCTGGTGGCTCTCACCGATTATGTTTTTCATCGAGGTTATCGGTCATATGAGCCGCCCGCTCTCGCTTTCATTGCGTCTTTTCGGTAACATGAATGGTCATGAACTGGTGCTGATGGTCTTCTTCGGTCTCGCGCCTTTCTTCGCTCCGTTGCCGATGATGCTGATGGGCGTGCTGGTGTCGTTCATCCAGTCATTCGTCTTCATGCTACTGGCCATGATCTACATTCAGGGCTCTGTTGAAGAAGCCCACTAAATTTATTTTTTAGTCCTATACTGTTTAGGACAATCAAAACCACGTTGGAGGTATAAGAATGAGCTTTTTTACAGTGTGTGTCATCGTAGCAGGTATTGGTATGTGTCTGGCAGCAATCGGTACCGGCTTTGCCCAGGGTTTTGCCATCAGGGGCGCAGTTGAAGGTGTTGCCCGTAACCCGAGCGCTTCCGGCAAAATTCTCACCACCATGATGATCGGTCTGGCCATGATCGAGTCTCTGGCAATCTACGTTCTGGTTATCAGCCTGATCCTGCTGTTTGCCAACCCCTACAAAGACATCGTCATCAAAATGGCTGAAACCGTAGCCAAGTAATTACACAGACGGTTTACTGTAAGCAAAAATGGCATCCATTTCGGGATGCCATTTTTTGTTTTAGCACGAGATACATCTACTACAATGTGTTTACCCAACCGCCAGAACACACCTGTTGTTGGCCATGCTGGCGGCCATGCGTATGGCGGCCAGCATGCTGCGCTCGGAAGCCCTGCCGCTGCCGGCCAGATCATAGGCGGTGCCATGATCCACTGAGGTGCGGATAATCGGCAACCCCAGTGTAATATTGACCCCGTCATCGAAATGCAGGAGCTTAAGAGGAATCAACCCCTGGTCGTGATACATGGCCACTACCGCATCGTATGCCCCTTTTGCGGCAAAATGGAACAGTGTATCAGCAGCCAAGGGGCCACTGACATCGATACCTTCGCCCCGGGCCATCTGCACAGCCGGCCGGATAATCTCTTCATCCTCTGTCCCGAACATTCCATTCTCACCGCAATGGGGGTTCAGCGCAGTCACGGCAATGCGAGGCCTCGGCTTATCTAGCAACAGACGCATACTGTCATTGGTCACCCGGATGGTCTTCAATATCTTCTCTTGGTCTATCAGGCCAGGCACATCAGCAAGCGCTTCATGGATGGTCACCAGGCTGACCCGTAGCACATCCCCGGCCAGCATCATCACAAAGTCCTTCGTACCGCACAGTTCTGCCAGCAGTTCGGTATGGCCATGAAAGTCATGGCCGGCACGGTTCATGGCCTCTTTGTTGATCGGTGCGGTGACCATGGCCGACACACATCCGGACAGACAATACTGTGCAGCAGCACAGATATAACGGAAAGCAGCATCTCCACTGGCAGCAGTCGGTTGGCCATAGCGCATGTCTGCATCGGCAAGACTGGAAATCGGTAGCAACGCAACTGTTCTGGCAGGCAAAAGACGGGCCTCGCCAGGTTCTGCTATTTCACTGATTTCGAGTTCTTCACGACAGACGGCAATTGCACGCCGAATGGCAGCTGGGTCACCGACAACAAAAGGTATACAATAGTCCCGCACCTCCGGCGTGGACAGTGCAGAAACAACAATCTCCGGTCCGATGCCACAAGGATCTCCCATGGTAATGGCCATCAACGGCTTTTTAAGTTGGGTCGACATGTTTTGGCTCTCTTATCTCCGCTAGCGCCAGGGTGATGTTGGCCGAATTGGCCTCGCACAGCAGCAATTGTCCGCCACTCGAGGCCAGAACCGCCGCTGCAGCCGCTTCAGTCAAGACACGCTCTGGCGAAACAGACACATGGCTCAGTTCATCACTGCTATAAAAAACAGCCGGCAGCGCATGTTGCTGCGCAAATGAAACCAGCCCGACCTCACCTCTGCATGCCTCGACTGAAACGACCAACGCAACACTCTTGAAGGCAATGAAGATGCGCCGCAATTGGCGACAGACATACTCTTCCATCTCATCCTTGGAAGTGCCGTTTTTGCAACAGATACCTAGAACCAGATTGCGCGGTCTGAGGATCAACAGATTTTCCGGTAAAGAGCGCTCTGGGAAATAGTGGCTGCTGACAAACAAGAGACCTTTGGCCTTACTGTTGATGGCGTCGGCAAGGGTTTCGAAATACGACAGGCGGCCACGGCCACAAAACCAGCTGCGGGTCTTACCGCTATCATCCACAACGGCAATTTTCTCGTCATCCAGCAGCATGCTGTTAAGCAGCTTGATCCGGGAAATGTCCTCGATCACCCACCCCTGCTCCTTGGCCAGCATATCAAAGGATGGTAGCCCATTGGCATCGGTAGCGGTCGTGATCACCGGCCTTGCACCAATGATGAAGGCACAGCGCTCAGCCAGAGCATTGGCCCCCCCCAGATGCCCGGAGAGCAGGGAAATCGCAAATTTGCCGCTATCATCCAGAACTGTTACTGCAGGGTCAGAGTCCTTTGATTTCAGGTGGGGGGCAATCATGCGTACAACGATACCAGTAGCCATGATGAATACAATGCCATCAACTGCAGGCCAGAGTTCTGCCACCAGCTGACCCAGCGTTCCCGGATCAAAATGCCTGGCTTTCGAACCGGCCTGGCCGGTGTAGCGGGCTGACACATAGAGCTGGGCATCTATCAAACCCTGTTGCAGTTTTTTGCCCAACCGGGCGCCATTACGCGTTATGGCAATGATGGCGATGGACATATCCGAACACCGATTGTTAATTGCATCCCTCCGCAAACTCAATAGCACTCAGGACGGCGGTCGTTGAAACAGGGGATGTGCGCGCGATAGTCGGCCATTGCATCCATATTCAGCTCGGCTACAATCTCGCACTGCTGCTCTCCCGCATCGGCAAGCACCTCTCCCGCCGGCGCCACAATCATGCTCATGCCGAAAAAATCCAGCTTGCCAATCACGCCGCAGGCGTTGCAGGAAACAACAAAAAGCTGATTTTCTATCGCCCTGGCACGAATCAGCGTGCGCCACTGTTCGTCACGGGGCTTAGGCCACTGGGCCGGCACACAGATAATCTGCGCCCCCTCCAGCGCCATTTTCCGGGCAAGTTCGGGAAAGCGGATGTCATAACAGATCGCCACACCCAGCTTGCCGACCGTGGTATCAGCGACCAGACTGCTGTCACCGGCCGAGAAGGCCCGATCCTCACCCAACAGCGTGAACAGGTGCAGTTTGCGGTACACGCCGGCCAGCCGGCCATTGTCCACCAGAAACACGGTATTAAAGACCTTGTCACCGTCAGGTTCCGGCATGCTGCCACAGATAACCATGCCGTATGTTTTGCTGAGTTGCTGCAGTTCCTCAGCAATCTCGGCGCTTCGCAAAGCCAGCTGGTTCAGCGCGCGGTAGGCAAATCCGCTGGACCACATCTCCGGCAGCACCACCAGCCGGACACCCTGGTCAGCCAAGCGTTTCAGCGCGTCCCTGACATATGCCAGGTTCTTGTCCACATCGCCTGTATTTACATTGAATTGAATGGCCGCAGCCTTAAAGGTATGCATGACTGGTTCACCTCTTGGTGAACTGGGAATTGAGGTAGGCATTGACCACATCCATGAAGATCTCGCGCGGCTTACTGGTGCCGTCGCTGGGAGCGATCATACCTTCGCGCTCCATCATCTCAACCATCCTGGCCGAGCGGTTATAGCCAATACGCAGCTTGCGCTGGATCATGGAGATGGATGCCTGACGTGTCTCGGCCACCGCACGCAGGGCATCTTCCCAACGCTCGTCCAACTCCTCGTCTTCGGCTGCACCGTCGCGCTCGTCCGTATCCTTCATTTCCATAATCGATTTTTCGTAAACCGGTTTGCCCTGTTTTTTAAGAAAGTCCACCACACGCTGCACTTCGGCATCGGAAACAAAGGAACCATGCAGGCGCTGGATGAGCGACGTGCCCGGCGGCATGTAAAGCATGTCACCCATGCCCAGGAGTGCCTCGGCCCCGTTGCCGTCGAGGATGGTGCGGGAATCTACCTTTGAGGAAACCTTGAAGGCAATGCGGGTCGGCAGGTTGGCCTTGATCAATCCGGTGATGACATCAACCGAGGGGCGCTGGGTAGCCAGGATCAGGTGAATACCCGAGGCACGCGCCTTCTGGGCCAGTCTGGCGATGTGTTCCTCCACCTCGCGACCGGCCACCATCATCAGGTCCGCCAGCTCGTCCACTATGACCACGATGTATGGCAGATGGGTATGCTCCAGCGCCTCGTTGTCATCCATGACAAACGGCATCGGCTCTGCTACTGCGCCGTCATCTTCTTCGATAAGCTCTTCCAGTTCCTCGATGATCTCCGCCTCAGGAAGACTCCTAAGCTCTGCCAGCTCTTCCGATTCAGCCGCCAGCTTTTTGTTGTAAGACTCGATGTTGCGCACACCCTTGTCGGAGAGCAGACGGTAACGACGTTCCATCTCGTTTACGGCCCATTTCAGCGCCAGCGAAGCCTTCTTGGGCTCCGTCACTACCGGCAAAAGCAGATGCGGTATCCCCTCATACATGGAAAATTCCAGCATCTTGGGGTCCACCATGATCATGCGCACATCTCGGGGTGTCGCCGTATACAGCAGGGAGAGGATCATGGTGTTGATGGACACGGACTTACCCATGCCGGTAGCGCCGGCTACAAGCAGATGGGGCGCCTTGGAAAGATCGGCGATGACAGGCTGGCCGGCAATATCCTTACCCAAAGCCAGCGGTAGTTTGTATTTGTTGTGATGAAAGGTGTCACAGTTGAAAATTTCACAGAGGAAGACCATGTCACGGTCGCGGTTTGGCACCTCGATACCGACTACGCCCTTGCCTGGAATCGGGGCGACGATGCGGATCGACATGGCCTGCAGCGCCATGGTCAGGTCATCGGCCAGACCGGCAATCTTGCTGATCTTGATGCCTGGAGCCGGAGAATACTCATACATGGTAATGACCGGACCGGGGCATATTTCTACGACCTCGCCATCGATACCGTAATCCTTGAGCTTCTTTTCAAGCAGCCGGGCGTTCATGGCCAGCGCGTCACGATCCAGCTTTTTTTCCTGTGCAGGCGGGTTATCCAACAGGGAGAACGGTGGAGTGCGAAAATCACCATCTGCCCTGATAAACTCGAAGGCCTCCTGAATTGCAGCCGTTTTTTCCGCCTCTTTTTTCTTCTCTTTTTCTTTTTTGAAAATATTGGAACGTACGACCGGTAGCGCAGGTGCATTGATTACGGGGCCACTGGCCGGCTCCGGCAACCCCTCACTTTTAGACTTGATGCGCAGTTCCTCCTT
>ENA-UPXM01003898-UPXM01003898.1-activated-sludge-metagenome-genome-assembly--contig:-NODE-3898-length-15726-cov-5.510369_pt1 | contig 15726 bp, 10 predicted proteins | sample MGYA00238178_ERZ772708 | MGnify/ENA primary metagenome ERZ772708 (study PRJEB29002, sample SAMN05720212) | activated sludge metagenome | isolation source: anaerobic digester from wastewater... | reverse complement strand
GGAACAGTGGATCATCTAAGGGCGCGGTGCCCAGACCGATCAATTGATCCTTGTGGGCGCCTTTATAGCCCTCTTGATACGCCCGAGACACCCATAGCGCCAGCAAGCGAAGCATGCCACGGGTTTTTTGAAAACGTGGCAGCGTCTGCCATTTACGCTCGAATACCGAGAGCACCATGGGATGGAAGGGATAGGTCGCGGCAAATTGTGCTCTGGCTTTGTCTCCCGGAAACCAATTGGGGACTTGGGACTGATGCTCCGTCACCCAATCACCATAGGCATTACACACATCATGCGCTTCTTTGGTAAGTAACACGCGACCATCTTGCGTAATCGCCCGTGGATCCCATTCAAACAGCCGGCGTCGGATAATTTCGGCCATTTCATTTTCCACTGAGATGATCATCGCCTTGCCCAAGCGGTTTAGCATGTGCTTGAACCGGTTATAATCGACTTCATCTTCAGCCGTCATCTCGATCACGTTAGATTTCGGTACCGCTACGACCAAGACGGCATTCTGTTCACCACGCACGGTCTCCGACAGGTTCTGCATGAAATCGTAGAGTTGGTCAGACAGTCCCGACTTACGATTGCGACTGACATAATTCATCATCTCATCCATCAGGATCAGACTTGGGCGATCCTTCGGCAGAAATTGACGGATGACATCACCAGCCGGAGCAATCAGCTGTTCATCGTGGTCTGCCACAAGCTGGAAGGCGGCCTCACCCCCCAGTTGAAAGGCAATTTCTCCCCACGGGGTTTTGCGCAGTGGGGTACCATCCAGCCCTCCGCGACCGGTTAAGGAATCGAATTCGGTCCCGACAAACACTGCCACGGCTGCTTGAGGGACGCTTTCAATTTCCGCCTTGGTCAGCAAAGATCTGACGCCCGCCCAGCCATTGGCAGCCGCGCCATGTTTTGCCAAATGATAGAGCATCGTCAGGGCATGGGTCTTGCCGCCACCAAATTGTGTCGTCATGTTGAAGATGGCAGAAGTTTCGGTCGTCTCTCCGGACAACCGCCGCAATACTTCGCCACCCATGCCGATCAGGTTCTGGGTCATGTACGTTCGCTCGAAAAACCGTACCGGATCTTTATAGTCGGGGGGGGCATTGCCATCCCGCACCTTATCCAGATGCACCGCAAATTCAGATGCATCAAGTGGTTTACCCTCGCGCAGATCCTCCCGCGGGGTGACTACTTTATACCAAGGTTTCAGCGCCATTATGACCTCCGGTGCAGGATGACGTAAGCATTGCCGTCTTTACTGATCGCGCAGAATTGTTCCGCTGCCAGAATAGCGGTTAGATAGCTCAACTGCTGCGGTGACTGGTTGATGTTACGGAGCAGTCTCCCCAGCGATGCGGGTGGTGGATTATCGCGCGATGCCCCCATCAGCACACGTCCTTGTGTCTGAATAGCGTCCGAAATGAGCTTGCAGGTATAGGGTGTGATGACCAGCGCTTCATGGTCTTGTGGCTGTCCGTCTTTATCAGAAGGGTAGACGATAAGCTCCCCTTCGGGACATTTTCTATAACGGAACGGCTTGCCGCTCGGGGTAGTCAATACGTGCACCACAACCTCCTCAAAATAATCTGAACATGCCGGTATTCGTTTCCAACCGCCACCACTTGAAAAATCCATACGGGAATGTGCTGGACTCATTACGGCTGCCCACTACCACAACGGTTTCTCCCGCCAACTGCACGCGGTCAGGTAGGGCCAGAGCACTAACCACTTCCTCCCGTAACAAGCGCACCAACTCAGCCCCCTCCGTGGGTTCACGGCGATAGCAGAACACCACGCGCAAGTCAGTCCGCGCACACATTACCTTCCATAACGAATAGGCAATCTTGTCATCGTCCTTACTGTTCTCCAGTTCTATTGCTGCCAGAGGAAAGCGCCAGCGGGAAGCCGCCTGACCAAAAGCCATGACATCCAGGGACAGGTACTCACTCCGGCAGACGGGGAGAGAAGTCAAGCGGTGTTTCTTGGCAGCCGCCTCCCATTGCAGAGCTTGGCATGTGACGACACTGGTGGCCGTCAAGGCCTCCGTCCAGTCACCCAGGCGCTCCTCAAGTGCCGCTTCTTTCAGTGGTACCGCAAAACAATCCGCTTGGACCGTAGCAAGAAAGGTTTCTCGCCACTGCTCCGCAAGTGTTGGGGCACTCAAAAGCCCAATCCTTTTTTACGGGCCAACACGCCGTCTACCCAGCGTTTTTCATCGGTAGCAGATGGATAGAGGGCAGAGAAGGCCTGCGCCAGCCGCCAGAAACGCTGGTCACGCCCCACGCCATCTTCAACTAGAAAACGTTTTAATGCCTCACCCCGACCCGCAGCAAAAAGGATCATACTTTGATGCAGTCGGTCGAGAACGGATTCACCGATTTTTGCGGCAGACTTTACATCCCACTCTTGCTCGGTTGTGTCGTCAATACCAAGGACCTTGAACAGATCAAGCTGGGGGCTGGTATCTTTCTTTTTCTTTTTTTCAGGGGTCTGTCCCGCATCCTTACCGAACAGGAATACGGCCCGCTCACTTACCGGCAATAAGCGTGCTGTTTCACCTTTCAATTCAACCAAAGAGCCTAGTTTTTCCAGATGAGCTCCTAAACCCTGTGCAATTTTTCGAGCAGCATCATATTCTAGAGCAAAGCCGCCGACCGCCTTTTTCGTTTTACCTCCATCTTCGTCATCATCAGTTTCTTCCGTGGTATCCTCATCGTTAGTTTGTTCTCCGTTATCAGTGCCAGTAGAAAGAGTCCAAAGCCACATGGCGGTAAGCCGCGCATCTGGCTCAAAACCTGTTGTTTCTGCCCCAGCAAAAATCATATCTAAGGCTTCTTTAGCAACAACTGCCCAGACTTGTTCCAGGTATTCCCTCAACATTACCTGTTCGCCACTGGCCTTTTCTACATGAGAGTACTGAGAAAAAACTTCCAGGGCGGGACCGAGACAAGCAAAAATTGCATCAGCCCCCACAACACCTTCAGACGCCAACCGTGGCATCCATTCGTGAATGCGTTGGGGCAATTCTTGTAGAACATCTCGCCAATCACCAATATCACCAGTTCTAAGCGAACCATCGGGCTTTTCTCGTGGTCGACATACAAGGTGCACCGATGATGCTAATGCTGCGGCATTGTTAGCCCTCAATCTTCCAGGTCGTTCCGTGTCGATTGGCCAAGAAGCTGTAACTACCCATCCAGCATCAATCATAGCTTGCAGTTGAGTTTCCCAACCCGTTGTGGATTTATGGGCAAAAACTACTATTCCAATTCCAGAAGGTCCAAGAACGCGTCGACCTTCGGTCATAGCCTCTTTCATAAGAGTTTCAAAATATTCGCGAGTCTTATGGGCATATATTTGGTTCCGTTCAGACAGCTGAACGATTTCACCATCTTTAGGTGTGCACTTTTCCTGAAACATCTTCGGATACAAATGGCCTACCGAGCGTTTAAGCCATACATAGAAAAAATCAGAAAGATCTGCATATGGGACGGCATCATAATATGGAGGATCAGTAAAAAAGACATTAGTACTATCATCTGGCAATGGATGATTGCAGGCAGATGCTTGTTCAACAGTAGCAGTCGTTTTAAATTCATTACCTGTTTTCTCGATTACCCTACAAATCCAGTCAACAGCTCCTTCATAGTTACCACTTCCTCCGGCGAAACCGTTTACTTCTGCATAGTCCCATATAATTCCAAGAGCCTGCCTGCCAAATGTATGAGCAACAAATTCTCCAGCCCAAACAGCAAGTGAACTCCAATAATCTGCGCACCGATCTATTGCAAATGCTAAGCACGTCTCAACAGCTGTGGATAGCCTAGAATCATTATCGTAACCAGCTAAGGCAACAGCTTGCTTTGTATTTTTTACAAGGGTTATTAATGCAAGAGCCTGTCTGCTATTAAAGAGCATCCCCCATTCGTTTATGCCTAATAAATTTACGTTAAAAATACTCCTGAGATAAGGTAGGGGCTCATTGGGTAGAAGTGATAAATTGGAAGTGTTTTTATCCTCCAACTCAGCACGTCGCTTGACCGCAGCAGCTAAACATTTTTGATCAGAATCACTCCCAAGTCGAAAAAATGTTCCTGATAATCCCGGTTTTTGAAGCACTACAGCAATTAGCCGCGCATCGTCTGCTCCACCATTTCTTTTAATAAACTGCTTTCTCGTATTTTCGGCTGGTGTTGTATAACCACAACACGGGCATGTAGCGGATCCTCTTTTTACTGTTCCATTAAAACTGGGTGAACTAATCTTGATACCTGTGTTGCCCTGTAACGACCATATCTTTCCCTGGAGTTCGATTAGCTGGAAATTAACTTGTTTCTTTTCTTTGTCTGGAACTATTTGCAGCGCAACTGAGCGGTTCCCTTTTTTTGACAGCCAAAGAGAGCGCATTAAAGGTATTGTTGCACCGCAACTGGGTCCCTCACAGGTTATGGTGCGTGCCCAGATATGGGCAATAGGATTGCTACCATCAGGGTCTTTTGGATAGAATTCAGCTAATTCTTTTTCAGTTTTATCTTTTATCCATGAGCCCCATTTCTTGACCTCTTCAGACAGTTTTTGCCCATATTTAGGAATGTATTCCAAGACTACTTTATTCAATAAAATAGGAACTGGATTTAGGTCGCTGGCAAACACATCGGCACCAACTCTCATTGCTTCAAGAGGTATAGAGCCTCCTCCGGCAAATGGGTCCATAACCAAAGGTCTTGAATCAAGTACTCCGCCTAACGATTCATGCGCAGATTTAGTAAGCACATCACAAACGTTCAAGTACTCTAAGTTGTTAGAATTGTCCCAATCAGCAAAGTCGGCTATAAAATCTAATAATAATGATCTCAATAGATATAGCTGAGATTGAACTTCTGGATTAAACCAATCTTCAGATTTCGAAAGCGCTACCCATTTACTCCAATTTTCTGGAGAGCAGTGGTCCATCAGCCCCTTATCATTTGCTGCTTTTTTGGCAAATCCCATAATTACGTTTGCAGCTGTAATGCGAAATTTATGTGGACAATTTGTGTCAACAGGATCAGGCCAAAGAGCAGCACATAGTACGGCTCTACAAGCAGCCTGAGGTCGCCGTGCCCACCAAATGTGCAATGTAGAGATATGCCCGTGACGAATACTTTTCTCACGCCGAGCGTGAGCTGAAATACGTTTTATTGGGAGATCGACCTCTATAAGTCGTTTCGGGTAAGTATTTGCAGAATTCAACTCATTACCTCCGATAGGTGTTTCAATATCAAAAAGTGGTAACGCTATTTCTGGTTCAATTTGTTTTTTGGGCGGGGCAGTATCTATTATTTGTTCAATTGGACGTGAAAGCCTGCCTTCAATTACACCAATGCCTTTGCCGTACAGCAAAAAGTTGGGAATATCCGGCGGATATACTATTTTTAAGGATTCAGCATCAGGCTCACGTAATTTTTCCCGCAATTCCATGAGCAATCTACCCAGAACATTCATTCCAACTAAGCGATCATTACCTATTGCCTTCGCACCCCAATAGTCATCTTTTCTTGATTCTTCTACAATTGGCTGGTCACCAGTGGAAAGTAGCAAGTTTCTGAACTTGATCCAGTTCTGTGAAAGTTTGACACGCAGACACCAGCGCATCACACGTACACGAACCATGTCCCAATCAGGACGAGAATCCTTACGAAAAGGCTTGCCGACCATTTTAGCCGTCATTGGGCTCTTTTGTTTAATGATATTCTTTTGCACTTCGGCTAAATGCGGAAAACGACATGCTTGGTACAATGCTTCAGAACTAAGTATTCTGACACCATTGATATCTAGCGAATAGTCAGCGGCCATATTCGATAAGCCACCAAATGCCTCCTTCGTCTTTCTGAAGACGATACATTCGCTTCTCAAATAATCCCGCATTTCTTTTTTATTGTTCTTGTCCAATGTTAAAACTCTATGTTGAACTCAGCGAGTTGTTGATTTTCGTAAGTATGTCTCGGCAGTAACGGATACCAGTTATGGAAAGGGTGTGTCGCCGCAGCATTCGGATCCCCCCACCAAAGTGCCAGTGGACAGTTGTTGGGGCAGTTCCTATAAGTAGCAACCATCGCACCATAACCAAGAGACGGAAACCCAATGAAGCCCAAAGGTTTCAAGCTGTTACTTGGATTTTGGGAAAATCCCCTTATTCTCAAACCTGCCAGTAGCAACTGCTGTTCAAGTAAATCACGAGCGGCCTCACTCGAAAAGACAGGGTTATTAGTCGTCAATCCTGCTGTTCTTGTGCGCCACGGGTATTGGCCGGTCTGGGTAGTCTCAAAATATGCTGTTGCTTCTGGAGTCTGCGGAATTCTGGCTGGCCATAAAACATGACTATTGCCAGCATGAGCCACTCTATTCTCAATTTCTTTACACCGCCACCAGTGGATGGTGATTTGCTTTCCTGACGTGCGAATTATTTCTTGTATTTTACGATTCGCTGCATATTGGCCATAAGTCGTATAACCCAGAACAATGACATTGATCACAGCATTTTGAGGGGCAGTTTCTTCGATCCATGGTCTCAGGTCATTTTGTATTCTGGACCCTGAGAAAATAAAGTCGTCCAGATAAATAAATGGCCCGTTGGTTGTGCCACACTGCTCAATATCAAGCTGGTAGGCATCCCTGAGTATTTCACCAAAAGTCTCCAGCATGGCCGACTGGCTGCCACCATGCTCTTGAATATCAAGAAAATGACAAGATCTCCAATACTCCGCAAAATCGGGGCCAGTTAAAGCCTGAGTATTGGTAAGCCCTGTGAGGAACCCGGCAATGCGCACTCTGGAGAAATACCAGCGCGAAAAGATGTGATTGATTTCGCGCAGAATTGGTAGCTGAAATTCGTCGTCAAATTGTTGCACCCATCGTTCTACATGAGCTGGAGTTGCCTCACCAAAACCCCTGAACGTGTAGTCCGAAATAATCCCTGCAATAGATTGTAAGAATTGGACTCTTTCCTCCGTACACATGCGACCTCCTGGCTGATCAATCAGCGTTTAAGCAGAGATTATTTTATTGCAACTGATATGGTAATGCTCAACCTTAACCAGCGGCTCCCAGCCTAAACGAACCGGGTCTTGAATCATATGCAACTTTGGAGTGCTGCCACAATTAAAGACAGCATAGAGCCAATAATCGTGTCGCAGTCGCTCTGCCGTCCGGTATTCATTGGTTGTTAAGGCTATCTCACCTACACCAGCACGCCCTTTTACCTCGATAAAGCGTATCTCTATAGCGGTCTGCGGGTCTTCTGGGTGCGGCTTGCGGGAAATAAGATCAAACCCCCGGTTTTCTTTTTCCACGCTGACCACCTGCCAGCCACGGGCTTCTTCATGGGCAATCACAATTTGCACGGCAATCCGCTCAATCTCATCATCGCGTACCATGGGCGCAATGCCTGGCGCAGAGCGCTCTGGGTGAGGCAGCACCCAGGCCCGACCGACATGGTGAATGTCGGTGATGGTGCAATGCCGCTCTTGCTGTAGTTCTTCGCGTCGCCGCTCCAGACGACCATTCAATTCAAAGAGCCGGTCCTCGGTGGTCTTAAGATTTGCCGCTAACAGTGGACTGGCATCGAGTGATTGCTGGTCGTTCAGCAGTTCTGCCATCCGTAGATTCTGTCGGTTGATCAATTCATTCAGGCTGATTTCCATGTGCCGCGAGATGGTTTCAACCTCTTTCTGGCGTTGTGCACTGGTCTCTTCCAAGAAGGGAGTCAGCGCTTGTGCGATGAGTGCGTGTTCCACCAGTTCTTTTGCCGGCAGCATGTTATCGTCCGGCGCCTGTGCTCCGGGTGTGGCAAGGGCAAGGTCCAGAAAGATCGTCGGCTGTCGAATCGTCATGGTGCCCTGCATATCCACCTGGACGACAAATAAGCGCCGGTGCAGGACGTTGCCACGCCCATCGCGAATAGCTGTGGCGAAAACATCTAAACGGACCGGGGCCTTGCTATGCAGATCATAGAAAATGGCCCCACGACGCAGGTCAAGTTGCACACGTTCCTGTACCTCTTCACGGACGGACTCAAACAGGGGATGTCCAGGTGTGACCCATTCCAGGGTAGGATCAGTAAGCAACAGCCGCTTATCAAAAGCGATCTGTTTGTAGTCACGACCTAATTTGCCGAACCGTGGCTCTAATTGCTCACCAATCTGCCACAGATTGCGCGGTACCCGGCCGACCCGGAAAATATGACTACCCTTGCTGACCTCTTTTGGAGTGATCCCAACCAGGGGAGCAGCTTGGGTGAAAAAGTCTTCGATCACCTCTGGTACCAGCCGACGTTCTTTCGCCTCAACGGATTTCCCGACGATGGCGGAGAGGTTTAATTCGCGTTTTGCCAATCCTTCCAAGGTAGAATTGGTGATCTGCCGGAAACGGCTGGTATCCACATCCTCAATAATGCGGTTTTTAATGACTTCCTCGGTAAGGTTATGGGCATACATGTCCCGCAGCATCCGTTCCAAGATGTTTGCGGGAAAGACTTCACCCAGCACATTGAAGACCTTCCCGGTACGTTTCGGGTCCAGATCTTCCTCAATACGCTGAATGCGCTCAAAGAGTTTCTGTAGCACGCGCCCTTCACGTGTATTGGTGCTGACAAAATTAAAGATCAAGCAGTCTTTTTCCTGACCATAGCGGTGAATACGCCCCATCCGCTGTTCCAGCCGAACCGGATTCCACGGAATGTCATAGTTGATCATGAACCAACAGAACTGGAGGTTGATACCTTCGCCGGCGGCCTCGGTGGCCACCAGTACCTGACACTCTTCCCGGAACTCCCGTTCGGCATAGATCCTGGTACCGGGGGTGTCACGATCCCCAATTTTCATGCCACCATGAATTTGCGTAACACTCAGTCCCCACTCCCGCAATTTACCAAAGGGCCTGCCGTCCCGGCCATCACCCACCAGGAAGTCCAGCGTGTCCTTGTGCTCGGTGAAAAGCAGCAGTTTCATCTTCGGATCAGCAAAGAGTTTTTGCTCGGTCAGCACTTCTTTGAGCTTCACCAATTTGGATTCTATCTCGCGTTTTTCCAAAGCACGGGCTTGGTCGATGAGCCGTCCCAGCTGAATGATTTCCTCACGCAAGGCGGCGGGATCAACGGAAGCGACCACATCCTCCAACTGCGAGATAATATCCTGTTGTTCTTCTTCGGGTAGATCCTCAAAATCCTCCGGTAATTTACGCGCAATCTGCTCTTGGCGATAAGCTGCTGGATCCGCCAGAATTTTTTCGCGTTTATCTTTCATCCGTTCCAGACTGCGGCGCACCGCATACACACTGGAGGCAAACCGGCGCTGTAGCATCGCCATAGTGAACCCCAGGGCCCGGCCTCGTGCAGAATCATCCGCGGCAGCCTTGATGGATTGATCTTCTACATAGCGTGTCAGGGCGTCGTAAAAGTCCCACTCTTCCTCATCTATCTGGAACTCACTGGTCTGCACTGAGCGCCGCGTGAAGAGCATGCTGACTTTGCCCGTCTCCGGATCTGGAAAAGTAACCAATGCTTCCTTTACACGCCGCAGATAAAATGGTGCTTCCCGGCGCTGCATGGCTTCTTCGAGGCTACGCACATCGCCATAAACATCTTTGTCCAGCAATTGCAGAAAGAGGCAGAAATTGTCCGGATCACCTTTGTGTGGGGTGGCGGTCATCAGCAGATAATGATCCGTCATCTCTCGTAGTGACTCGCCCAACTGGTACGCCAGGGTCTTCTTATCAGCGCTGTAGGCACTCATCTTGTGCGCCTCGTCCACTATGATCAGATCCCAATGACTGCGCAGTAAGCTATCCTTGGCATCCTCAATCCGGGAGACCCAGGAAACTGACGTCACAACTTGATTTTTGTCCTGCCAGGGATTGGAGCCATAGTTGGCCCGCAGTACATCCCCACGGATTACCTCGAACTGCTCGCGGAATTTGTCTTTCATCTCCCGTTGCCATTGAAAGGACAAATTGGCTGGTGTGATGATCAGGATACGCTTGACGAGGCCACGAATCTTCAACTCCTTAATGAGCAAACCCGCCATGATAGTCTTGCCAGCACCAGGGTCATCAGCCAGGAGAAAACGGATGCGGGGGAGTTTCAGGAAGTAGTCGTAGACGGCCTCTAGTTGATGGGGGAGCGGATCAACGCGGGCAATGGAAAGAGTGAAATAGGGATCATACTCGTAGGCAAGTGCCAGGCGCATCGCTTCAATGCCCAAACGAAAATTGCGCGAGTCACCGTCAAACGGCTCCTTTTCGGGGGTCGCCTCAAGTTTGGCAAGCTGTTCAGCATCCAGAATTGGTTCGTGAACCTTGCCGGTTTTCAGCCCCTTGCCAATAAGCTTGACTGCGTCACCCATAGGAATAGTAACAATGACTTGCACCGGTTCCGGGAAGATCGGACCGCGGACGATGACGTTTGGTTTGAGTTCTGAAAGGTTCATGTCACTTCATCTCCAACAAGCGTTCTTCCGTCTTCTGCCATATTTCACCTGGCAGCAACGCGGCTAAGTTCTGCAGAACATATTGTGCCGCCGCCCGATGATCCCATGATGACCCTACGGTGAGCAGCGGCCCCATGTCACCAAGGAAACGTTGATCTCCCAATTTCTCGAAAAGGTTCATTTCGAACTCTGCCCGCGACACCGGGTGCCCCTCATGCTCCAGGTATTTGAGGAAACAAGACACGATTGCCTCGGCGTTGCAATCAAGTGCTGTTGACGCATGCCAAAGATCAAAGAGATCACGACCTTTTTTCCGCTGATAGAGGGCCCGTAGCTTGGTGCCAAGGAGTTCCTCGACACCATACGTTGCGATGGCAACGGCGCCACTGTGCCAACGTGATTCCAACTTAAAATCGAGATATTGATAGCCTCGCACGGTGAAGTGCTCCCGGGAGTTGATCTCGACCTTCAGCCTCAATGGCAGACCCTCTTCCGATATCACACGCCAAATCAGAGTCACCCGTCCATCCGACTGTTTCCGTTTGGGGGTGCCAAGCCAGGGGTTCAGTTTCTCCTGTGCCGCATCCATCACCGGACCAATGGGACCAGGTCGCATCTGCACCAGATCGATGTCCTCCGAATATCTGGCCGGCGGGAGATGCAGTTTGAACAGTGCTGTCCCGCCACGAAATGCAAGACTTTCAGCCAGAAGTGGATGACTATACAGCTCCACCAGAGCCCGGCAGATAATCAGATCCTGTTCGACCTGGGACAATTGCGGCCAGGGAGCATGTGCCCGCCAAGCGGTAATGAAGTCGAGCGGTATCATAGTTCCGGTTCTACCTTTTCATTGGGCAATAGACGCCAGCGGGAATCCTGACGCACCCCTTTGTGCGGCTGCGACGGAGAGAGCGGCACCGTAACCGGATTTCTACCTTCGATGAATTCAGCCAGCCCTTCTGCCAGTTCTGCTTCGCCGACCAGTTCCAGCAAATAGCCCAATCTCTGTGACCATGCGACTGGAGACAGTTTGGCAAGAGCAACCAACTTTGCTGCGTCCAGTGCTTCGGCAAGTTCCGTGAGCACAGTCGCGGTGTTGTCAAGCCCACCGGCATGGTGCGGATAACCGGCCAGATCAAAGGCGGTGGCCTCCGGGGTTGAGACCTTCAGGTACCCGCGCGGAGTTTTAAAATCCATGGTTGGCATGGCAGAAACGTTTTTCCGGACAATAAAATCAACCCTGACATTGCCGCAAATGATGCCGGGGCGAGTACGACGGATTACCACCTGGAAGGCCTGGGGACGATGATGGGCGGCCCCGTGGTGTTCAGCAGCGGTCAGGAGCCCAGCATAGTAGGAAACATCCAGATGTTCCATGAGCGCGGGAATAAACTGATTGGCCGGTAGGCAGCCCAGTGTTCGGTATTCCGGAGTAACAATTACATAAAAACCCCGGAACGGCATGGCGATCTCCCCCTTATGCCGCAGGCGACGCAGAGCTGCGCGGGTCGCTATAACACCTGAACCCAGCGCCTCTGCTGCGGCAACACCGGTGAAACAGTAGATGCCTTGGGCGAGCAGTGCATCAATGTACTGAGCAATGACCATGTGTCCATAAATACACCAAACGAACATTAAAAGCAACGTCATCCGTTGTTTTTTTTGTTTGATATGTAGTGGGGAATGTGGCTAATATTACGCTGCGTCGGGGAGGCGCTGGAGCACTATGGCAGGCTGTCCGACACCATCTGAGCAGAAACCAAAGTTAGGGCATAAGATAGCTGGACAACGCCAATAGTCACTATTGAAAAATTCACTTTTTCAGGGATAGCCAGTTACATCACGCCATATTTTTCAGTCTGAAGAAATCAAGTTCCGCAATTTCCTTGAATTTATCGTGGATCGGCCCATGAAGCTCCCGCAGGTATTTTGCGACAGCTTCATTGCCGAGCAGACTTTTCAGATACGCTTGCATGGATGTCATGTCGATCATCGCGGTACCGTACTGCTCCTTCAATGAGCCGATCTCCCTGGACAAGGCAAGACTCTCCTCTTCAAGACGAGCCTGGCGAGCCAGTATTGCCGGCGTCTCCTTTTTCGGTTTGCCTTTATTAACAAGCTGATTTGCCGGTGTTGCGTCCAGAAGGGCCTTGGCATAGCTGGAGGTGAACTTGTTCTGGTCATTCATCAGCATGGCGGCGTTAATCTGCCGGGGCGCCTTCATTTTTTTCAACACCCTGAATACTGGTTCCGGCACAACCTTATCCTTCAGCAGATCGACAGCCTCGGGGCAGATGCCCTCAAGCAGACACTTCTTGTTCCTGATGGTGCTGATATCAAGGTTCAAGGCCCTGGCGAGTTTTTCTTCCGAGACTCCTGACTGTATGGCCTTCATTATCATGCGGTGTTCCTGAATTGCCGAGAGCCGATTGATGTACTTGTTGTAGGTATAGGTCTCGTCATCGGTGGAAATCAGGCAGGAGACCCGTTCCACTCCCAGTTCCTTCAGGGCCATGATCCGCAGATGGCCATCGAGCAAAAGATAGCCTTTCCCTTTTTTCAACGGTGCGACCACCGGGGCTTCGATAAGTCCCACCTCCCGGATGGAGGAAAGGACCTGACCATACTTTCTGCATTTCATTGCATATATGGAAATGCTTTTGGTAGTGAGCAACTCCTCCACGCCAAGTTCGATCAGTTTTTCCTGGAATCCCTGCTTTATTATATATGCCATCGCCGCTACCTTTTCAGAAGATCCGTGACATGCAGAGGTATTTCATTCATGCCGACGGCCTTCAGCTGATTGGTGAAATGGACATCATTCAATAACTGGCGCAGAGCCATGGCCGTATAGTCCAGGACATCCTTGATGTAGTTCGACTGGGCCAGGAGCCGTTTCTTCTCCCTGGCGCCGTTTTCATAGGCTGCAATCAGATCCTCTGCGGAAAGAATGGCCTTTTCGCGTGGCGGAGCCGATAACCCTTTGCCGTAATGTTTGCGCCGTGAAATGATCTTCTGCACAATGACCAGCTTTTTCCCGGTCAATGCCCCTGATTCATACGCTTCCGTCAGAGCAGTCTGTACGGCGGCATCGTCTTCCGCAGCTATGTTCAGCGCCTGGTAGAGCGGAATTCGCCCCTTTTCCACGGCGTTGACCAGGTATTCTTCTCCCTCTTCGAGCAGGCGGATGATGCCGCGAATATAGTCTTTGCCAAGGTTGGTCTTGGCAGCGATGGCATCATCGGCATACCCCTGGCCTTTCAGATACTTGATGCTCTGCAGTAGTTCCAGAGCGCTGTTGTTGCGCCGGGCGATATTCTCCACCAGGCTCATGATGTGCGCATCTTCTTCGCTTACCTCTCGAATGACAGCGGGGATCTCCGTTTCCCCGGCGGCAACGAAGGCCTCGATCCTCCCCTGTCCGCACACGAGGTCATACTTCTTGCCATTTTTCGAATCTTTCCGGGGAGCGACCGTTATGGGTCTTTTCAGGCCAATGCTCCGAATGTTCTGCCGGATCTCTTCGGCAATGATCTGATTGCGCACTCGCGGATTCAGAATGTGAATATCTTCAATGGGAATAAGCGCTACGGCCCCATGATCCATGTTCAACCGCCTTATCGAGAGAGATGTTGATGCTGAGCTTCAGCAAGTAATCCAGTGTATCGGTACGAAAGCCGTCCAGAAATCCTGCGTTCTCCTCCGACAGCTTCAATTGCCCGTCTGAAAATTCCAGCGCTGGGAGAATGTAGTAATCCCGGATCGCTTCATTACGGACATCCATGCGCACCGCTACGGTTATGTCGGGACGGAGACCGCTGTCGAAGCGGATTTTCCAGCGCCGGATTCCGGCTGGGGTAGTGAAACAGCGGCTGATGACGACTGAAATGAACAGATTGTGATTCAGTTCCAGCAGGCAACTTTCCGGGTCGATGGGAATCCGTCTGCCGCAGAGGTTTTCAATATCACGAACGACATCCGCCACGATCTCGGCATGGAGTGCACGCAGCCGCTGGTTGATGGCAACATACTGATAGTCGCGCTTCGGAGTATAGCCGATCATCTGATAGACCCGCAGAAGCCCGCCGAATCTATTGCTGATCAGGCTGCTGGGAGGCAGGAAATCAGCTTCATCAATGATCAGCGCCGATAGACGTCCTTGCCTGGCGTATAAATCCCGTAGCCCCTGCAGCAGCTCTTCGTCAGTAGCCTTCTTGTTTCGCTCCCGGTAAATCTCCTGAACGGTGTAGAAACGCTCCATGTCCACTACGGGCTCGAAGGCGTGCTCCTTCCGCACCCACTCGCTTTCCGGATTCGGCTTGGCTCTGCTCTTCATCTTGCCCGACGTGCGATTGAACAAGTTGTTGCCGACATACTTCTCATTGGTCAACACCTCGCACACAGTTCCGCGCGACCAGGGGCGGCCGAAATGGGTTTTCACCCCTTGTGCGTTCAGCTGCGCTGCAATGTCAGTTTCGCTGCTCCCTGCGATGAACTGGTCATACATCCAGTGCACCGTCCGGCACTCCTCATCCGGCCCCGGCATCAGGATCACCCGCTCTGTGAGCAGGCTTTTTCGCTGTCCCATCGCCAGTTCCTGCTTGGGCCTGCCTGACTCGTCCAACAGCATGCGCCGGAGCCCGAACCCCGCCACACCTCCCTGCCGGTATCCTTTCGACACCAGGTTGCATTGCCCCGCCCAGACTTTCTGGGATAGTTGACGGCAGTAGTCGCTGGCGCTTTCGTCCCGCAGCAGGGTCATGATCCGGTCGGCAAGGTTGCTGGTCAGCGTCACCGGCTTTTCGCAGGACTGGCAGACAACGTTTTTGCGTTCCAGCCTCATCCGGTGATACTCGGCCTCGCGGCTGTCTACAAAGCGGCCCCAGCGGCTTTCATCCAGGTACAGGACAATGTTGTATCCGTTCCGCCCCTGTTCCACATCGTCAATCAGGGTCTGAAACTGCTCCCTCTTTTCCGTGTTGATCCCGCTGACACCCAGATCCGCATAGGTCTTGATGATTTCAATGCCGTATTCGTCGGCATAGGCACGTATTGCCCGCTCCTGATTTTCCGGTGACTCCACCTGCAACTCTGTGGACATGCGGATATACATGGCACCTTTCAGGCGCAGGCTCTTGATTTCAGCCGCCGTATATGCCGTTCCTGCTGGTTGCATCCCGGATATCTCCTTAATTCCACACATAATATTCCGGTAATACTTTCAACCAACAAGGGGCGTATGTCTACTATG
>ENA-UPXM01003879-UPXM01003879.1-activated-sludge-metagenome-genome-assembly--contig:-NODE-3879-length-15782-cov-6.625294_pt1 | contig 15782 bp, 8 predicted proteins | sample MGYA00238178_ERZ772708 | MGnify/ENA primary metagenome ERZ772708 (study PRJEB29002, sample SAMN05720212) | activated sludge metagenome | isolation source: anaerobic digester from wastewater... | reverse complement strand
ACCGGCGGGATACCGCTCGCGATAACCTGGAATCCAAACGTTCCGTTAAGATCGGTTATTTCATTCCCGGCCTGATCCTCACCTTCAACCTTGACGATATAGTAGCTTCCGGGCTCCCGGGTACCCACATCCACCGAAATAACATAGTCATTACCGGTTTTCGAAAGCCGGTCGTTCCGCTCTTCAATGGCCGCCGTGTTACCGGCAAGTTCGGCGATGCTGTCGAGAAGGGGAATGTCTTCCTCGCCCGAAAGCGGCGCGCCGTTCGCGTTACAAGGAACAAGATACACCCGGATGGTATCCGAAAGAAGCGGGCGCTGGTCGCGGCCGGCGGATACACGAACCGTCATGTTTGTACCGTTCGACGCCTTCGCGGTAATAGGTTCATTTGTCGCAAGCGCATTATACCCTACTACCTCATAGTAGGGACTGTTTTCCGGATTCAACGAGAACGTAACAGCAGTGTCGCTCCAGACCGTAGAATCCTGCTGATTTTCTGCCAGATACGTCTTTACTTCCTCGGCGGTTGCCACACTGGCATACCGGCCGCTCAACACGCTGGTAAGATCGCTCATGGCAAGCCCGAAACCGGACTTGTCGAATACACGAGAATAAATGCCATCGTACAGCCAGAATGCCTGACTCACATTACCGCGGGTATTGTCCGCACTCGCGACATCGGCGGGAGGATCGTATTCGCGCGCGTAATCGGAAATATCCACGAGACAATAGAAGTTCTGGGTTCCGCCCGTACTGTGGTCGTAAATGGCCGCGTACCGGTCGGTGAGCGCCTGCTGATCCGCGTCTGCCGGAGATGCATAATGCTTCGCGAGAAGGATATCCATACCGACACCGGAGACATTCGGGTACGTGAGCGGTTCCCCGATCTGGGTTCCATCCGCCCGGAATACCCGCATGCTCACAAGATCAAGCGCGTGATCGTCGTTCGCGCTTCCGGTCAACTTGAGCTCGCTTCCGTATACTTCCGGCTTTACGCCCCCTACCGGCCCCACCGTACCCGGCCGGTTCAACACCAATACCGGGGCCGTATTGTCAATCTCATACGTTGTGGACGCAACCGTTTTCCGGTTCGCGCCGTCCACCGCCGTTGCTACTATCTGATACTTTCCGTCTTCAAACTCAAAAGATCCATCTTCATTGCGCCGGTTCGCCGCAAACGACCAGGTATTGGTCGCCCGGTCCACCGTTGCCTGGTAGCCGTCAAAGACCTCGTCGGATTCCGTATTCGTTACGGTTATCATGACCCCGACGAGTTCATTGTCGTCCGACGCCGTTCCCCGCAGGGTAAAGGTATTCTTGATGATACTCTGTACCGGAGGATAGGTTATGCTCACCTTCGGGGACTTCGTATCAACCGAATCTCCCAGACCAACCGTACAGGTCGTGAGCAAAACTGCTCCAAGAATGAGGGCTGCTGCGCTGGCAAAATACTGGATCTTTTTGTTTTTCATACTTTCCTTTCCTTAGAAAATATTCATATGGATTCCGCCGGTTATGTGCGGAAGAATTGAATCGATACTCACTTCGGACGAATCTATGTCGGTCGGAATAAACCAGAACTGGCCTTCCGTATACAACGAGAAGGTTCTGAATGTTTTCCGCTTAGGCAAGGTTACCCGGGGGAATTCCAGCTGAAGAAGAATCGCTGAAAGTATCTGCGGCTGACCGCTCTGGGTTTCCGAGAACATGGAGAAGTTCGCGCCAATTGCTGCCGTGGCGGACAACCAGTAGAAATCCGGACCGAAGAAATAGTCCAGCGGCAGATAGACCACGTTCGCCAAAAGCTTGAGTCCGAAAACATTACCGCCATACCGCATGGTAGACGTGGTAAATACTTCACGCTGTTCCTGGGTAAACTGCCCGAACTGCACCTGCAGTTTTACGTTGTCGTCGAAGAAGGTAAGCCCTATACCGACGTCGTAGAGCGTCGCGCCCCAGAAGTGCCAGTCAAAATACAAGCCCTGGATAAATGCCGGGATGGCGTACCGTGACTTGTCTCCGGGTCGGAGCGAGAGCATGACCGAGTCAAGCTCAATATCGTCGCTGCTCAAGCCGGAGAAGACCAACTCGTTGTTGTAGCGTCCGCCATCGCCCGGCGATATGAGCCGGATGGTCGGAGCGGTCTTGTCGATCTGGATGATGGTCCGGGTAACGGCTACTTCACCCGTCTGCATTATCGCGCGGACGAGCATGAAGTGATATCCTTCACGGAGATCGCCGGTTTCCAGGCGATACCGCCATTTCTTTCCGGATTCAGTCCGCTGGAAGGACTTGCCGTTGTCGAAACTGATCTCAACCGATTCCACCGTCTTGTTCTCAAGGCGGCGTTTTTCCTCTTTGGGCGTTTCTTTCGATTCAAGCGCAAGCACTTCTTCTTCGGTAAACGCATAGCCCGCGGTTCCCATGAGCCAGGGCCGATCAACCGCGAAGTCTCCCATTACGAGATTGTCTATGACAACCCAGGGGCCGCTTGGCTGATAGATTACAGTACGGTCCTCCGAACGGATTATCTTGTCTCCCTTCGCAATAGCCTGAACATTGAGCTTGTGCTCGCCGCCGGCCATCAGCTCCGGTGTTACGGTAAACTCATAGTACCCCGAATGAGTCATCTCCGCGGTCGCGGCATGTTCGTCGTCAATATAAAGCAGCAGGCTCTCCACCGGATCTTCGGAAACGACACGGCCGTACAGCTTGAACATTCCCTGAACATGTTCACCGTTCATGGGATACAGGAATTCGATACGGTTCCGGTCCGGCTTGCGGTACACCTCAAAGTTCCGTGAAACACGGGTTACATTGCCGGCGCGGTCGTAACCGCTCACTTCCATGTTGTAGAACCCTTCCGGCAGGGAGGTAATATCGATGCCGTAGGTGATAATCAGTTCATTGTCAAACTGGATATCGCGCAGTCCCGACGGAACGGCCGGCTGGTTCGGATTGATATTGCTGATCTTTCCGCGAACGTCAATCAGCTTGATGTTGTCCATCGTCTGACCGGAGATAAAGAGGGTTTCACCCGTCTTGCTGCCGTCCATCGGCAATTCAAGCCGGATCGAGGGCGCGGTGTTGTCAATATTGATCAGGCTGGAGTACAATCCGACCGTTTCATATTTGTCGAATACCCGGATAAAGACCACATGAGTTCCGTCCTGAATGACCCGGGTATCAAAGCGGTACGACCAGGACTCGGTACCTTCCGCAAGATTGAACGAGTTTCCGTTATCAAGGGAAACTTCAACCCGGTCTATGCCGTTCTTGTCCGACGCGACACCGGTTATATCGATAATGTTCCGGTTTGTTGTTTCAAACGACGGTTCAACAACCGCAGCCTTGGGCTCCTCGAGGGATACACGGATATTCCGTACAACCTCGTCGCCCCGGACGCCGTGAATGTCTTCCGCGTACATGGTGATGGTATGTTCATTGTCGGTAAGACTTAACAGCGCCACCGGTATTGAGTAACTGTGCTCGATGGGAACCTCGGTGAACTGTCCGTCGTCGATCTTGTACCAGATCTTCGCGGGCTTGTCGTCGTCGTACACAACACCCGAGATAACGAAGTCTTTCCGGATTACTTCATTTTCTTCCGGAAGATGAATTTCCACCACCGGTTTGTCTGCCTGGGCATCTATGGTAAACAGCCAGGAATTGACAACATTCTGGTTGCCAGCGGCATCCGTAAAGCGGAATTCCATGGCGTCCGCAATCGGCTTCTCAAAAGTTCCCACAAAGGTATTGGTAAGGGAGGACTGTTCCACCGGAACATACACGGTCTGATCACGCGCGGTACGGTCGCCCGGCGCGCGGTATTCAACACTGCTCACCCCGGTTGCGTCATCGTAGCGGAAACCGATAAGGGTTTCACCATTAACAACATCGCCCGCTTCGGGAAGAAGCGTTTCAACAACCGGCGCTTCGGTATCCTTGGTAAACAGATGCCAGGCAGTTGTTGTCCGGCCGCTCTTGTCAATGGCGCGGGCAAGAAGCAGCACGTTCCCGTCCGCAAGATGCGAAATGTCCAGCGTGCGGCTGAACCGCGCGCCGTCGAAAGGCTCCCAGGAAAGACCGTTATCGAGTGAATACTCAACCGAGAACACCCCATGAGAGTCGCTCGCGGTTCCCGAAACCTTCAGATTGTTTTGAAGCCAGATGGGTCGTTCAAAATCGTTGAACGTAATCTCCGGAGGCGCTGAATCCACAACAATAATTACCGGCACGGTCGTGAACGTTCCGCCGTCCGAGTCGGTAATAACCAGGGTAACTCCGGCATATTCACCTTCTGCCGTACCGGTTATGGTTATCTCGTTTCCGGAAACGTCGGCCTGAAGACCCGAGCCGTTTTTACCAAAGCGGACAGAGTCGGCAACAAGGTCGGGTTTGCCGTTGTAGAGCCCGGTGAGGGTGGCGCCGTCATATAACAGAATCTTGTCGTCGGGCGAGCGCAGCGCGGTTCCCCAGACAAACTGTTCATCGTCAAAAATCCCGGCTTCGGGTTCGGGCCGGACGACACAGACATAGCCTTTGGCATTGAGGGTGCTTTCGTCCTTGAAGGTCGCCGTAACATCGATCACCGTCCAGTCGGCGGGGAGTTTCGGATCAAGAACGAGCAGGGCCTCATAGTGCGTGTCGTCAATTTTCTTTGCCCGTTCATTTTTCAGTTCGCCGCCGTTTATGCTCCAGCCGAGCGCGGTGAGGGGAACCGGAGATTCAACGGTTACCAACACCTGTTCGGGAAGCTGCTCCTCGCGGGGAGCGCCCGGGCCGGCGAGCGATACAATCGTACCGTTTTCAAACACCTTGTCGTCCCGGACCAGTTTCTCGATCGCCAGGGACGCGGTTCCCGTACTCGGGGGAATCTTGCTTGTTCCGGCTATGGTAACCTCGCCGGTTACGCGTAACAGCTCGCTTGAAATATCCGGAGGAGCATCCCGGGGGATACTCAGATTGGTCAGATAGAAATTCTGTATGCTCTTCGCTTCACGGCCGTGAACATCTTTCGCGATAACCTCGAAACTCATCAGTCCGTAGGGAGTATCAAGGCCCAGGGGAACCGTAATGGTCTGCTCACGGACGCCGGCCTTTAGTTCCACCGTTTGCGTGTCTCGTCCGGTAAGCCTCCAGGAAAGTTCACCGAGACCGCTGTCGGATTCTACTTGTGCCTTGAGAACGTATCCCGCTTCAGGATGTATCTCGGTTAACGGTTCGGTTACCGGATCGATAGTAATAACCGGTTCCTTGCCCATTGCAGAAAAAGAAACCGACGACTCCGGACCCTTCACGCCGTTGATGTCCACCGGCCAGGCAGTCACCGTATGGTTCCCGGCGGGAAGATCGGTAATTTCGATACCGAATGAACCGGGAACCGTTAACTGCTGTGCTTCCCCGCCGTTCAGCGAATACCACACGTCTGCGATTCCGTCGTCGTCTTTGGCAAGGCCGGACACAATGACACGCTCTGCTACGGCCGCGCCGGCTTCGGGAGTGAGTATCTCGAGGGCGGGAATATCGAGCGTCTGGTCAACCAGGATACGGTATTTCAGGTTGGTTACGTTCCCGGCGGTGTCCGTCGCGGTGATGATAACATCCTCACCTTTGGTATTCACACCGGTCAGATTGAATTCCTTGACCCAGTAGGGATTTCCCCGTACAACCTCGAAATCACCCGTCTCTTTGCCAAAGGTCCATGAAAGCTTCTCGATACCGAGAATATCCTGGGCATACCCGGAAACGGAAAAAACGCCGTTGACCGGCTCTTCGGGGCGGGGAGATATGACGCCGACTTCCGGCGGTGTATTGTCTATGAAATACAGGAAGATGTAAAAACCTTCGGAGCCCTGACCGTCGATCGCCTTGAACCAGCAAACCGCCGGCCCGTCCGGCATCTCCCGGGATTCTATGTCGACGCTGAAGCGCCAAACACCTTCGTCCTTGTCATGCTTTATGGGAACTTCCAGGAAGGTCGTTCCGTTGTCGAGGGAATAATACAGCTCCTTGATGCCGTTCCCGTCGGTAACAATACCGGACAGGAGAAACTTCTTTGAAACCAGCGCGCCCATACCGAGATTGGTAACTTCGGATTCGGGACGATTGCGGTCCAGGTGCCAGGAAACCGTATGCGGCCGGCCGCGGACACCATTGATGTCCACACCATATACAGAAATGATATGAGCGCCTTCGCTCATTTTGGTTGTATCAAGATAATAGGACCAGAACTCTTTACCTTCCGCCCTGATCGGGGCTTCCAGGCCATCGAGCACAATCTCCACATAGTCAACCGCGTCATCGTCAACACAGGTTCCTACTATATTAAGATTTCCGGGTACACGCATCCCGTTAAGCGGGTTCGTTATCTGGGTTACCGGAAGATCCGAGTCCGGATCTATATACATGTTAAACGGTCCGGCAAAACCCTGGTTTCCGGCAAGGTCTTCCGCGGTAATGAGTATGTTGTACTTCCCCGGTTTTCGCTCGGATATGTCGACCGTTTCAAGCCAACTGTCCAGATTTTCCGCCGGCGTATCGATAGTATCCTTACTGCCAAGCGAAAAACCCGACGCAACGATAACCAGAGAGAACATGCAAACCAACAAGACGTTTTTCATTCTAGTACACTCCACCAGAGACCTTCTCCATTTTCTCCATTATCGGCACGTTTCTTGATTCTGGCAAGTGTAAAAATGAAATTTTGGATGTTTTGGACTAGGAAAGTCTGGTTTCGTAGTATTTTGCCACCGGATCTTCGGGAAAAACCGATAAAACACGGGCCAAAAACACCCGCGCTTCGTCATGCTGCCCCGAAAACCAGGAAAAAACCGCATGTTCAAGATCGTCCTGGGTTTTCCACTTGAGTTCCCGGATATCATCCGGTTCCGTGGAATACACCTCAAACAGAAAAGACACCCGATCACCAATCTCTACCCGGTCTACCGGTCGGGCTTGCCAGCCGGAAGGGTCGGAGAGGGCGGAATAGACCGCCTCGCTGATGAGTATTTTCGAATGGAAGAGTTTGGTGGTTGATTCAAAGTGGGCGGCACCCTTCACACAGCTGGAAATAACCGTGCCGTCCATCCGGTGAACAACCCCGATCGCTCCAAGCGCAATCGGACCGTTGTCTATACCGATTCCCACCGTGAGATACGGTTTGTCAGGATGCTCCCGGTTACGCCGGGCAATAGCCGCTTGAACCTGTACGCCCGCATGGAGGGCCGCTTCCGCCCCGGAAGGAAAAAGCGCGGTGAACCCGTCTCCCTCATATTTCGCGATAAAACCGCCGTTCCGGCGGATAACCGGCGCGACCAGCTCCAGATACTCATTCAGGAACGCGAAAACCTCCGCCGGCTTCATGTTTTCGGCAATCGTGGTGAACGCGCGGATGTCCGCGGAAAGAACCGCCATCTCGACGTCCACACAGTCTCCGGGAAGCACCTCCGAAAGGGACGCTTTGTGCAGGAACGACAAAAACTCGGCCGGTACAAAACGGCGGAGCGAACGGTTTGTCGCGTGCAGTTGTGCTGATAGTTCCCGTGTCTTGCGAAACGATGACGAATACTGCTCTATGACCATGATCGCAATACAGAACAAACACAGAGACATCCCGATCGGAGTGAGGCTGATACCTGAAAGAATCCACATGGCGACGAAAATATCGTAGAAAAAGGTAATGATCGCGAACGAAAACCCCGCGGCAAGCCACAATGCGCTCTCATCCCGGACCAGGACCGCACGGACAATCACAACAAAACCGTACACAACGGTCGCGAGGCCGAAAACCTGCATGAACGGAAGAATGAATGCGGGAACCAGTACCGGCAGAAACGTAATGATGGCCAGGAATCCGGCATGCGGGATAGTGAATAGAACCAGAAAAAACCGGTTCAGAAGCCCGGGATACATGGACTTGAGAAACCCTATATAGAAGATCATCGCGAGCGGAAACGTCGCATACCCCAACCGGAAAAAGGCCTGCCATGAAAGACCGGGAAAAAGATCGAGTAAAAGGAAACTGTCGTAGCACAAGGTGCGGAAGGCCACAATGGCGCAAATGGCCGCAAACCAGCTGAAATGAACGTCCTGCTTGCGGAAAAGATACAGCGCCCAGAAAAAAAGCGCCATGACCCCCAGTATGGCGAAAATGAAAATTTCCGTCATTTTCTGCCGGTCCTGCATTCTGAACATGACCCCCGCTTCACCAAGATAGAGGGACGCGTTGGTTCCGCCATAGCGGTCATGATAATTGGAAATCTGAACCGCGATGTCCGCGGAACCATCCGAGGCAGGCTTAAAATAGGCAAGAACCGAACCCCACCCGGGTATCTCGGTCTCCCTCGTTGTCCCCGGGACCCCGAGAGATACAACCAATTCTTCATTGATTACAATTCGACACGCTGAAATCGTCTGTCCGATACTAAACGCGTACCGCAAATCAGGATCGAGACCGCTCACCCGCAACACGTACGTTCCCCAGCCGAAGTGCTCCTTGATACCCGCATCCCGCCAGCTGCCGGGAAATCGCCCCCAGGTTGGATCCGTATACGAGCGTTCCGAAACAAACTCTTTCCAGACAAATTCCCAGTCGCCTTTTAACTGATTAATTCCCTGCCGGTTTTCCGACAGATCAACGAACCCGTCTGATACCACCCGTTTGGCGATAGTATTTCGATCGTATAAGGGGTTTGACCGGAGAAATATGACTATTATTGAAAGAAGCAGGAGAAACGGGAAAACGGCTATTGCCAGTTTGAAGCGGCGGGTAAACGATATCATCTTTGGACCTCAAACAGCTTCATGGTCTGCGTACGCCCTCTGAGCTTGATCTCGCCCAATGGTGTTACCGTAACACATGTATCTGCAGGATTTTTCAAACCCGCTTGTACGTCTTCGCTCAACAATACGAAGTGCCCGTGTTCCAGGGCATGCTTCTGAATACGACTCGCGATATTCACCACATCGGATATGACGGTGCTGTCCATCCGTTCATTCTCACCGATTGTTCCAAGCATGAGCGGTCCGCGATGAACCCCTGCGGCGAATACTATTTCCGGATACTTCTCCGGCTGATCCTCACCGTTGATCTGCCTCACCTCATCATAAAGATCAAGTGCGCAAGTCGCCGCGGTACAGGGATCGTCGGGAAAAAGAATAAGCAAACCCTCGGTCAGGTATTTGTCTATGAAACCGCCGTGTTTCTCAATCACCGGATTCAAACGCTGGATTGTACTATTGAAGAACTCGAGCATGGTAACCCGCGCGGACGCGACATGCAGCGGAAAGTGCATCCCGAGATGCACAAACATGACACACATGCTCCGGGAGGTGCTGTCTCCAAGGCAAACCTCGTTAATCGACTGTCGACCCAGATACCGCAGGAACTCATTCGGGACAAACCGTTCCAGCGATTCGTTGATTAACGCTGTCTCACGGGTTGCCGCTTCCAGGGCAGTAAAAGCCCGGCTGAAATCAGCAACGATGATGATCGCCATGGCGCCAATAATGCCGAGAATGCCGTAGTGCGATAAAAACACACCCTCAATCACACGGTTCGAGATGAGAATATCCCGTATAACGGAAAAAAAGAAGAAAAAGAACCCGACGAGAAAAAGACGCGCTCCGGGACGGCCATCAATTGCAGAACGGGCAACAATAAGCAGAAGAATCATCGCGGATATAATCGCGACCAGTTGAAACGGAAAAAGAATCGAAGTGAAAAACGACCGTGGTGTAACAAGAACACAGAGGCTGTACAGAAGAGAAACAGACGCGATGCCCCGGACAAGCCACACGCGGGCATACTGCGGGTACTGAAACCGGATAAATCCGGCGAAACTGGCAAGCGCAAGCGAAAAGGTAAGATACCCCAGGCGGAACATCAAATTCGTCGAGAACCCCGGAAGGATATCCTGAATAATGAAATGATCATAACAAATAATGCGGACAGCAAAAATGATGCACAACAAGCCGAGCCAAAACGAAGCCATGTTCTGCCGGTGAAACATGTACAACGCGATAAAATACACACCCATGGCAAGAATCGCCCCGAACGGCAGAATCATGAAAACCCTGGTAGAGGACCATTTTGCGGAAAGACCCGAAATCGGTCCAAAAGATACGGCAGTGGGCGATGCGGGGAAAATGTCGGAAAAGTTGGATAGATGAAGAACAATCGTAACTTCTGAAACCCCGGGGCCGCTCATGGGAACAACAAGATTATCCCAGGAATCTCGCTCCTCTTCCACGGTTTTACCCACAACGCCGCATGAATACAATTCCTTGCCGTTCACAAAATACCGGACCGCACTGCTGTACCCGGGAAACAGGAACGCATATTCTATGGAAGGATCCAGGTTCCGGAGATGAATCGCGTATGAGCCAAAATGATTCGCGGCATGAGGGTTTTGATAATTTGACCAGGCGGCCGGAAAAAACTCATATCGTCCCGCCCGTGAAGGATCAGTATCGGCAGGAACAAATTCCCCGGGATAAAAAGCCCACCGGGCCGCTAGATCCACAATGCCCTGCGGGGATGAAAGAAGATACACACCGGGTTTTTCATCGGGATACAGAACAGCCCGGTCTTCCGCGGTACAGGAAGTAAAAAATGAGAACAGGACCAAAACCGGGAAGAGAGCAAGAACTCTGTTGATGTACACTTCCTAAAGTATATTTGAACCTTGAAGCTTTTGTCAAAATAAAGATACAGTATCGCCATGAAATACATACAAATCGTCACCGGAGCCAGCTCCGGCCTCGGCGCGGAATACGCCCGACAACTTGCTGAAACACGTCCGGTCGATGAAATCTGGCTTTTTGCCCGCCGAAAAGACCTGCTTGAAAAACTTGCCGCCGAAATTCAGGAAACTGCCGAATCTTCCGGGACACCAACGACCCAAAAGGTGAGAATATTCCCCGCGGATCTGGCCGGTTCAACCGGTGTTTCCATTGTAACCAACGCGCTCCGGGACGCCGAAAAAGACCAGCGTGCAACCTCCGGACAGTCGGACGCGCACAATGAATCGGGAATAATCATAGACACCCTGATAAACAACGCCGGATTCGGCACCTACGGCACCTTTGAAGAAACCCCCGCGGAGCGCGAACTGGACATGATAGACCTGAACGTCTATACCCTCACCGGCATAACCCATGCAGCCCTGCCCTATCTCAAGAAAGGATCACGCATCATCAATGTTGCAAGCCTTGCCGCTTTTATACCCCTTGGAAACTTTGCCGTATACGCCGCCACAAAAGCCTATGTGCTCAGCTTCAGTTGCGGTATCGGCGCCGAGCTCGCGGACCGGGGCATTACCGTTACCGCTGTTTGTCCGGGTCCGGTTTCCACAGAGTTTGCACAGGTTGCCTCAAACGGCGCACGGAAAAATGTCGTGGGCGGGAAAGATCCCGTGAAAGTAGTCGCACACAGTCTCCGCTGCGCCGACCGGAAACGCCCGATGGCAATTTATGCAGTTAAATGGAAGTTGAAAGCATTTTTGAGCCGGTTTGTGGGGAGGGCTTTTTTTGCACGGCATACCTATCTCCATGAGAAGCGTCCAAGCACTGCTACCAAAATTGTTGAAAACAAGTAGCGGGAAGTGACAAATTTCCGTATTTCTTATATACTACGTATAGAACCAAGCGCCGATTTATCCAACTTGCAGGGCGCTCAACAGATACCTGGTATCTGTAATCTGCTAAACAGGAGGTTCCGTATGGAACTTTGTGTAAACTGGTCAAAGGCCATCCCCCGATTCATAGAAGACTTCAATCATTTCAAAAATCCACCTAATTACTTCATAACGTTTCCAGATATATCAGCTGGTTCCTCTTTTACTGGAGGAGGCTATCTGTTCATTGGAGCAGTCATTCATAATTGGATGGAGGGGAACTTTATTCAACCTTGCCCCGAATGTGAAAGAGATAGCCATGTTTTACGAGCAGGTTGTCTACTTTCCGGAGATGGTTACTGGGCAGGTCTATGTCCGTATTGTGGACTTGTTAAGTCACAGAGCAAGGCTATGGAAGTGGTTTTGAAAGGTTCAATTCGTGGTAACTGGAGTAATGAACTTGGATACAAGCCAATAATCCAGAAAGAAAGCCCATACAGGTTTTCCATTAAGGAGGGTTTGACCAGGGATGGAGACAAGGAAGAAACAAGAATGGATGTTCCTGGCTGGCTTGAGTTTATGAAGGAGCATTATCCTGATTGTTTAGAGTAACGGTACTGTTCATACAGAAGCTTGGTCATATGAGACGCTTTGCTCAAACGAACAGAAAAATGAGAACAGCAATTATTGCAATCATTAGTGTTAGCATAACAACCCTTTTCTATTTGAATAATCAAAATGATTCTATCACATCATGTCCATGTGCGGGGAAAGGTGTAAAATTTATTTTGCAATCTGTTAGTTGAAAAAGGCCCTTCTCCTCATCGTCAAAACAAAAAGCCGCCCTAATGGACGGCTTTTGTTTTTCCTGGAGAATAGGGGATTCGGCTTTCGCCCCTCGGCTTCCTGCCTCGGGACTCCAGCCCGCCTTCGGGACTACCGCGCCTTCCTTGGCGCGGTACCTCGTCACCTCGGCACGTCCCTCACGATCGAACGCTCGAAGCTTCGCTGCGAGTTCCCCTCACAATAAAAAAGGTCGCCCTGTCGGACGACCTTTTTTATTGTGGAGAATAGGGGATTCGAACCCCTGGCCTATTGATTGCGAACCAATCGCTCTACCAACTGAGCTAATTCCCCGGCTGGACATGATAGTACACAATTATTTGTTTGAAATCAAGCGGTTCTGCTGGTACTATAGTAGTTATGAACCGTATGTTCCGTTCCGTTATCACTGCAGTAGTTTTCTCGGTAATAGTCGCGGGGTGTGCAACTGCCCCGGAGCGTACGGCAGCACCCGCAGAGACATCAATCGCGGGACCCGTCTGGATGCTTGCCGGGTACGCCCGAGAAAGCGGATTCATTCCGCTCGAGCCGGGACACGGGAGCACGGCAAAAATTGTCCTTAAAGCTGACGGAACCTTTGAAGCCACCTCCGGCTGGAGCGTTTTTTCGGGAACCTGGAAAACGGGGCGATTCAAGAGTGACAGCACGGCGTCCGCTTCATTTTCCCCGTCGCCGTTCCGTTCAAGCGCGGGGAATTCCGCTGCCGAGCTGTTTGAACAGGATCTCATTCAGGCTTTCCGGGCAACGCGGTCGATACAACGAGGTCCGTCGGCGATCAGATTTCTGAACGCATCCGGAAAGCCTGTTCTCGACTTTATTACTATGAATCCTGCCCGCTAGTAGGGTTCATGTTCTGGCTGTTGGCCATGAACGCGTCCCGGTCGTTAATCATCAGGATGGGCTGGCTTGTCGCGTCAAGCGTGTCGCGCCAGAGCGATCCTTCCGGATCAACATGGTTCCGTTTGCTGGTTACAACCCTGATGGGCAGATGGACGAACTTGTTGTGGACAAGCCCGATAATCAGTTTCGTTTTTCCGCTCATTGCCGCATGAACTGCGTTGTTTCCCAACCGTTCACAATAGATTGAATCTATCGGGGCCGCTACAGCCGATCGTATCTGATAGCTCGGATCAATGTATTTCAGATTGATGTGCATGCCGATCGATTTGAAATAGGTTTGTATCTTGTCACGAAGAAATAGTCCGATATCCGCGAGCTTGCGGTTTCCGGAATCGTCTGTTTCGTCACCGGCCTGGAGCAAATCCTGCCCCGCGCCTTCCGCGACAACTATTACGGCATGCTGGCGTTTGCGGAGCCGTTCTTCCAGATGAAACAGAAATCCGTTTGGGCCTTCAAGTTCAAAGGGAACTTCCGGTATCAGGACAAAGTTGGCTTCATGGCTCGCGATTGCGGTATAGGTGGCTATAAATCCCGATTCGCGTCCCATCAGTTTTACCAGACCGATTCCGTTAATCTGTGAATGGGCTTCCATGTGCGCGGCGGCAACCGATTCTGCCGCTTTCACAACAGCGGTATCGAATCCGAAAGATTTCTGTATAAAGGAAAGATCATTATCAACGGTTTTCGGGATTCCCACGACGGCGATCTTGAGTCCTCGCCGTTCAATTTCCTCGGCGACTTCAAGCGCACCCCGCTGGGTTCCGTCACCCCCGATAATGAATATCATGTTCAAGTTCATGCTTTCGATAGCGTCGGCTATTTCGATCACGCGGTCTCCGCCGCCGCGGGAGGTTCCCAATATGGAACCGCCGGTCTTGTGGCTATCGTCTACAAGGTCAGGAGTCAGTTGAATGAGGTCATATCCGTACTCGGGGAGCAAACCCTTGAAGCCGAAGCGGATACCGCTGATTCTCCGCACCCCATACCGGTTCCAAAGGCAGCGTACCACCGACCGAACAACATCGTTCAGTCCGGGACACAGTCCACCGCAGGTTACGATCGCGGCATGAACATGGTTGGGATTAAAGAATATTTTCTCGCGCGGTCCGGCTTTTTCAAGCACTTCTTTGCGCTCGCAGGGCGATTCCGTTTCTTCAGTTGTTGTGTCAACACGATTAATGATGAACTCGTCATCGGTTACATAATTCGCCACGAAATCCCCGTGAACCTTCGAGAGGTGGATCGGTGACTGGATTTTGCAGGGCCCCAGGGTCTCGATGGTAAAGTCGAATTGTGTTTGACTCATCGCATATCTCCTTTCGGATGTTAGTCCTTGCCTCCAGTATACTTTTTTTGCGCGCGCGTAACAACAGAACGCTTGACCGCGGCCCGCATCGCCGGTATCTTATGGCTACAATTCTTTTTATGGAGAGTACCTATGCTGGCAGACAAAGTAAAATCGGCCCTTGAAGATATCCGCCCCCAACTCCAGGCAGACGGCGGTGATGTTGAATTCGTTTCCGTATCGGACGACGGAAAAGTCCAGGTTCGCCTGACCGGAGCGTGCGGTTCCTGTCCCATGGCAACCATGACACTCAAGATGGGCGTCGAAGCACATCTCAAGAAAACAGTACCCGGAGTAACCGAGGTCTTCCAGGCGTAAGCCGGACATGGACCGACGAGAATTCCTTCCCGTTTCCCGTGACGACATGATTTCGCGCGGCTGGGATACGTGCGATTTTGTGTTCGTTACCGGGGACGCCTATGTGGATCATCCGTCTTTTGCAGCGGCGATTCTTTCACGCGTCCTCGAGAATGCGGGATACCGGGTAGGAATTATCGCACAACCGCCATGGAAAGGCCCCGAATCAACGGAATCGTTCCTTCGCTTCGGACAGCCCCGGCTTGCCTGGCTTGTAAGCGCCGGCGCCATGGACTCCATGGTAGCCCACTACACGGCAAACAACAAACCCCGATCATCGGATGCATATTCACCCGGCGGAAAAGCAGGGTTTCGTCCGGACCGGGCACTCATGACCTATTGCGCTAAAATCCGTGAAATTTCAAAGAATGTCCCGGTAATCATCGGCGGTATCGAAGCGTCCATGCGGCGTTTCGGTCACTATGACTATTGGTCAAATACGGTTCGTCATTCTATTTTGCTTGACACCAAGGCCGACGTCCTCGTCTATGGCATGGGAGAAAAACCGCTTCTCGAACTCGCCGAACGACTCGTGCAGAACCGGGAGGTGCCCCGGCCCGCGCAGGCGTATTCCGGCATCCGCGGAACCATGTGGCGCACGGGAAAAGCTGATGAGCTTCCGGTCGAATCAGTCATGCTCCCGGAATTTTCTGAGATCAGGGACTCCCCGGACGCGTATTGTCGTCATTTTGTGGAACAGGAACGAAACACCGATCCTT
>ENA-UPXM01003867-UPXM01003867.1-activated-sludge-metagenome-genome-assembly--contig:-NODE-3867-length-15810-cov-75.838337_pt1 | contig 15810 bp, 10 predicted proteins | sample MGYA00238178_ERZ772708 | MGnify/ENA primary metagenome ERZ772708 (study PRJEB29002, sample SAMN05720212) | activated sludge metagenome | isolation source: anaerobic digester from wastewater... | reverse complement strand
TGATCATGGTCTCCACCTCCGCAACCTCGTTACTTAATACTAATTTCTGTTTCATCGAGCCGATTTTCAAGCTCGCGGAGGCGTCCTGGGGAAATTCTCCCCTTTGATCATTGCAATCGTGCGGGCAAAAGAGGAGCGCCTGATGAGGCTCTCCGGCCATTCTGCGGGCTTAAGGTCCGGTCAGGGAAGCGGCAAGAGAAAGGCTACAGATACAGTGGGGCCCTCTCGTCACTGATATTGCCCGCTTCCTCGTCCAGGAGCTTGTGATCCCAGATGCTGATGAGGTAGTCTTTGTTGTCCTCGAATCTTCCGGCCTGTTCCTCGACGAGATCTTCAGCCTCCTGAGAGCTCATGCGCCTGCTCTGATTCACGAACGATGCCACCCGTCCGTAATACAGCGGCTCCACCAGCTCCACGAGCTTGTAGCGGTTCGATTTCCAGGCATGGAACGTAGCGGCCAGCTCATAGAGGATCTTGACCCATGTCTCGATGGAAAGCGCGAACTCGTCCGAGCGCATCCTCGCCGTCTTCTCTATCTCATGGTAGCAGTCGTCGGAAAAGATCTCCTTCCACAACACGCCGAAGTGCCGAAACCCTGCCCGGAATTTCTCCACCAGAGCCTCGAGGTCGACATTCACGGGCTCGGGCTCGGCATACCCTTCCATCCCGAAGGTCTCGACAGGGGCGCTGTGCTGCACGCCCTTCCAGTAGTCCTCGTAGGTTTCCATGAGATTGAACAGCGTCCAGGTCACCTGGCGGAACATCGGGCCCAGATGGGTGGAGGGGTCCTTTGCGTCATGGATCTTCACGCCCAGGTTCGACTGGCAGATCCGGAAACCGTGGGTGATGGCCGAGGTGGTCATCCAGATGTCGATGCCGAATCGGGCGACATCCGAGCTCCATACCGCCTGCTCCGAGTAGAACCGCGCAACCTCCCGGGAGAACGCGAAATCGCCGCCGATGGGCTGGCGTATTCTCTTGCCGTACAGAGCGCGGGTGAGGTTATAGACAATGTTGTTTGTGATGGTACCGTCGTATTTGTGCCGCATGTACACCGGCGCCACAAACTGGAAACTCCGCTCCAGCACGGGCTCCAGGAGATACTGTATCCAGTCGGAGGTGATGCTTCTGATGTCCGAATCCACAACGGCGCACACCTTGACATTGAGCCGGTCCGCAGCCTCGAACACCGATCGCAGGGCGGAGCCTTTGCCGCCCGGGCCGCGGTAGATGGAGATGAGCTTTTCCTGCCAGGGCTTGATCTGAAATTCCCTCGCGACTTCCCGTGAATCGTCGGTGGAGCCGCCGTCGGCGATGAAAATCACGCTCCGCCTGTCGCGGTAATGCTTGTCGAGCCCGTGGGTCACCATCTGAATGACATGGGCTATAGTGCTTTCGTTATTGTAGCAGGGAATGCCGATCAGGATATCCGCCGCCCCGATTTCCTCAATTCTCTTGGCTGCATAGCCCCGAAGCGCCGTATTGTAATTGAGCATACAACCCTCTCCTTTCCTCCATTGCCGCCCTGTTCAAAGGCTCTGGCATTTCCTAGAACATATACGGCACAGCGGGCGAGTCAACAGGAAATTGGGCCAGCCAGCGGCAACCCTGGGCCGGGACAGGATATAAGGCGTGATAACTCAGCGTCTTATGCCGCATTCTCATCCTTGAATCGAATATCTCCGGAATGCCTTTTCCTATGCGGCAGCTTTATCCCGTTCGGCAAGCGGCACATAGGAACTCTCCGCCGCAAGGGACGATACATAGGCAGGCCGCATGATCCTGTTCTGGATGAGCTGCTCGATCCGGTGCGCCGACCATCCCACGACCCTCGACATGGCGAAGATCGGGGTGTAGAGCTCCATGGGAATGCCCATGAGCTTGTAGATGAATCCGGAGTAGAAGTCCACGTTCACGCAGATATCCGCACCCCGGCGCTCACGGAACAGCTCTTTCGCCGTTTCCTCCACCAGGCAGTACAGGGCGTACTCGTGGCTCAGATTCCTCATGCGTGCGAACTCCTGCGCCTTCTCCTTCAGGAGCACGGCCCGCGGGTCCGAGATGGTATACACCGCATGCCCCATGCCGTAGATCTTGCCCGAGCGGTCATGGCCCTTGCCGTCGAGGATACGGGCCAGACAGGCTTTCACCTCGTCCCTGTCCTGCCAGTCCCGGACCTCCTTCTTGATGCTCTTCATCATCTTCATCACCGACTCGTTGGCGCCTCCATGGAGGTATCCGCTCAGGGACGCAATGCCGGAACATATGGCCATATACGTGTTCGCTCCGCTGGAAGAGACTGCACGAACCGTGAATGTGGAGTTGTTGCCGCCCCCGTGCTCCGCGTGGAGGATGAGGCACAGATCGAACAGCTCGGCCTCGAACCGGGAAGGCTTCTTCCCTCTGAGCATGTAGAGGAAATTCTCGGCTGTGGAGAGGTACGGGTCCGGCTTGATAATGCTCAGGTTCGATCCGTTGCGGTATCGCATGACGTTGTAATTGTACGCCACGATGGTAGGAAACTTGGCGATCAGGTTGATGCACCGGTTGGTCTCGTCACGCAAGTCAGTGGACTCGGGGTTGCTGTCGCACCGGCTCAGATGTGAGACCACGGAGTGCAGGGCATACATCTGGTTCTCGTTCTCGCCCTCCTGCATGAGAATGCTTCGCTCGAGCTTGTTGAGCGCCCTCCTCCTGGCAAGCGTCGAGCTGAACCGCTCCAGGTCATCGGCAGTCGGGAGCTCGCCGGTCAGGAGGAGGTAGGTTACCTCATCGAACCCAAAACGGCCTTCCTGGTAGATACCATTGACGAGATCGCGCACATCGTACCCGCAGTAGAGCAGTCTGCCCTCGACCGGAGTCACCACGTGTCCGCCGCCGTGCGGGGCGGGATTCTTCTCGTAGCCCACCACCAGGCCTTTGGAGGTGATGCCCACAACCACTCCAGAGCCGTCTGCATTTCGCAGCCCGAGCTTTATGTCCTTTGCCTTGATCAGCTCCGGCGACACCCGATCATGATATTTTGCCAACTCGTCGATTTTGAGTAAAATTTCTTCCATAAAACTCTCCCTGCAGCAAAAAGATCTGATATCTGAACGGTGAACAATGAAATATATAATTTTATCTAAGATGAATCAAGTTTTCATTTGATTATTTATATAATGAAAACCCCGTTCATCCCATGGAAAACAGGGCGAACGGGGCATGTCGACCGTCTGCTTATCTGTGCGGAATTCAGCGGGAAAGGCCGAAACGGTACCTCACGTTGAAGGTGAAAAGCGCCTGCCTGGCAGTGATTTTCTCGTCCGTGGTCCAGAACTCGTCCCCCCAGAAGGCCTCGCCGTCGGTGCCCGCGTATACGGCATTGTCCTGTTCTCCGGAAGTGCGGATGAAGAGGTAATCCATGAGGACGCCCACGCTCCAGCGGCTGGTGATGTCGTAACGGATGTCGGCCCTCGCCTTCAGGGCGTTTCCGGTGCATTTGCCTTCCGCGTAGATCGGACCTGGCGTCCTGAGCAGATGCACGTCCTCGTCTCTTACCGTCACAAATGGTGAAAACCCGGCGCTCAGGGCAATGCTCAGCCTTTGGCTGCTTCCCGCAAGAGTGAATTCGGCATACGGGATGGAGTAGCTCACGTCATAGGTGATCCCCACGGCTCCGTCGCCTGTGTAATCGTACCCGGGAATGCCCGAAGGCGACCACTGGCGGATGAGTCTGCACTCGTATTCGAATGCGCGGTGCTCGTAACCGAGCCCGAAGTATCCCCGGATGGTCCCTCTGTCACTGGTGTCGTACGGACTCCTGTAGTGATGAGTGAAGAGCTCGTAGTCGATCTTTGCCTCCCAGATGAGCGCGTTCACCTCTGTTTTGCTCTTGGACTCGATGTCAAGGGCGTACCAGGTGTGCTCGCCGTCGGTCCATTCATAGACATACCAGCCGGGGCCCTCATCGCCGTCTTCATCCCAGAACGGTATGCCCCAGTCGTAATCCCTCATATTTCCGGCCTTGTCATCGATATTCACTCTCACCCCGCCGGAGAGCGCCCACCTGCCCGCCGCGACCCGGGCGTCGAGAGATGCGACCCATACCCCCAGGAGAAACTCGAGCCTGCTGATCGGGAAATACGGCTCGCGTCCCCACGGATCCAGCTCTGCGGGAGCATCGCCGATCTCATAGGTATTGTCGCCTATGAGATAGCCTGCACCTGGTGTGATTTCGAATTCCACACGGGAGTAGGCGGTGGATCCCATACACAAAAACATGGCGAACAGCAGCACACAGCATCTTTTCACGCAGACGTCTCCCCGGAAAGGTATTTCCACCGGTATCGGCCGGAGACGGCGATTTCTTGAACGCCGGCCTCCCCGGCTGCATGCCCCGGATCACAAATCATTCTCATGCCCGGGTACAGGCCGCGCCCGCTATGCGTGGCAGGAATTCACGGGGATTCATGTCATCGGCGGAATCGCCTGTTCGCGGGAAATTGGTTTCTGATCCGGTGGTTTTCAGAATGCGTACCCGATGGAGAAATGCCACCGGTAGGGGTCTTCGTCCGGTTCGGGGTCTATCTTGCGTCCGTAGAGGAGGCCCACAGGGCCGATGGGAGTGATGTAGCGCAGCCCCGCCCCGTAGGAGAAGCGGGTGTTGTCTGTCACCGGCTCCACGAACGTCCTGCGTATGGTCCCGGTGTCGAAGAAGAGCGCGAGCTCCAGATTGTATCCCATCGCATAGCGTATCTCGGTCTGAGTCGCCAGAGACATGCGGCCGCCCACGGGGTCTCCGTCTGCGTCAAGCAGCAGCCTGTTCTCGTCGAATCCTCTGACATCGAGGGTTCCGCCCAGATAAAAGAGCTGGTCCTCTGGCACGAAATCCGAGCCGCCGTACGATGTGATATACCCCGCCCGGCCGCTGAAGGCCAGGGTGACGTTCTCCAGGGGCGTCACATAGGCGCTGGCAATGAGTGAGTACCTGAGAAAATCGTCCAGGTCGTCCTGAAGGCCGTTCGATATATCGACAAAAAAGGTGGCGAACCATCCCCTCGTGGGGCGCGTGAACGAGTCTCTCGTGTCATAGGTGATACTCGGCGTGACAACGAGCACATTCCGCGGATCGAGGCGGTCCTCGTCCATCTCTTCGAGATTTTCGAACACAATGTCGTCGTCGGAGAGATCCCTCTGCTCGTATCTGAAATTGAGCGAGGCGAACGACACGTCGCTTATGGGCGAAACAAAGCCCAGCGTGGAGCCGAAGGTTTCCACCTCGAACTCCTGGTTGAAGGGCTCCTTTCTTTCGTAGAACAGGTTGTAGATGCTCGTGATGCGGGTGCCGAACACCCTCGGCGATCGCAGCCCCAGCTCGTAGCGCTCTCCGGTCTGGCTGACCTCGGCGTCCGCCCACAACTCCCGGTTCAGCCCCAGCACATTCCGGTCGCCCACACGCGCGCTCCCGTACAATCCAAGGTTGTTCTCATACCCCAGTGATGCCTGAACGTAATAAGGTTCCCTCTCCTCGAGGTTGGCAAGCAGGATCACATCGTCCCTCATCTCCCGCAGGCCCAGTGTCCTGTATCGAATAGTCTGGAAAATGCCCATCCGTCTGATCTCATTCTGGCCCTGGATCATTTCCTGCAGAGAGAACGGGTCGCCCGGGTCCATTTGGAACTCTCTGTCGAGTATCCGCTTCTTCGTCCGGAAATTGCCGCTGAAATAGGTCCTCCCCATGCGCACCAGTAGGCCCTCATTTACCGCAAAACTCACAGCAGCGAGCGTTCGCTCCCGGTTGTAGACCACCGAGCCCTCGACTCTCACATGGGGATATCCCTGCTCGGAGATCATGGCCGCCAGCGTCCTCTCGTCTCTCTGCAGGACATAAGGCCGGAGCGGATCCCCCGGGGCGGTCATCACGGACGATCGGGCCTGGTTCTCCGAGATGACGCTCAGTCCCTCGAAACCGACCGAAGACACTATGGTCCGGGGGCCTTCCTCGATGGTGAGGACAACGGTTACCCCGCTGCTTTCATCATCCTGCAGAACCTCGCTGCGTACCTGTACCATGCCGAACCCTTCCTGCTGGTAGAACGATTGGAGCGCACGGACATCCTGCTTGAGAACATCATCGACGAAGAGTCTCTTTCCGATCAGGGGTATTCTCCTGTCGCCGGTCTCGATCTGATCCAGGAGCCTGTCGTCGTCGAATGACTGATTGCCTTGAAACCGCACGGACTCGACAGTCGCCTGCCGCCCCTCATTGATCACGATGGTGACGAGTCTCTCCTCATCGGCCCCCGAGCCCCGCACCTCTTCCTCCGCCGTGACCTGAACATCCGGATATCCGTTCTCGCGGTAGAGATTGCGGATGTTTCTGATGCTTCTTCTCAAGCCGGTGCCCCGCGCGTTGCCCTCATCCGAAATTACGATCCGGTTTCTGATCGTCCGCGTCCAGAATTCGTCATTGCCGGTAATGGAGATATCGTAGCGCGGTCCTTCGGTTACGGCGACTATCACGTCGACCTCTCCGGTTCGGGGGTTCTTCCGGACCGTATAGGCCGTATCCGCCTCGGCGTACCCTCTTCTCCAGTAGTATGAAGCGAGGCCGCGGACATCCTCTTCGAGCCTGCTCTCCTGGAAACGCCCGGCGGTGCCCGGGTACAGGGAATCCCACCAGACGCCCAGCCTCGTCTTGATCCATGCATCGGTGAAATTCCGGTTGCCCCGTATTCTCAGGGAGTCGAGAGCATAGTAGGCCCCCTTGTCGATCTCCACCTCGAGCTTCACCGAGGCGTCTTCATCGCTTTGGATGACACGTATACTCACCCGGGGGTCGATGAATCCCTCGGTGAGAATATACTCACGGATGAGCCGTGCCTGCTCCTGAGGCAGGCCGGGCACCAGATAGTCGCCGACATAGGCGGTCATGGCCCTGACAATGTCCCGCCGAAACAGGGGATGCTGCCCTCTGATGTCGATCTCCCTGATGACGAGATACGGTTTGAGCCTCATGATCACGCCGACCCCGTCCGGTCCGGGCACGGCCTCAGCCTCGACGCTCTCGAATCTCCCGCTGAATTTCAGGACCGACACCGCCTTGTCGAGGATCTCGTCTGTAAAGATTCCTCCTGGATGGAGATCGGTGAGATCACGGGCAAGGGAGATGATCTGTCCGGTCTCGCCGGGATAGTCACGGATATCGAAGACGACCTCCGAAATACGCCGAGGCCCGTCGGAGGGGGTATCATGGCCTCCGGTGTCCTGCGCGGCTGCACCGGAATGCGCGAAGACCAGCAAGAGCAGCATGAAAGAGAGTGCTCCCTGCAAGTACTTCCTCACGATCATTTTCCTCCTCTAACGAAACTCGAGCCTGAACCGAAAATCCGCCCCGAACGCCCCTTTGTTGTCCTGGAACCCGTTGATCAGAAGATTCTCGAAGAATTTGTACTCCGCGATCGCCGTCCTAGTCGTCTCGCCGCTAGTCGTCTCGAGGGAATACTTCACGGTGAGCCTCCGGGTGAGCTCCTCGCCCACCGTGATCCTGATGTTCCCGGCAGCGCCGCCCGCCTCGGGAGAAACGGTCTCCAGCTCGAGAATATCGAGTCCCGTTGTCTCACGGAGCTCTTCGCCGTACGTACCGGCGAGGAGCTCGGCCAGCATGCTGGAAGGACTCCGGGGACCAAGGGCCCCCACCCCGGTGAGCTCGTCGGGCGTCCTGCCGGTGGCAAGCAGCGCGAGGATCGCGGCATCCTCGAGGGCAGGGTCGGATTGGAGGCGGATGTTCAGATTGTCGAACGGTCCTGAGACGGAAATGTATATCATCCAGTCCCGCACCTGTCCCTGAGCCTGAAGGTCCACCGCGCCACTGGTGCGGTATGGATCTGCAAACTCGAGCACGCCAAGGGTGACGTCAAAGGTTCTCCTCTGGTAGGTGATAAAGCCTTCGATCACCGCCACCCTTCCGGTAATGACGGGGCTGTTCAGCGTTCCGCCTACCTGCAGGTCAGGGGCGATGCTGAGCTCGGCGAGATTGTTCTCTACGAGCACATCCCCCCTTTTGAGAATCGTCACATCGAGCTCAGCATTGCGCAGGTAGGGCAGGTCGAGAGGCTCGGACGCGGCGCCGGTCCGTTTTCCCCCGCCGATTATCCTCTGGCCGACCTCTGCGATGAGGTTCAATTGATGCTCTCGGTAATACAGGGCGTCGAGTATCGTGATATCGGCCTGCAGCAGGCTCTTGTCGGGCATGCCGGTGAGCGTTGCCCGTCCTTCAAGGACGAGGTCCATGGTCTCTGGGATGAGAACGGGCAGGGAACGTACCTGAGCCTGGAGATTGATCCGGCCCGGCTTGAGATCTTCCAGGTCCATCCGTCCGCGGATATCGAAGTATCCCTGATCCAGCCTGCCTGTGAGGGTTTCGATGACAATGCCCTCTGCGCCGAGCGTGATGCGGCCGCGGACATCATGGATGAGCTGGTCGTTATAGGGAATCGGGTATCTGGCGCCTTCGATGAGCACCTGACCCTCGATCCGGGGAGAAGAGAACGGTCCAACAGCCGATATGTCGAAGTCGGCGGTTCCGGTGATATCGGCAAGGTCCGGATCGATCAGCGCCGCGGCCTCGAGAGGGACTTTTCCCCGGGCGGTAAGGTCCAGGTGTCCATGGGCCGCGGCATCGGCCCTGATCGTCATGACGCCCTGCCCCGGAAGCTCGATCCTCGATTCGGGGATGATCAGGGTCCCCTCTTCATATCGAATCATGACGTCGCTTGCCCTCATGAGCTCTCTTTCCCTGAATCCGAGGTGTATTCCCGCGATATGCAGGGAAATATCGAGGTCCTCGAGGTCGGAGACGGCCCCGGTGATCTCGGCGCTCCCGCTCAATTTCCCCCGGAATTCGGGCCTGCCTGCAATTGCGAAGTACGGGGCGAGCTCGGTCTCTTCGAAATACGCCTGAATGTCCACCGTCTTTTTGCCCGGATCATACACGCCCTTGAAGACGAAATCGTTTTGCCCGGTGATGTCCACGACCCCTCCGGACATGGAGAGACCGATCGCGATATCGTTGAGGACCTGCCCCTGTACCACCGGGGATGCGACCCTCACTGTGGCCTCGAGCTGAGGCTCCTGAAGCGTTCCGCTTCCCGAGGCCTCGAACACCAGCCTCCCTCCGGTCACCTGGCTTCCCTGAAACGAGGTGAGCGCGCCGAGCATGATTCCTTCGGTAGAGAGCGAGAAGTCATACCTGTGATCTCCGTCCAGGTCTATTGACCCCGAGCCGGTTATGATCTGGCTCTCCCAGACCACTGCAGTGAGCGACTGAAGCGCTATCCGCCTCCCCTTGAGCGCTCCCGCGGCGCTCACCTCCTGCAGAGCCTGGCCGGCCAGCGCGATATCCTTTCCGCCCGCCCGGAATGTTCCCCGCAGGTCATACAGGGTGCCGCCGATCAGCACGTGATATCCGAGAGCGCCTTCAGCCAGAGAGGTGAGCCCCTGGAGATTGAGTCTCTCGCCGGTTATCTCGAAATCGAGCCGGGGATCGAACGGGCCCTTCCCTTCCGGAAGTTTCTCTGTGCTCCTGTTCCCGGACACGGCCCCGTCGTCTCGCAACGCCGCGGGCGGCACGGCTCTGCCTTCCTCGGCAAGACCGCCCTGAATGCGGACATTTCCCATATTGACGCCCCGGACGGTGATATCCTCGCCGGCGAGATCCACGATCATGGATGGGGAGCCCAGGGTACCTCCCACACCGACGTCCCCGTTCAGGGTGCCTCCCATCCCTTCCTGAGCGATCAGCCGGTCGATCGCGACCGACCTCAGGCCGATATCGAGAGAAACCGGCATGTCAGGCTCCGGATCGAAGCCCTTCCGGAAGATCTTCAGCCCCCCTTTCACGGCCAGAGACGGACCGGCCTCGTTCATTCTCAGGGCCGTGAGGTTCAGCATCCCGCTCTCCTCGAGCCTGAGATCGGCCGAAACAGTGTCGATCAGGTACCCCCCCCACTCCAGGTTCTTCCCCTGAAGCGATCCCTCGGCAACCGGACTGTCCAGTGTCCCGGAAATCTCGGCCCGCGCGGCCAGCGTGCCCTTTGCCTGGATATCGAGCGGCTCCGCAATGGTTTCGATCTGCCGGATATCCACATTCACTGCGGCCCGGATGCCGCCGTCCGACAGGTTCAGCCGGCCCCTGACGTCCGCGCCGATATTCCCGGCAATGCCGCCTGCCGCCGCATACGTCAGGATCGGATAGTCGATACCGGCTTCGCCCCTGATATCGAGGGTGTCTGCGGGGATCGGAAAATCGGGCGGCATGCCTCTGAAGCGAAGGGCATAATCTGCCTTCGCAGAGATATCGGGCGGCCGAATCCCCTTGCCCGCGATCTCGACCCGCCCCGAGACACTTTCGGGATAGTCTTCAAGGCCGGAGGGAAACCGGGTGATGTCGATATCCTCCAGAGTGAGGCCGATCTCGTATGAGACGGCCTCAAGATCAGGTTCGCTCTCGATGAACCCCTTGGGAAAGACCTGCTCGAGGTGTATCGTCCCAATGGCGGCCGCCCTTCCCGAGGCGATGCGAAGGAGCGACTCCCGAAGCTGTACGACCCTGTTTTCTATTGCCGCTTCGAGCATGAGGCCTTCCACAGGCATGCCCGCGATCGTGCCTCCCTCGTACTTCAGGGTCACCGAAGCCTTGGGGTTGTCGATCTCCCCTCGTGCATTCATCCTGCCCGACACCTTCCCTGAATATGCCCTGCCGGGATCGAGAAGGGCTGCCAGACCGGAGACCTCACCGCCGTATTCGACAACGATATCCGCCAAAGGCCGGCCTGCGAGATCTGCAACCGCTCCTCTGACCGATGCTCTGAAACCACTGTACGATGCCTCAAGAAACAAGGGGTCCACGCTGCCGTCATCGTATTCGGCATCGATTCTCACCGCAGTCAGCTCGAAGGTTTCTCCTCCCGCCTGCACGCCGGCTCTCGCCAGGGAGCCATCGAGGCTCCCGGAGAGGCGGGCGAGATTCAGCGAGCTCCGGGCGTTCACGCCTTCGAGCCGTGCAGCGATCCCGGACGACGGGTCCGCATACTGAATGAGGCCGTTTTCGACGGAAAGGTTCTCGATGATCAGTTCGGACCCATCACCTTGCTCCACTCGCGTTGAAGGCTCACGCTCTGCGGGTTCCTCTACAAAGGCCTGAACCAGGTTGAGCTGCCGCGTATCCCCGGACATGGCGAGCCGGGCATACGGTCTTTTCAGAGAGATGAGGTTGAACACGAGGCGGTTGTTCACAAGCGGGAGAACATCGATCTCCACACGGACCTCATCACTCGTCAGGATGACGCCGCCGTCCGGTCCGACGAGTTCGGCGCCGGAGAGAACGACGGCCTGGCCGAAGAGCGAAAGCGCCGTGCTCTCGGCCCTGATGTCGCCAGGTATGAGGGAATTCAGCAGAGCCAGAGCCCGGGAGCTTCCCCGTTCGGTCATGAGATAGAAGTGCAGGCCCGCCGCAGAAAGGACGGCAAGCAGCACAATCAGAAGAATCGCGGCAGAGACGAACCTCGCAACTCTCTTTATCAACCGGCGGCACCTCTTCGGCTCAAGCAGTGGCTATTATGAATATAATACCGTTGTCGCCCCCATCACCCATCCCCTGCAGGGCATGCCGCTCTGCACGGAGAATCGGGCCCTGCGGATCTGACCGGTTCAAGTCAGGACAGACATCCATCCTCTTCCGATAATAAACAGCACATAAAACGCGATCAAAAACGCTCCCTCGAGGCGCGTTATCGTGCGCCGGCCGCTCGCTGCAATCGGCAGGAGCACGAACGAGAGGGCGGCCATGACCAGCAGATCGGCGATTCCCTGTGCCGGAAGGGGGACCGGTCTGATGGCCGCCGTTACGCCCATGATGAAGAGCAGGTTGAAGATGTTGGACCCCACCACGTTGCCGATGGCGAGATCGCTCTGGGATCTCACGGATGCGATGACGGTGGTGACCAGCTCGGGAAGGCTTGTGCCCACGGCAACGATGAAGAGACCGATAAAGGCCTCGGATACATGGAGCGCCCTGGCGACCTCCGTTGCGGAGCTCACGGTCAGCCTGCCGGCAGAAACGAGCAGTATGAGTCCGCCTATCGTCATGACGGCGGGCACGAGAATCGTCCGGATCTCTTTCGCCTCCGCCGATTCGGATGTTTCAGCCAGATAGAGATCCGGCTTCTTGTCTTTGAGGGCCTGTGCGATGTTGTAGAAGATGAAGACGCAGAAGAACAGCAGGAGCACGAGAGAATCGGAGCGGTCGAAGGTGTTTCCCTCCGACCGGAGCACACGGTCGCAGCCCATGACGAGCGCGGCACTGGTCGCCAGGAGCATCATGGGAATCTCCCGGACGATCACTGTGCTCTGCACCTTGAGCGGGCTCATCAGGGCCGCGATCCCCAGGATGAGCCCGATGTTGGCGATATTGGAGCCGATGATGTTGCCGAAAGACAGGTCCGTGCTCCCTCTGAGTGCCGCAGCGGCATTCACCGCGAGCTCGGGCGCGCTGGTTCCGAATGCGACGATTGTGAGTCCGATGATCAGAGGAGATATCCCAAGGACGCCGGCCAGAGACGATGCCCCCCTGACAAGGAAATCCCCTCCGGCGATCAGGAGGGCGATACCGATAATAAGCAGGATTGCGTCTATCATAGCCCCTATTTCACATCCGTCTGTCTCCGGGCTTCCGTGGCGGCCCGAAGATGCCCGGTGACGACTGAAAACACAGCCGGATCGACGCATCCCATCATGATCTCACCCTTTGGCCCGAGTCACGCACGATCCGGTCATATCAGCAACCGGGCAGGCGAATCAATATCCGGATTCATGAGCCGCCCCTTCCAGACGGCTTCCGTGTGCCGATCGGCGTTTCGAAGCCCGGCGACTGTCTCAGACGATCGCATGTCACAGCAGCCCCTTCTTCCTGAAGAATGCGAGCAGGGATATCGGAATACCGGACACAGCCGCCCGCAGGACGGGATACGGCCGTCGCCGGTGTTGCTCGGGCACAAAAGTCCATTCCATACACCCCACACTCTTCTACGCGGTCCTTGTCGCAATTCATGACCTTGATGCGCACCTCTTACGGGCTTTCTGTCTCCGATGTGCACGACTCTGCCGGGCGGCATGCAGGCTTTCTCGGAGATATTTTTCACGCATCGCCCCGTTTCGGTCTTCTCCTGCCTTTCCATGCTACTATAATCAGGATGAAATAATTTACAACATCCAAGAGTTATCGACCGCCGCCTGTGCCGGGCACGAGAGGCTCTCTTCCTGTTTCTTGCCGCAGCGGCAACCGGGATCAGCCCATATACGTTCTGAACCATTTCGAGGCAAGGCCGGCGACGATATCGAGCTTTCCCGGCTCCTCGAAGAGATGTCCTGCACCCTCGACGATCCGCAGTTCCTTCTCTCCGGCCAACGAATCGAACGCCTGCCGGTTGAGGTCGGCGACGACTGCGTCGTTTTCCCCCACGATAAACAGTGTCGGTGAGCGCACCTCAGGCAGCACGTCCATGACCAGATCCGGCCTTCCGCCCCGGGATACGATCGCCCGTATCTCAACGCCGACCTCGACGCTCGCCTTCAGTGCCGCGGCGGAGCCGGTGCTCGCACCGAAGTAGCCGAGCTCGAGTGCTCGCGCCCTTGTGCTCTCAGCAACCCACACAGTCGCCTCGGCCATACGCCGGGAGATCAGGTCGATATCGAACCGGTTGCGGTAGATCAGGTCTTCCTCCTGCGTCAGGAGATCGAAGAGCAGGGTGCCCAGCCCGCTGTGCTGAAGAATCCGCGCCACATAGGTGTTTCTGGGGCTCAGTCTGCTGCTGCCCGCTCCATGTGCGAATATCACGAGACCGGACGCGTGCTCCGGCACGGTCATGATCCCCTCGAGCGAGGCGCCTCCTGCGGGGATGCGGAGGAGTTCTTCCACCACCATGGGTTCCTCCTGTTTTTTCGTTCAGCGGCAAGATACTTGGCTCAAGAGATCATAATGGAGCAGGGGGCGGGTCTTGCAACCCCTCTGGCGGACTTTCGGCCGGAGGCGGAATATGCAGGCCCTTTCGTGCCGTGCCGGGTGGAGCGCCAAGCCCGGCGAACGGCCTTCAAATCCAGTAGACGTTTTTCTCGTCCCGGCTCTTTTTCTCTTCAAAGAGCCTGCGGGCATCCTGTGTCTGAAGCACCCTGTCCGGAGCACTCAGAATCAGGAAACAGTTGCACCCGGCGTTGGGGCAGCCGGCTCTCACCCACTTGAATACCCTGGCAGCCCTCTCCACCGATGGATTGATCTCGGTCCAGAAGATCTGGCTCTTGCATCCCTCGCACGTGAAAAAGTAGACTACGTCCCCTGTTCGGGTCTGACTTTCATGTTCCATGAGCACATACCCCTTTCCCAGATACAGGCACGTATTTCGACTTACGTTAAAAAAAGATCCGCTCCCGGTCAAGAGCGATTACCGGATGACGCCGCGATCGGCCTGGTGCGCCCCTTCTCCGGCAGGATCTCCGAACCGCTCTTCGCCTCATCCGTTCAGAAAAATCGGGGGAACCCTGCACGGTTTTACCTCGATCCGCTTCCACACGCCTTCGACGACATACGGTTCGGTCTTCAGATAGCCGTCGAGCTCCTCGCGGGAATCGAAGTCGTACAGGACGATCGAGCCGGTCATGGATCCCTTTTCATCGACAAGGGCGGCGCCGTAGAGAGCCCTGCCCTCCTGTTTGAGCCGTTCTATGGATGCCAGATGACGTTCTCTGGCGGCGAGCCTCCTGGCCGGCGCCTGTTCATCCGCACCATCGTATGCGATGACGAGAAAATGCACCTTTCCTCCCAGGACTTGTACGGCCCCCCTTCACACAGGCTTTCACGCGTGCGGGGAAAAACAATGAGCTTCCCGCGGGCCTGCCATGCGAAACGGCCGGTCCCGGGAGGCCGTTCTCCGTTGTCTTGTATCCAGTACGGGAGGATATGGCAAGGAAAATTCTTTTTCCCGCCCGATCCTGATCCGGCGTCATCCGCACGGGCCGCAGGCTTCGGGACAGCGCCTCAGAAGACAGCGGACGCTCCCGTACGGCCCGGCATTACGTCTGCCAGTAGATCCTTCCGATCTCATGGTTGGTGAGCTTGATATATTCCCTCCTCGCCTTGTCCATGGAAGCGAACATCGCTTCCGGGAACAGGGTTATGGTGCGATTGCAGTGGGGGTTGGGGCATTTCCCGCGATATTTTTGAGCCCCTGTCGAACCATCGAGACGGGCAAAGAACTTGGTATTGCATCCCTGGTGGTCGAACAAAGCGACTCTATTTCCTCTCCTCATCTTCTGCCTCCTGCCATCAATGGTGAACCCGGAGGCGGGCGGGGCCCTTTTCGGCGGCATGTTTCCCGCATGGCATGCAGCCCCGGCCGTCCGGTTCATAGTACGCGTTGTCGGGTTCGAGCTGAACACAACAAGTCGTTAACGATGAATAGTAAGAGCAGAAGCCGCACAGTCAAGATAAGATTTAACGGGTTGTTTATTTCAGAAAGAAAAAGTGTGCGTCGATGGTTTCAAAGTTTCCGGTCTCTTGACACCAGGAGAAGGCCTCCTGCGCGTTCAGCGGATGTATGGATGATCCTCCGTACCAGATCTCCGCGCCAGGCAACGAACGGCTTCGGGAAAGCAGCCCGCCTTCAAAGAGAATGAAATAATTGCCCTTTGCCGTCTTATACAGGGTCTCGGACTCGTGGCGAAACACCGACGATTCTTCCCCGGGCCTCCATGTCGCCAGCATCTCGGACGTTCTCG
>ENA-UPXM01003863-UPXM01003863.1-activated-sludge-metagenome-genome-assembly--contig:-NODE-3863-length-15827-cov-6.561501_pt1 | contig 15827 bp, 18 predicted proteins | sample MGYA00238178_ERZ772708 | MGnify/ENA primary metagenome ERZ772708 (study PRJEB29002, sample SAMN05720212) | activated sludge metagenome | isolation source: anaerobic digester from wastewater... | reverse complement strand
ACAGGATAATGCCGTATCGACACGCCATCGCAATCTTCTTTAATCTTTTTTTTGATCGTTTTCCGGCAGAAAAATTATTGTCTTCACGGAAGCTCATTTCGTGAAAGTTTTTTTCAGGGGCTTGTCGCCAAACTTCGCGCGGGATATGATACCCGGCATGTCTTTCAAGCCTGTCATCTCCAAAAAAACTTTTCAGAAAAAACTGCTTTCCTGGTTCCATAAAGAAAAACGTCCGCTTCCCTGGCGAAACAACAAGGACCCTTACAGGATTTGGATTTCGGAAATCATGCTCCAGCAGACCCAGGTGGCGACCGTGATCCCCTATTACTCCCGGTGGCTTAAAGCATTCCCCACGCTGTCATCACTGGCCCGAGCTCCGCTCAGTCAGGTCCTCACCCTATGGGAAGGATTAGGTTATTATCGGCGGGCCAGAATGTTGCATCAAACCGCCCGGTTCATCGCCCGGAAGTTGCAGGGCAGGATACCGGAAAAAGCCGACTTGCTTGAACAACTGCCCGGCATTGGCCGCTATACGGCGGGAGCCATTGCCAGTATCGCTTTTCACGAAAAGGTCCCCGTCCTGGATGGAAATGTCATCCGGGTTTTGACCCGACTTTTCGCGATCCGTTCGAGCATCGACAAAGGTCGAACCCTAAAAACCCTGTGGGAGCTTGCCGGGTCACTTTTACCGGACCACTCACCCGGAGATTTCAATCAGGCGATGATGGAGCTGGGCGCCACCATTTGCCATCCGCAAAATCCGGCCTGCGAGAAATGCCCCCTGGCGAAATTATGCGTCTCACGCCGCCTTGGAAATCCCATGACCTTTCCCCGTAAAACCCGGAAAGAAAAATATGAAAAAATAAGGATGTTTACGCTAATCCTGGAATCCGAAAACCAAAAAACTTTCCTTTGCAGACAACCTCCGGGCCACTGGTGGCATGGACTATGGACTTTTCCGTTCTGGGACTCCCGAAAAGAATTGTCCGATTTCCTGAAGCAAATTTCATGCGAGGCCGAAAGGGTGGGAAAAATCCGGCACAGTGTAACCCGTTATCACATTACTTTGGATGTTTACCATTCAAAGTTAATTCGAAAAATACGCCCGCGTGTCCCCTGGACCGGACAATGGGTGCGGTTTGAAGACCTCCGGAGAGTTGCTCTGCCGTCCCCTCACAGAAAAGCCGCGACTCTCGCGACCAGATGCGCGGGGAAAAACAGGCTACTTTCTTGACATCTCAGACAATACCACCGGAAAAACATCCGTTTGTCCGGGTATCGAAACCCGCGACGCTCTTATTGGTTCATTCGATCCATTAACCAGCTATCCAGAACGTCCTTCTTGAAACGCCATTGTCCGCCAATTTTTGTTGCAGGAACTTCTCCCTTCTTGAGGAGGCGATAAATCGTCACAAGGTGAAACCCGAGATACTTCGCCGCTTCCTTGGGCGTCATTATCTGGCTTCTCTCGCGCCTCGGGTACTGAGGTTTTTCCTGCGCTTTGGTTTGTTCCATTATTTTTCTCCTTATTGAGTTGAATTTGCTATTTTTAAGACTGATATAGTTATATACTACAACACAAACTACACCAAATACTATAAATTGTCAATAGATGCTATAAATTACAACTTCTTTATATTTTTGTAACTTATTGATATGTTTAATGTTACAAAAAAATGTCCCCGCCAAAAAAAATCCTGTTGATTGTTATTTTTATTAGGTGTACTATTCCGGTTGCGATCAATTTATAGTAATCTTCTGCTACCGTCGCTATCATTAAAAGAAAATTTCAAAAGGGAGGTTGCTCATGAAAATTGCGAAGATTTTAGCGTCGTTTGTACTCTGCCTTGCGCTCATCGTTCCCTCAGGATTCGCCAGTGACATCTGGGAAAAAGCGAGTTCGGACACTTACAAGGAAAAGGTCGGTCCCATGTTTGTTCGTGGCCTTTTGAACGTTGTCACCAGTCCCGTTGACATCCTTGTCCAGACCGTCGATAAAACCAAGGACGGGCCTCCACTTATCGGAACGCTCACAGGGATGGCCGGGGGTCTCGGTTGCACAGCTCTCCGGGCAGGTTCCGGGCTTGTGGATGTCGGCTTGTTTTGGGTTCCGGGTTTTAACGGATTTCCAGTCAACCGATCCTATCACAATTGTTTGTTGTGCGATCAAGTGAAATCTTCGGATTACTATCAAGCCCCGGTGGTTCAGCAGGTTTATACTCCTCAGCCCGTGGTGACGCAGACGTATACGCCTCAGCCAGTCGCGACTCAATACGTCTCCGAGGCGGCCCCGCAACCGGTCGTTTCGGTAGTTAAAGAAATGCCCCGGGCGGTTGAGGAAGTTCCCGCGCCCGCGAAAAAAGCGCGTGATCCCTACCGGTACGTGAAGAAATAAGCATTATCCGAAAACAAAAAACCCGTTTACGTTTCAAACGTAAACGGGTTTTTTTATGCCGATAGTCCGAATTACAAACCTAATTCTTTCAAAGTAAAAATGGGGGAGTAGTTATAGCTCGCTAAAGTTTCCTGAGCCCCTTCGTTCCGGTCAACCAGACATGTGACTTTCACTACTTTCCCGCCAAGCTTCTCAACCTCCTGTATTGCCTTGAGGACCGACCCTCCGGTCGTGATCACGTCCTCCACTATCACAATCCTGTCTCCCTCCTCAATTTGGGGGCCTTCTATCATTTTCTGCATACCGTGATCCTTAGCTTCTTTGCGAACGATAAAAGCCTTGACCGGCTGCCCGCTATGAGAGCTAAGAAGGGAAACGGCCGCGGCAATCGGATCAGCGCCCAGAGTCGGCCCCCCGATCGCGTCCGCATTGACGGCCTGCGCCACCTGGAGAATGATCTTCCCTGTCAAGAACAAACCCTGTGGATCAAGAGTCACTTGCTTGCCATCAATGTAATAATCCGACACCTTCCCGGAAGCAAGTTTCCGCTCTCCGTGAATCACGGCTTTTTCCTTGATAATTTTGAGCAGTTTTTCTTTCAACGTCTGTTCCTCCATGATGTGGCTCCTTCACAAAAAACCTCCGAGCCGAGGCGTCCGTAAATCCCAATTCGGGGAGAGTATATCATTAATCCCGTTTGAATTCATCGACCTTTTCGGTAATCCTGCGGGAAAGCCCCTTGATCATTTGAGCCTCTCTCTCCCAAAGCCCGCTTCGCTTGATGAGATCTCTCGTCGTCTGCAAGATTCTGGGCAAAAGATTGGCGCCTCCTTCCCGATAACCAAGCGACCGGAGGGCCCCCGCAAAACACATCAAGGCCGATTCGACTTCCTTTTTTTTGAGGGGTTTCTCTTCGGCCCTGGATTCCCGGTTCGACAAATTCCTTTTCCCAAAAACTGAAAAGAGAATCACCATGACAGCTTGCGCAAGATTCAGGGACGGATAGGCGCAGCCCGTCGGAATAGTCATCCGGTAATCGCATAAACGAATATGCTCGTTGGAAAGACCTTTGGATTCACAGCCGAAAACAATCCCGACGCTACCCTTCAGCGATTCCCTCCGGATTTTTCCGATCGCCCTGTCAAACGCAAGAAACGCTCCTCGCTCCTTACCGTATCGCCGTGTCGTTCCAATCAAAACGCTGACGTCGGCGGATGCGTCTTTTAAAGAGCGAAAAACTCTCGCCTTTTCCAGGATATCGCCGGCGGACATCGCCATTTTTCTTCCCTTGAACCGCCATCGTGCCGGGGGCGTCACAAGACGGAGTGATTCAAATCCCATATTCTTGATCGCCCGGGCCACGGCACCGATATTGTCTGGGTTTTCGGGACAGACGAGAATGACAATGATATTCCGAACTTTCATGAAAGGGGTCTAGAGGCGTTCAGGCTTTTTCCCAGACATAATCGGGCAAATCAAAAAAATGGGTAATTGGCCGCGGGTCTTTCGTCGCCCAAACATAGGTCGGAAGAACAAACATGTCATTCAGAGAAGACGTGGCCCTGATGATCACGTTCGACACAAGACAGGGCGCGTATGTGAGGGGCCAGGTCTTCGGATGATGCTGTTTTTCATTCTGTCCGGTCCTCACGATTTCTCCGGGAAATGTGAAAAAATTCTTCCACCCTCTTGCCATCACGACCTTAACGTTGTTTCCCTGCCGGAGGTCAGGGTCAGGCCCGGTGGATGTTTCCGAAGCCAGGCCCGGCCGACAAAAAATGATTCCCGTCAAGATCACCAACATCATTGTTTTTTTCATGGTCTCCCCTTTTCCCTTTTGGCATATTGAACTGATTAAATCACTTTTCCCCCGATAAATCCGAAAACCGCTTTACAACTAGAGGTTTTCTCTGCCTCTTCTCTTTACTGCGTCTTTTCCATGATCGCCATGAAAAAACCATCGGTTCTGCTTTCGGGCGGCCACAGCCTGAAAAAGCTCTCTCCTGAAACACCACACGGCAGACACTTCATTTCAGGATGCGTCTCAAGGATTTTTTCAACCACTCGCTCGTTTTCCGCCGGTTCCAGAGAGCAGGTCGCGTAGTATAGTTTGCCGTTTTTCTTCAAGTATGGCAAAGCTTTTTCAATAATCTCCGTTTGTTCAGCGGGAAATTTTTGAAGCCACGATTCGTCCATTCTCCATTTCGCGTCCGGGTTTCGCGCCAATGTCCCGGTCCCCGAACAGGGAGCGTCCACCAAAATTTTGTCGAACCCTTTTTTTGTGACCGCCAGTTCGTTCACGCGATTCAAATCGGTCGGGAAAATGTTAAACGCCCCGGCCCGTTTGGCCCTCTTTTTCAATTCGTCAAGTTTATGGGCCCGGATGTCCGTCGCGACAATTCTTCCCCTGTTTTCCATCATCGCGGCCAGCAAAAGACTCTTCCCTCCCCCTCCCGCGCAAACATCCCAGATAAATTCTCCCGGTTTCGCCTCTGTCTTTTGACAAACAAGCTGGCTCCCCTCATCCTGGACCTCAAAGTGTCCTTCCCTGAAGGCGGGCATTTCAGGCACGTTGTTCCGTTCCGGAATCAGAAGGCCATAAGGGGATCGCTTCGCCGGTTCTGACGCAATGCCCGATTTTTGAAATAGCGCGATCAGTTTTTCTCGGCTTGTTTTAAGGGGATTGACTCGTATGGAAAGTAAAGGGCGGGAGAGAAAAAACTTCAGCAATCTTTCGGTTGGCTCCACCCCGTAACGCCCCGTCCAACGCGTCACAAGCCAGAGCGGAAACGAGTAAACCGCGGCGAGTGTTTCTTCCGGAGAACTTGACACAAAATTCGGCGGAAGAACATGCTCCCGCAGGGAAGAATAAACGCCCTCCCCAAGACCAAGCTCCTCGAAAAGTGATTTGCTCACAAAACCCAGTTTAGCCGCGGCAAGGATACAAAAAAGCTCATCCTCGTCCCGTTCGACCCGGTTTTGCCGGGGCAAGACCTCCCGAAGCCAGAGTTCGAGAAATGTTTTATGCCGGAAAGCGTTATAAATGGTCTCGGAGAGAAATTTGCGGTCACGGGATCCGATCTTTTTCCGGTTTTGAAAAAAAAAGCGACTCAGAAACCGGTCCGCTGGCATTGTCGCTTTTTTTGCCATGCTCCAAAGAGATCTTGCCGTCCGGAGCCGAGCCCCGATAATCCTGCTATCTTCTTGCGCCTGCATAGGGATTATTTTCCCCGTCCTATCAATAATTTTTTAACCTGGTCAAGACAACGGGAGTTTTTCCCGTTCCAGCTCCAGAGACACCTTCCTCACGGAGCTTCGGACCCACAAACCAAAAAGGCCCGATCCGCCCAAAGCAACGAATGAACAACCCTTCGTCGGGACGATCAGGCCTTTCAGGAGATCTACGGGTCTGACTAAAAACTTTTTCTTATTCGCCCGCGCTCAAAATGCGCTGACGGATATCGGACTCTCTGGCAAACCGGTTTTGTCTGGAAACATCCAGGGTCCTCTGCGCTTCCATCATCTGCCCTTCCAGATAGGGGTCCTGGCCCTTCCGTTTCGCCGACACATAGGCGTCCGTCGCGGACCAAAGATGGTTGGCAAGTAGCGGCCCAACACCGGCCCAAACAATGGCGCCTCCGGGGACAAAGCCCAGGATAATGGTCGTGGTGATCGCGGCGACCTCAATCCCCATCATAATCTTGGATTTAGTGGTCCCGAACTCATCGTTCATGACCTGTCCGGAGGGAGGCAGTAAAAGCGACGCCCCGAATTCTTTGGCTCCCTTGGCAAACGCCGAAGGGGTCACAAACATGGTGGCTAGAAATAATATCATCACACAAGCAAGGGTCTTCTTCATGGTCAGTCTCCTTAAATTAAAACACGCTCCAGCCTCCAAGTTAACGGCTTGAAGGGGAAAAAACTTTAAACTTCCCCCACTCAAAAACAAACCGGTTTTGAAGGTTGGCGTTTTTTTTATAGATTACGCGCTGAGATAGTTTTCGCGGTTCCAGTTTGAGAGAAGCTCGGCAAAAAGTCTGACCCCAAATCCTGTCGCTCCCTTGGGACAATCGTAACGGTTTTTGGCCGTATAAGCCGTTCCCGCGATATCAAGATGGATCCACGGAACTTTGGCCGGAACAAACTCTTTGAGAAACATCGTCGCCGTAATCGTCCCCGCGTAACCATCACCGGTATTGTTAATGTCGGAATGATTTCCCTTGATCGCGTCCGCGTAATCATCCCAAAGAGGAAGTTGCCAGCAACGCTCTCCGGTTTTTTCTCCGGCTTCGCGTATCACATCGATCAGCTTCTGGTCCGTTCCAAGAATTGCGCACGCCTTGTCACCGAACGTGTAATGGCAAAGTCCCGTAAGCGTCGCCGCGTCAATGATGGCTACCGGCTTGAACTTCTCGCAATACGAAAGCGCGTCCGCGAGGATGAGCCGGCCTTCGGCGTCCGTGTTGACCACCTCCACGGTTTTCCCGTTATACATCCTGATGATGTCACCGGGCCGTTGAGGATCATTCGCCACATTATTTTCCACGCATGGCGCAAGCCCGACCACGTGAAGCGGCAACTTCAGGTCCGCAAGAAGTCCCAGGGTCGCGATAACGGCAATGGCGCCCGATTTATCAAACTTCATTTCTTCCATCCCTTTAGACGGCTTGATCGAGATCCCTCCCGTATCGAACGTCACGCCTTTTCCGACCAGACAGACCGTTCCCTTCGCTTTATGCTCTTCCCCATGTTCCAGAATAATCAGCGCCGGAGGGGTCACGCTTCCCTGGTTAACCGCCAGAAGACCGTTCATCCCGAGCTTTTTCAGTTCGGGAAGACCGAGAACCGTACACTTTAATCCCTTTTCTTTCGCGAGGCTTCTGGATTCCTCAATCAGCCGGGAAGAGTTCATGACGTTGCCCGGCTCGTTGTTAAGGTCACGGGCGTAAGCGACGCTCTTCGCGATCATTTCAGCCCGGCTGACAACCGGCTTCAGCTCTTTCAAAGCTTTCTGATCGTCAAAAACCAGCTCCATGGTTTCCGGAAACTTCGGAAGCTCGTCTTTTTTCTTCGTCTTGTAACGGAAAAATCGGTATGCCGCGAGGCCTGCAAGTTCCGTAAAAATCGCGGCAACATCTCGCGCTTCCAGAGCGCCGCCCAAAAAAGTGTCCGCCATCACGCGGATCTTCGAGGCTTTTCGCGCGCTCGCGATCTCAATGATTTTCCCGGCAATCTTGCGGAGGGTGACCGCCTTCAAATCCTTTTTATCACCGAGGCCGATCGCGACGACTTCCGAAGCGCGCCGATAAGACGTCTGGAATGAAGCGAAAACTTCCTGGGATTTTCCGGAAAATCGCCCCTTCTTCGCGGCAGCCTCCAGGATCCTGGCGAACAAGGGTTCTGTTTTTTTTATGGCCCCAGGCTTTTTTTCATCTTTAAAAACGCCCACAAAAAGGATGTCCGTTTTGGCGTTACCTTGTTTGGAAACGAGAACTGTTTTCATTGAAAACCTCCGGAAAGTTATTTGGTAAAGAAAAGTTTAATGGCCATGACCACAAGAAACACTGAAAAAATTTTTCTAAGAATTGCCGGGTCCGCATTCACCGAAATTTTCGTGCCTACCCACACGCCCGCAATCCTGAAGATCCCCATCAAAAGCGCTATCTTCACGTCAACCATGCCGGCTTTATGATGGAAAAAAGCGCCGAAAGCTCCCGTAAAAACAATCACAAAAAGCGACGTCCCGACCGCCCGGTGGGTGTCCATTCCTTTCAGCATCACCATAAGAGGCAGATAAATCACGCCGCCGCCAACCCCGAGAAGTCCTCCCGTGAACCCACCCATCAACCCAATCCCCGCCGTCACCCAATCCATAAAATCAACAACCCGCCTTATTCAACGCGATATTAACGAGTTTATCGACGTATCTTATTTTTTCATGCTCCCGCGGAACGTGAAAGTAGGTCACCCGTTTGAATTTTTTTTCTTTTTCTTTTACGTCCGCGAACAGCGGGCGCAAATGCTCCGCTTTCAGTTTATAAATTCCGGAAAGTTGGCGTGCCACAAGTTCGCTGTCCAGAAAATAATCTATTTCCACGCCTTTCAGTTCCGCCGCGAGTGTGAGCCCCCGAAGAACCGCCGTATACTCGGCGACATTATTTGTCGTCTCGCCAATCACTTCGCTGTGATCTCCCAACTTATGGCCTTGCTCGTCACATACCAGAACGCCAACAGCGGCGGGGCCCGGATTCCCCCTGGCTCCGCCGTCAGAATAAACGATCAGTTTTGAACGCGATTTTAATCCGGAAGCTCCGCTCATATCAGGGAAGATCCCAGGCGCGACGCGCAGCGTAATCGGTTAGCCATCTTTTTCGCCGCTGGTTGATTGTTGACCGCTCCGTGTGCCTTTGTGCTGGGCCTCAATCTGATCGACTTCTTTCTGGAGCGCGCGAAGACGGTTTTTCAGTTCCTTCACCGGATCCGGAAGATCGCCGTGCTCCAGATCAATTTCTTCGGGTTTCTTTCCGTCAATCCGGACGATCTCTCCCGGAACGCCAACAACGGTGCAGTAATCAGGAACGGAATGGATTACGACGGAGCCTCCGCCAACTTTGACGTGGTTCCCGATCCGGATATTACCAAGTATCTTTGCTCCGACGCCAACCACCACATTATGGCCAAGGGTCGGATGCCGTTTTCCGCGCTCTTTTCCCGTACCGCCAAGCGTCACCCCCTGATAGATAGTGACATTGTTACCGATGATCGTCGTCTCACCGATAACAACTCCCATGCCGTGATCGATAAAAAATCCCGGGGCAATCTGCGCCCCCGGATGAATTTCAACGCCTGTCAGAAATCTCGCGAGCTGGGAAATGAACCGGGGGATAAAAGGGATCCTGAGTTTGTGAAGCACGTTCGCGAACCGGTAAAAAAGCACCGCGTGAAATCCCGAGTAAAGAAAGACAACTTCCAGAATTCCGAGAGGCGTTCGCGCGGCCGGGTCCCGGTCAAAGCAGGCTTTGAAATCGCGGTAGATGGCGTAAAAAGGGTTTGTCATGATGGCGATCATTGTAAAACATAACGGTGGGTTTATCTACGATTTAGTAAGGATTTCAGGGGTTACCACGTAAGGAGTACGGCGAAAACTATCGTTCCGTGCGCTGAGTGTCCGTACACCGTATCCGATTTTCGGTCAAACCGAAAAACGAAAAAGCATGGTGTCGCCGTCCCGGACCTGGTAGTCTTTCCCCTCAATCCTCAAAAGACCCTTTTCCTTCACGGCCGCGGGGGTTTTATACTGAAGCAAATCTTCACAGCGCATCACCTCCGCGCGAATGAACCCGCGCTCAAAATCCGAGTGGATCACGCCCGCGGCTTCGGGAGCCTTGGCTCCGTTTCGGACGGTCCAGGCGCGAACCTCTTTTTCTCCAGCAGTAAAATACGTGACGAGATTGAGAGCCCTGTAGCCGGCACGAATAAGCGAATGAAGACCGGACTCAGCGAGTCCTAATTCCTTGAGAAAAGCTTGCTGGTCTTCCTCGCTCAGGTCGATGAGCTCGGATTCGACTTTTCCGGAAATGACAACGACTTCCGCGTTTTCTTCCGCCGCTTTTTTCCGCACCTCATCAACGTGGGGGCCACCTGACGGGAGGTCCGTTTCGGCGACATTGGCCCCGTAAAGCACAGTTTTCAGCGTTAAAAAGGCCATATCCTTAAGAAGTTTTTTTTCTTCATCCGTAAATCCGACACGGCGAAGCGGCGTTCCGGCTTCAAGCGCTGTCTTCACTTTCGCGTAAACCGGCATTCTTTCTTTTGCGTCCTTGTCTCCCGTCTTCGCCAGTTTTTCGGTTTTTTCATACCGCGCGTTGATCGTGTCCAGGTCTTTGAGACAAAGCTCGGTGTCAATCACCTCAATGTCCCGCACCGGATCGACCGTGGAGGCAACATGCACAATGTTGGGGTCCTCAAAACAACGAACGACATGAAGGATGGCTTCGACCTCCTTGATGTGTCCGAGAAACTGGTTCCCAAGTCCTTCCCCCTTGGACGCGCCGGCCACAAGTCCCGCAATATCGTAAAACTCGACGGTCGTGGGTGTGGTCTTTTGGGGATGGTAAAGATTTGACAGTTCCGTCAGCCGAGGATCCGGCACGGGAACTATTCCGACATTGGGCTCAATGGTACAGAACGGGTAGTTTGACGCCGCGGCGTGCGCCTTGGCCAAAGCGTTAAAAATCGTGGATTTACCTACGTTGGGAAGCCCAACAATACCGCATCGAAAGCCCATAGTGCCCGGCACTATAGCAAAGAACACTGATGAATACAACCCGGCAAGTTTCTTTTTTCATCAAAATCAGATTCTGATTCTGGCGGTTTTCAGACTATGAAGAAAAAGAAATGGGAACTTGACAATATTATATAATATGTATATATTTTATGATAAATATGAATATCTGGAGGCCCCATGTTCCCTCTAAAAAGAAAGATATGTTTGCCTGTTTTCACAATCTGGTGGATGGTTTCGGCGTTCCAACCGTTGGCCGAATCGTCGTGGACAAAACCGCTTCAGCCTTCTTTCGCGGGAGGCGAGCTCGTTTGTTTGGCCGCTCATCCGAAGGACCATACACGCTTTCTTGTGGCTAATCGCTCCCAGATTTTTGAAGGAGCTTCGTCTTTAGACTGGCGCATGCTATGGTCATCGACCGGCCGTCAGGCAAACATTAAAAAAATCCTCACGTTTCCGCTCCTTCCGGACCAAATCTTTGTCCTGACCCCTGAAGAAATCCTGATGGGAGATCTCCGCTCAGGAGCGTGGGCCTCGTTTTATTCAAGCGGGGGTAACCCCGATAAAAGTCCACTTTCGTTTACTCCCGACCCTGCCAACCCCAATCTCTGGTTCGCGGGCACTTCCAGGGGCCTTTGGACCACCGAAAATTCCGGGAAAACCTGGTCTCGATCCGGACTCGTCCCATCTGAAAAAGCCGTTCCACTGCTTCATTACGCGGAAGACCGATTGTTCATCGGAAGCGAAAACTCCATTTATCTTGTCCAGCGTGAAACCTCACCAAAACCCGTTTTTGAACTCCCTCAAAAAGAAAAGGATTTCTCTGAAGCCGAAGAAGCGGTGAAAGACAAGACGGCTTTTTATCATGCCAGGATTTTTGAACTGATCGAAGCTCCGGTCGCAAGCGGTCATTTCTTTCTCGGGACCGACGACGGCGTTTTTGAAACGTCCGACGGAGGGCTAAACTGGTTTCCCCTTCCTCAAAGCGGCCTGCAGAGCACTGTCATTTTGGATCTTGTTTTTTCAGAAAAAACAAATCTTCTTTTTGCCGCGACTCCCCGGGGTGTTTTTCAATATCAAGCCAACAGGAAATCCTGGCGGGAGCTCTCCCGGGGACTTGCCCGATCCAACTCGAGAAGTCTCGCAATCATGAATGAGTCGACCCTCGCGGCCATCACGGGAGACGGCTTTGTTCAATATTCCCTTTTCCCGGAGACACCCGAGCCCGTGTCCTTATTTATGCCCGGAGCAGAAACTCTTGATCTTTTCAAAAAACTTGTCGCCCTGGAACCTTCCGCCCGGGATATCCAGCGCGAAGCGATCCGTTACGCCAATGTTTCTAACTGGAAAACCCGGAGGTGGCATGTCGCGTCACGAGCCGCCGCGCTGATCCCTTCCCTTTCGTTCGGGAAAACGATGTACCGCAACTCATCGCTCAGCACTTACGGCGGAAAATTCTTCGCAGGCCCCGAAGACGTCAACAAAACCTTTGATACCGATATACGCTGGGATCTCGGTAACGCCCTTTTCAGTTCGTCGCAAACTTCTATCGATTCACGGGAGAAACTCATGGTCGATCTTCGGCGTGACATCCTTTCCGAAACCACGCGTATCTATTACGAAAGAAGACGTCTCCAGATTGATCTCATTTACACACCCTCTCTTTCGGAGCAAGAGCACCTGGAACGCCTGATTCGTCTTGACGAGCTCTCCGCCCTTCTGGACGCGTTGACTGACGGGTTCCTTTCAAAACGGCTGGAAGAAATTTATGAACGGAATGTGGAATTAAACAAGCTTTGGATTTTTTCCCCGGGGAATGGATAACGGGCATTTTCGAAACTAACGAGAATCGGCGCGAAAATCTATGTTTATTAAAAGATTCTGCGTGAAACCTTCTCCGGAAGACTTTAAAAAGCATCGCGGACTAACCTTTTTTCCTTTATCGTATGTCTTTGTGGCGCGTGGCTTGGCGGCGTATCGAGCGATCCAGCCTGAGTTGCCCACATGCGCCATCAACCTCACGCCCTGCCGTTTTACGAAAGGTCGAACGAACCCCCGCTTTTTCGAGGGTCTCGCGAAAAAGATTCATTTGTTTTTCGGACGGAGTCTTCCACACGATTTCCCGGATCGGATTGTAGGGAATCAGATTTATTTTGGCCCGAAGGGGCTTGGCGAGTTGAGCGACCTTTTTGGCATCTTCTGCCGAGTCATTCACTCCCTCGATAAGGGTATATTCAAATGTGATGTCGCGTTTAAGAGTTCGATGAACTTTCTCAAGTTCCGCGAGGAGCTCCCGAAGGGGATATTTCCTGTTGTAAGGAACGAGCCGGCTACGCGATTCGTCTTCCGGGGAATGCAGAGAAACCGAAAGGCGAATTCTTCCTTCCGTGCGTCTTACGAATTCATAAATCCGGTCCGTCACTCCGCAAGTAGAAAGGGTGATCTTTCGCCCCCCCATTTCAAAGCCCCATTGAGCGGTGAGAATATCCAGCGCTTTCATCACTTCTTCAAAATTTTCAAGCGGCTCGCCCATACCCATAAAAACAACGTTCGTGATCCGTCGGTCGCTTTTTGCCGAGATCTGAACAATTTGTTCTATGATCTCTCCGGCCGCAAGATTACGGATAAAATCACCTTTGCCACTTGCGCAAAACGCGCATTTAACAGGACATCCCAGCTGTGTTGAAACGCAAACCGTCTCCCGCTCCCGCTGACCAACCGACTCCCCCCGGGAGGAAATAAGGACGCTCTCCAGAAAATGTCCGTCCAAAGTACGGAACAGGTATTTGCATGTCCCTTCACCTTGAGTTTCTCCCGGTTCGCACCTTTCAAGGACGGTGAGAGAATAGTTTGAAGCAAGGGCGTGACGAACTTCTTTCGGAAGATTTTTCATCTCGTTCCAGGAAAGGACGTTTTTTTTGTAAAGCCAGTCGAGGATTTGAGAAGCTCGAAATTTGGGGAATCCGGACGCCACGACAAGGGATTCGATTTCAGGCGGGGTCAAACCATAAAGCGATCGACGGGAAAGAGGTCGTTCTTTCGCCGGATTCATGTCTCCGCGCCCCGTATCGCTTTCAGATCCACTTCTTAAATTTCATCCAGAGAAACATCCCCAGAGAGGAGACGATACAGAGTCCGAGAGCAAACGCATAGCCAAACGGCCATTCGAGTTCGGGCATGTGCCGGAAATTCATGCCGTAGATACTTGCCACAATCACCGGCGGCATCGTGATCGTCGCGAGCACTGTCAATCGCTTGGTCACTTCATTCAGCTTGGTCGACGTATAGGAAAAATAGACCTGGAGAATGCTGTTTAACGTATCCTGATAACTTTCCGCCATGCTTTGAATCCTGAAAATGTGATCATATACGTCACGAAAATACATAAGGTTTTTCGTTTTGATTAACCGGGTTGGATTTCGAGTCAGAGAATAAAGCGTATCGCGCTGGGGAGCGATCACCCGGCGCAACGTAAAGATATCCTGCTTGATCTGGAGAAGCGTGTTTAAATAATCCCTGGACCCGTTTTCAAACATATGCTGTTCAAGGGCGTCAATCTTGTCGTCATATTCGTGCAGGACCGGCATATATCCATCCACCAAATGATCCAGGATTGAGTGGACCAGAAGGTCAGAAGTCCCTCCCATCAGTACTTGCGCCTTCTTTTGAATAACCTCTCGCACTTGCGCGATGCCAGGGATCGGGTCCTTGTGGAAGGTAACAACGTAATTGTCCCCGATAAAAATATTCAACCCGATGGTGGAGAGCTCCTTTTGTTTGCCTTTTTCGCACATCGTGATCGCATGAACCACGAGAAAAAGATATTCCTCGTAATCATCAATCTTGGGCTGAGATTGGTCCGCGATACAGTCCTCAACCGCCAGAGGGTGAAAATTGAAAATCTCGACTAGGGTTTCTTCTTCAAATTCACTGGGACTTTCAAAATCCACCCAAAGAAGACAGCCCTTTTCCTGGAGTGCGGCCAACATGCCGGCGCGCGAAAGATTTGACTCGACGGCGGCGCCTTTTTTATACAGGAAACTTGATATCATAAAGGTTCTCCATTTTTTTCCTGGGGTATGATAGCAATCGTTCTACCGGTTTACGACATAAAATTTCTTTTCGGTAAGATCTTGCCTTATAATAAATGCCATCCAGTGGAGGCGCCATGGCAAAAAAAGTAGTCGTCATCGACGATGAACCTGAAATCCTGAAAATGGTTTCAAGCTCCCTTCTCGAAGCGGGATATGCCACCTACGGCGCTCCCAACGGTCCGGACGGTCTTGCTCTCGTCAAAAAAGAGATCCCCGACCTCGTCATCCTGGATCTCGGCCTTCCCGGATTAAACGGCCTTGAAGTCCTGAAAGAACTGCGCCGGACCTGCCCGCAAACTCTGGTGATCGTCTTAAGCGCGGATCGGGAACCGGAGACGCTGAAAAAAGCCTTGGCGGCCGGGGCATCGGAATACATCACCAAACCCATCAACCTTGAAACTCTTCGCGATCAGTTCGTCAAAGACCTGATCGGCCCATCGTCTTGATTATTCCGCTCTAGCGGGTTCGGCTGTAAACATACTCACGGATAACTTCAATGTCTTTTTTGCGCGCTTTGGTAAATTCAACACCAGTTCGGAAAAGATCCTGCTCCACAAAGCCACTATAGCGGACCATGCCTTCAACTTTAATAACAACATTTTCCTGGTGGGGTAGTCGAAAGCTCATCGACACTACCGTATCGACGGGAATTCCCTCTTCAAAGGTCAACAGTTTCGCCCCGCCTTCCGAAATATCAGAAATACGCGTTTGTACGCCTACTTCCTTGTCCCGAACAGCGCAAAAATACCGGGTCACCGCGTAAACATCGACCCGGACATGTTTCCTGCGATTGCTTCGATTTATTACCTCACGCTTTGTCATTTTTTTATCTTTCTTAGCTTTGTTAATGAACGCAACATTTGTATAGTATTTTGCCATAAAACATGACAAATAAATAAGTCCACCGCGCCCAAATTCACAATCCGTCTTCGTTCTTGTCTAAACAGTCGAGCAGATCTCCGGAGAGAAACAGACCCGCCAGATTTGATAACGCAAATCTGGCGGAGGGAGTAGGATTCGAACCTACGAGACCCTTGCGGGCCTAACGGTTTTC
>ENA-UPXM01003853-UPXM01003853.1-activated-sludge-metagenome-genome-assembly--contig:-NODE-3853-length-15866-cov-4.962178_pt1 | contig 15866 bp, 19 predicted proteins | sample MGYA00238178_ERZ772708 | MGnify/ENA primary metagenome ERZ772708 (study PRJEB29002, sample SAMN05720212) | activated sludge metagenome | isolation source: anaerobic digester from wastewater... | reverse complement strand
ATGGTGATACAAATTTTAATCCATCTAAACCGAATTCGTCAAATATTTTTCTTGCAATATATGGTAAGTCAAATTTTGAATTCCAAGCTGAAATAATATCTGGTGTATTTTTAGACATAAAAATCATAAAACTATTAAGAAGATCTTTATAGTTTAAAAATATATTAATTTCTATTTCAGTATCATCATACTTTGAATATAATTCTCTTATCTTTTTTTCTTCTTCAAAAATATCTACTTTTTCTTTTGGACAAAACCAACAATAATATTTTTTTGTATAAGTATCATATATTGTAATAGCATTAATTGGTGCTATATTATGACTAAATGATGGCATTAAACTATCAACAACATATGCTTCAATGTCTAGAAGAAATATTCTTGGATTTATATCTTTAGGAAATTCAACATTATAAAAACTATCACACGCAAATCTTTGTTCTGGAGAAACATCTCCTTCTGCTGTTATATATCTTCCCATGTTATAAATTTCTCTAGCGTCAGAAGGATCAATGTATATTTTAATTAGTTCATTATTAGTTCCTAAAAGCGTATAAGTAGTATCTATTTCTCCATACGTTCTATAAGAAGAATCTACAAAAATGTAATGGTCATAAGGAACTTTTGTTTTAAATAAGTTATTACTATTTTTCTTCCTATAGAACATTTCAATGTTTTTACTATAAGAATTATATTTTATTTTTGTTGGTAAAAAATTGATTTTTTTCACAAGTTTTTAACACCTCAACTACAGTATTTTATAGCATTAATTATATCATATAAACACTCATCTATAGTAGAAAAACTTGTATTAATTGCAATAAAATTTAATTGTCTATTTTTTATTTCATTAAAGAATAATTCTTGTGTTTCATATATTGTTGTATTTTCTGGTAGCTCTTCATTATGCTTTTTTAATCTTTCTTTAATATCATTTTCATTAGCATAACAATATACTATTAAATGATTAACATTTTTAATAGAATCACAAAGCTTTTCAAAAAAATCATTTAATTCTTTTTCTCTATTAAACAGATTATTATACACAATATTACTTATAGGACCTCTGTCTACTACATAATGAATAAAATTAGTTCTTTTATTAAACTCTTCTTTTAATGTAGTTTTTCCTGTTTTATCCATTCCTTCAAAAATGACAACAGCTTGTTTTATAATAATCATTCCTTTCTTAAAAAATTAACTTTTTAGCTTTCTAGGCTAAAAAGTTAATAAATAATTAAATTTTCTTAAAACAAATTAGATTAAAATTTTAACACTTGTTTAGTAAGAGTATTATTTAAATTAAATAAATGTTCACTAAACCCACCAGGAAGATCACACCCTTCAGGGTGTGATTAGTTCACATCCATTTTTAAATAATCTCCTTTTATTTATCCGCAAGTTGGAACATCTCTTTCAAAAAATCCTGCAGGATATTTTTCATCAACTTCTTTTTCAATTTCTTCAAGTTGTTTTTCTACGTTAGCAAAAATAGAAGAAAATATTTGTCTATCAGAATGTTCGCCGTTTATTTCATCTCTAGTGCCATTATAAATAAAATCTTTCTCATTCCATTCAAAAATATCACTATCTTTATCTGGCTGAAATAGATTTGTGCTTCTATTTTGTCTAGCTGTCATGACAAAAAATTTAGCTGGTTTATGTATAAATTTCTTATTTAGTGTTTTAACAAGGATTGGATATTTTTTAACTAGTTCTAGAATCATTTGATAAGCAATAATATTATCTGTATAAGGTTGTATTTGCTTATCTATTCTATCATTAATAAACATAAGTGTATCCTTAAGACTCATAGACATAAAATAATATGTTTCAAGGCATCTAGGAAGAATATTTCTAGCATCCATAATAGATATTTGTTTTGAATCTATCATATCACAATATAGCTGTTTTGTTTCTAGGACAATCTTCTTCCATCTCTCATAAAAATCAGGACTATTTTCTACTGATGTTGGCGTGAGAGAATTCTTATGTGTCCACCACTTATCAGCTGAACATTCTGCAGAAAATACTGCTCGTCTATGTCTAAGAATATGTGTTACTTCTTGCAATCCAATACCTTCAATAAGAAAATTGCAACGAATTGTTTCCATTGTAGTTGGAAGAATCTGATAATTAAAAACTTTATGCATAACTAAATCTTTAGTTCGATCATCCATAATAGTATTAAAAGACATTGGATCGTCAGACCAAGTTGCATTTGCAAATGGAATACAATATTCTTTTATTTCATCAAAAGAAGGAGATTGAACTAAAGTTACTTTAATTGATTCTAGTGCATTTTTAAATTCTGTAGTTGGCTTTTCATTAAACCTAATTGGCATGGGAGATTTTTTAGGAATAAGATCATTATTAATTGGCATTTTTAAATAATTTCCTCCATCTTTTCTTTTAGTATAATTTCAAGTTTATTTTTATATCTATAATATCTTCCAGTCGCTTCTGCTAAAATATCACTAAATTGAGTATTTCCTAATGCTACTTCATTATCGCAATATTGAACAGCAGATAAACTATCAGCTATTTTAAGTATAGTATCTACTAATTCTTTATCAATGTCATTTAACTTGTTGTATTTTTCAATTATTTCTGGAAATTCTTCTTCAAAAAATTTATTTTCATATTTTTCTAGAATTTTAGTAATTTCTGGCATTGCGCATTTTGCATCATAAGTAATGTCATTTATTACTATTTCAGGAGCATCATGAATTGTACACATTTCTAAACATACTAATTTTATATTATCATTTACTTTATAATAATCGCAAATTTTGTGCGCAAATAATACTACAAAAAAACTGTGTTCTGCTACAGATTCACTATTTATTTTTTGCCATGTATTGTATCTTACAATATTTTGTAATCTATAAATCTTTTTAAGATACGGAAAATTTATTTCATTTAAACAATTAATAAACAATTATTTTTTCTTCCTTTATTTTTTATTAATATTAAGATGAGAAAATTGCTAAGTCTTGCTTTTCACAGCTTCATTCAATAAATCCAGTATAAACAGTTGAAACTTCATCAGCTGCAGAAATTGTATTAAATTGTATTTCATCAAAATTTGTAATTACTAATTTACCAGATCTAGCTAACATAACATTAAATACATTTTTACCAAGAGTTTCACAATAATATATAATTGGTTTTCCTAATGCGTAAGCATAACCAGCTTCCCAAATAGTACCAATATCTTTACCATCAGTAACTACAAACACACCATCAACTTTATCCATAGCAGAAAGATTTCCATTAAAAACTTCAGTCTGTTCAGCTATTGTTGCATTTTTATTAAGATGACACATTTCTTTTGGCGACCAAACTTCAAAACCTAGTTCTCTAAGTTTTGCTTTAAGTCTTTCTTCTCTTTCTACTTGTTCTGGCGTAAAAAATGGTGATGCAAAATAAAGCGATTTAATCATTGTCTTATAAATTCCTTTCAAATTTTTTCTAGATTATCAGAACTTGTTGATGTTATAGTAACATCTTTTGGTCCATTAATAACAGCTGTTACATAATCTCCAATAACAAAATCATAACTTCTATTATATGAACTATTTTTATTTATAAACTCAACTGTTAATTTTTTCTCGCTATTAATAGAATATATTCCTTGAGAATTCATGAATATTGGATCCTCTTTAATAAGAGCATCATTAATAAATCTTACAATTTGATCTGCGTTTTTTCCAGTCCAGAGAAGAAAATTAATTGTCATTATCTCTCATCCTTTCTATTTAAGTAGAGAAAAATCTAATATATATATTTTAACATACTTGAATTAAAAAGTAAATAGTTAAAAGACTAAAATGCTACCATTATTTCTAATGGTAGCAGATTAATTAATAATATCTTTTAATTGATTCTTTATCTTTTAACTTTATTACATTTTTTTTAGAAGCTTGAACTCTGTTTTTAATCTTTTTAACATTACATTTAAAATTGTAATCTTCTGCATAAAAATCTTCTTCTATATCTTCTAGATATTCTTGTTTCACTTTTGCCAAAATTAATTAGTTGCACTCCTTGTTTTTAATTATAATTAAAATTTGTTATTTAATTTTAATAGGTTTTTCAAAATAGCCAAAATATTTAATACAAAATGGTTCAACGAATTCTTCTATAAATTTATCTAATCTTTCTGGATATTTACCATTATATCGTACAATAAATTCCATATCATTATTATCATAAAAATCATCTAAAATTTCTATAAAACCATTATATGGTCTTAAAAATGCAGATTGATTAATTTCATATAAACAATTTTTGCAATGACTTTTAAAATTATGATTTACTGAATGCGTAGTTATATTTCTAGTATCTACTTTTTCTAAATTCATTTCTTCTCTTTTTTTATTAAATTCTTCAATATTATTATCTATCACTTTTTGTTTGTCAATTATCACTTTATAAGCGATTTCATTTGGATCATTATCATTTAAAGAATTTTTTACAGTAGCTAATAATTTTTTTGCTACCATAGATTTTCTTTTATTTCTTTTAGATGAAGTAATAATAAAATCTAAGTCAATTGAATTTTCAATTTCTTTTTTAAGTTCTTCGCATATAAAATCAGTTAAAAAATCTGAAAGTTCTTGAGGATCATCTATAATAACTGTTTGTAAAGCTTCAAGCATTAAATTATTAAAATTACTATTTCTCATTTCTAAAATTAATGTTTTCTTAAGTGCTTCACAAACTTGAAGAAGAGCTTTTTGACCTTCTCCATCATTTATTTCTAATATAGCTGATTTAAAATCTGTATAATTAGGCAAAATAAAATACAACTCCTATAATTTATTTTTAAAAGATATAAAAGAAGTAGGATCAAAAACTGTATGATCTATATTATTAATTTTATCTTTTAGCAGATCAATGCCTTCTACTTTATAATGAATATCTTCTATATTTTTAATGTATTTTAACACAAATAACAAATTCTGTAAACGAATTCCATCAACTTCATTATCATCATATAATTTTTTATTATCTAATAAAGATAAAACATTTAGTTTATTATTATATTTTAACTCTAAAGCTGAATAATAAGAAAACATAGCATTTAATTCTAAATCCCACTCTTGTAAATAACAACTTGACATTAATTTTTTCCATAAATCTTTTTCGCTGTTATTTGTTTTTTCAGTAATAGCATTTGAAATAGCTTTTACAGAATCTACTGTTAATTTTACTTCTTTACTTAATTCTCTTTTTACTTTATATTCCGGAACTTCAGAAATTGGATAACGATATCTATATAATAAATCTACTTCTTCATCATCTGGTCTTCCATTAAATAAAGCTTTTATATCGACTTCAGTTCTAATTTTAACATCTTCTAATTTACTATTAGTATATTGCTTAAAAATAGATTTTAAATCATTATTATAATTAATAGGAGAATCTTTAAGGTAAGTTGCTATTCCAATATCGTGAAAACCATATCTACCAGCCCTTCCTATTAATTGAAAAAATTCTGATGGTTTTAATGTTTCGCCAGTAGGTCTATTACAAGTAGTAATAATAACAGTTTTAGCTGGAAAATTAACTCCTAGTGATAAAGCATCTGTACCTACTACAACATCTATATAACCTAATGAAAAAAGAAGTTCTATGAATCTCTTTTCTTTTGGAAGCATTTTTCCATGATAAGGAGAAACACCATAATTCCAAGACTCTTGATATGTTATTTTATTTTTATTTGCTAAATCATTTATTTTATTAATTTTCTGCTTATTTGTTTTTGTTCTATTAGAAATTAACAAATTAACAATTTGAAAAATGTCTTTAACGCTAAAAACAAAAACTATAGCTTCTTGTATATCTTTAATTGTAATTCCATTATAATTATATTCTAATGGAACTAATCTTTCATTAGACTCAGAAACAATTATTTTTTTATTAGTTAAATATTTTAAATATTTATTTAATCTTTCTGGCTCTTTACAAGTTGCAGACATTAATAAAAGTTTTGTATCTTTATGTGATTTATCAATAGATTCTATATAACATCTTGCTCTATCATCATTTTGAAATATATAATGAAATTCATCAATAATTATATCACAAGGCTGTAAATAATACCCCTGAGAATAAATTTCTTGAGTCATACATAAAACTCTAGAATCTAAATTCCATTTAACATCTCCAGTTACAAGACCTACATCTATTCCTTCTTCTTTTAGTTTTAAATACCTTTCATTTGATAAAGCTTTTATTGGACTAGTAAAAATTATTTTTCTAAAACTATATTCATCTAGCGTATTAAAAACATTAGACCAATAGTATGATATTATTGTTTTACCAGAATTAGTTGGTGCACAAACTAAAGCATTTTTATTTTGTACTTTTTTAATAATTTTTTCTTGAAATTTTAAAGGTTCATAGATCATTATTAAAATATTTTAACTTTTCTAATTAAAAATTATTTTCTATAACTTTATTTCTATCAATAATCTCTTGTGTAAGTTTTATAAATTTTTTATTTCTGAATGTGCAAACATACCACTCATCATTTTTGAACAAATAAATATAATCATAAATTCCAGATTCTGCTAAAAAGTCGTTTTCATTAGCATAAAGTTCTGGTTCTTCTTTACCTTTTCTTTTCATATCTCTGTGATAAAATTTACTTTTATCTAAAGTTTCTGCAATATGACTAGCGTTTCCAAGATCAATTAATTCTTCAACTTTTTCTTCTGTGTTATAGTTATTAAATAGTATATTACCGAGATATGAAGGATAGCTATCAAAGTGATTATAAATAGCTCTAACATAATTCTCACCTTTTCTTTGCAATCCAATTTTTGAACTAGTAGACATATTTTTTTCTCCTTTTTTTTATTAAATCTAAGCTATAGGTTTTATTTACTTTTTCTTTTTTGACCATTTATATAATAATCCGCTGCTTACTTCAATAGCAATAAATTCTGTATTATTAAATTCATTTTCTAATGACATAAAAGATTTTAGATTATCTTTTGAATCATCAAAAAATACAGCTTTTTCATAAGGATAACTATTTAAATATTCTTTCATTATCCTTGTTTTAGCTTCATGAATTGATTCAGAATCGTTTAAAAGTTCACTTCCAGAACGTCGTATATAAACTCTAGATTTATCTCCAACTTTAATTCCAGCTTTTATAAAAGATTGTAAAAAAATATTTTTATCATTCATATCAGCTCGAGCTGTTATAAAAATTATTTTGTTATGATCATAACCTTCTGCGTTTTTAAATGTTTTTTGAAAATTATGTAATTTTCTAACAGTGCTATTAATTACTTTTGCAGTATCATTAAAAATTTTAGAATCTTTAAACTGCTTAAAATTGTATTTTTCATTTGGCTGAAGTTTATAAGTGTTAAATTCCATAGAATCTAACTGTTTTATTTCTTCATTAGTGTCTTTATCTTCTACAATTACTTTAGCTGTAGTTTTAAAAAGAGTATCATCAATGTCAACAAATAGAATTGTGTTTTTTGCATTTAAATTTAAGTTGTGTATTTTAAAGTCAGACAATAAACTTTTTAATTTATCTAAAAAGTCTAAATTCTTTTCTGTCAATAGTTTCACCTCTATTCTAAAAATTTTACTGTACTATTTTTATCTTTTTTAGAAACAAGTATATTTTTTACATTATCATAACTAATCGGTATTGATATATGAGATATTAAATACAAATCTATTTGATGTCTTTTTTGAACGTCATTTAATGTTTCTATGACAGCATTAACTCCTGGATAATCTAAAGAATCAAATATTTCATCTAATATCAAAAATTTTGGGAGATTAGGTTTTATATGACTAGTAAATTCATATAAAGATAGTATCATAGCTACGTCAATTCTTTTTCTTTCTCCTGAACTCATTTGCCAATAATTTGTCTCATACTTATCTTTATATAAAATAATATCTATATTACTATCATCATCTATTTCTATTTTTCCAATAATTTCATTATTGTAAAGTTTAGAAATATAATATTCAAAAATATCTGATAATAATATAACGTATTTTCTTATAATAGATGCTCTTAAAAGAGATTTAGGTGAAAATAGATTAAACCAATATTCTATAGCATTTTTCCAATCAGTTCTAATAAGTATAGCCTTTTCAATACTTTTAAGCTTTTTTTCATATTTATTTTTATCTTCATTATTTAAACTTTCTATCTTTATATTATTTATATCATTATTTAATTTTTTAATTTGCTTGTTAATAGCGTTAACACTTTGTTCATGAATCATTTTTTTAGATTCAATTTCTTTTATTTTATTAGAAAATTCTAATAAAATATTATTAATAATTTTCTTTTTAGATGAAAATTCTTCTGAAGAAATTAAATAATTTTCTATTTCTTTTAAAAGATCAGTTTTTGTTTTTTCATATTCTAATTCTATGGTAGAAGTGTATTCACTAGTAACAAGTTGTTTACAAGTTGGACATAATCCGCCACTTAAAGCTTTTATTTTTTTTAATTCTTTATCAATTTTTTCAATACTATTTTTATTAATAACAACTTTATTATTAATATTTTTAATTTCTTTATCTATAGATTCTATTTCTTTTTTAAAATTTTTAATATTCTCTTCATATTCTTCTGTTGATTCAAATTCTACTTTAAGAATATCATCTAATTCTTTTAAACAATTATTGAGCTCATCTTGTAAATAATCTTTATATTTTTCTTTATTATTGTCTATTATTTCAATAATATTTATTGTGCTTTTTTTAAGATTTTTTAAATAATCTAAATATTTTTCATTTGAATTTTTAAATGTTCTTGCTTTTTCATAGCTTTCATCAATTATTTCTAGATTAATAATTTTTTTAAATAAATCAATTCTTTGCCCATAATTCATAGACAATAAATTTACATTATCTTTATAATAAACAATTGTTTGAGCAAATAATTCTGGTTCTAGATTAATAAATGATCTAATATCAGTATCAGATAATCTTTTTAATCTTTTTGTTTTGCTTTCTCCATCTATTTCTATTTCAGTTGAACTAGTTTTTTCAGATTTAGTTCTTTTTATCTTTAAAATTTGATTAGCATTATCTTCTGAAATAAAATATTCCACAGAATTTAGCATTTCTTTAGCACCATGTCTAATCATTTCATTTAGCTTTACTTTTTGCTTTGAACCTCTTAATCCCCTACCATAAATATTGAACATTAATGATTCACTTATAAAAGCGGATTTTCCGCTTCCATTGCTGGAATCATTTGTATCATTATCATAATTAATACCATTTATCAAAAATGTAGTAGGTGGTTCATTATAATCTTTAATTAGATCTATTTCTGAATTATAGAATGAAAGAAAATTTTTAAGCTGTATTTTTTTTAAACGCACTTATTTTCCGTCCTCTGTTTTAATCTCCGTTGTAGTTTCTTGCAGCCATTTAATCCAATTTTCTATAGCAACAATGAATGATACGTATTCAATTGATTTTTTATTCATAATATTTAAAGCTAACATTATAAATTTAATTGCTAACCAAAATCTAAATTTATTAAATTTTTCAAGCATTTTTTATCAATTCCTTTTAACTATTAATCATGTTAAATATTTTAATAGCTATATCTTTTTTAACTGGTTCTGAAAATTGAAAAGAATAATCAACCAATTTTTCTTTAGTTAAAGTACTTGATTGTATTAATTCTGAAAATTCTTTAAAATAGTCTGCATTTAATTCTAATTTATTACCATTAATGTCTGTAGTTAAAATACTTTTTTCAAATTGTATAGATTTAAAGAATTCTTTTAGTTTAGATACTTTTTTTAATTCAGAAATATTATTATAAATATATTTTATTTTAGTTTGAGCCAATTTAGATGGATTGCTTTCTTTACAGTAATCTTTCAATGCTTCAAAATCTCTAAAAGTTTTATAATAACAAGTATGTTTATTTTCTATAAATTCTAAACTCAAATCTTTTGTGTCTAAGACATATAAACCTTTAGATTCATTAATATTAGAAAAATTTATATTTCTACATGATCCGATGTATTTAACTAATTTGCTATCAATAAAATACTCTATTGGTTCATGTATATGTCCTAGCAAAACTAAATCATATTTATATTTTTTAATTAAATCTTTAGCTGAAGGTATATTTTCTAAACTTACAAAAGATCTTTCATCATAACTAAAATATTTACTTTGTTGCAAATCAAAATGCCCAAGAAGAAGTTTTTTATTTCCTTTAGTAAATTTATTTTCTATAGATTTTAAACTATTTACAACATTATTATTGTAAGGTATAAAGCCAACATCTAAATTATTATCTAAAGAAGCTACATCAGGGCTATCAAATACAATCACGTTTGAAAAATTTTTAAATGGAAGAATTAAAGAAGTTTTAACTGAAATAACATAATCACCAATTTTTGTATTATTTACTTTATCGTCTACTAAATCATGGTTTCCAGCTATAAATATGATAGGAACTTCTAATGATAAATTAGAAAATAATTCTGAAACAATAGACATTACACTTGTTGTTATCATATGAGGAACATCAAATATGTCACCTAAAAAAACAACGTAATCAGGTTTATATTTATAGACTGTTTCTTTTATTAGATTAAAAGTATTAAATATTTCAGTAAAAGAATCGCTATTAATAAAACCTGATTTATTATTTGGTATATGAATATCTCCACATATTACTAATTTCATTCACTCGACCAACCTCTTAAGAAGTATATTAGCATTATACACTGTTTTCTTATGTAAGTACATAAAACTAATTAAAGCTTTTGAATTTCTTTTTAAAATTTCTTCATCATCTGTATCTAAATCATCTTTATAATTAAGTTTAAGCAAATCTAAAATTATTCTTCTATGAAATTTACTCTTACTAAATGTAGTTAATGATTTTTTAATCTCTTGATTTATTTGAAATAGAAAAGGAGTTTCAATTAAATTCATATCAATAACAAACATGTTATTATGAATTAACTTAACATTTTCATTAAGAATGGTTATTATTTTTTCAAACTTCTTTTTTAATCCTTTATCATTTTCAACAGTCTTTTTTAAGATGTCAATCAAAGAATATATTGTTTCTACAATATATTCATTACTATAATTTTTATGCAATAATTCAAATATAGAAAATATCTTTTTCCAACCAATACCATTAGCGCCTTTAATATTGTCGCTTTTATCTCCAACAATAGATTTTGCTAATGCATAATTCTTAGAATTAAAATAAATATTTTCTTTGAAAGTTTTTTCTACCCAATTATCTTTATTTACAAATTCTTTATTCCAATTATATATTCTTACATTATCATCTATTAATTGTAACATGTCTGTATCATTACTAGCTATAGTAAAATTTATATTAATATTTAACTGTTTCATATATTGAATTACACATCTAATTATCATATCAGCTTCTACATCTTTTATTTCAATGTAAGCAGTTGGAAGACTTCTAGCTAATAGTTTTAAATACTCTAAATAACTTTTTTCTTTTTCTTCATCAGTTAAAGATTTGTATTTTTTTCTATTTTGTTTATAACCTTCTACAATTCCAGCAGCTCTTTTATTAAAACCGCAATCTGAGCATATAAACACAAGATCTGGTTTTGTTAAAAAAAATAGTTTATCAATTCTATTTAAAATAGAATAAGTTAATTTTTGTGTTACTTCTCCAACTTCTAATTCTGCTAATTCAGACGTATAAATATAACGTTTAACTAAGTTCATCCAATCAATAATTAATATATTCATTTTCACATTAACCTTTCAAATAAAAATAAGAAAAAGACTAGTTATAATTTAACTTACAATAAGTCTTTTTCTTATTTTTTGCTAATTATTAACTATAACTAGTCTTTAAGAGCAGTTGTCGCAACAGTTGCTACAATATCGTCATTTCTAAATGTTACAGTATAAATAAGAGAACTAAATAGCATTTCTGTTTCAAAAATTTCTTTATGTCTTAGAACCGAACCTAGAAGTTTAATAAAATTTATATCAAACTTACTAGTAAATGAAGCTTTTTCTTCTGTTTCTATAATAAAATCAAACATATTTCCAGAAAAATCTTCAATTAGAAATTTAAGACCTTCATTTATTCCTTTAATTTCAATTGAATTAGCTTCATTAATAAGAGAAAATCCAGAAATTATTTCTTTAATATTTTCTACAGAAAGATTATGTATAATACAAGGTGTGTCTGTTACATTATTCATTTGTTTTACTAGGTCAAAAATGGCTAATCCATCATGAGGAAATTCTGTTAATTCGTCTTCTTCAATTTTATAAAGAGAAAATTCAATTTTCTTTTTATCTTGAAAAGCGATTATCTTTTGTTTCGTAATTTCTATCGTATTAAACGATCCGCCAAAAATAGTGTTAACAACAGCTTTTGTTAGGGGCAATCTAATAACAATTCCTGTTTCGTTTTCTAGCTCTGGAATATCATCTACTGTAATAATTCCTGAAAAAACTAAATCTCCATTTATAGATATTGTTTCTATGGAAATAAAAGATTTTCCATTTTCATCTTTATAAATTTTAAATGGCACAAATGAAAAATTAGATGGACATAGCACTAATAGATTTTTAATTTTTCGTATAGTATCAGAATTAAAAGTTATTTTCATTTCTTATATAATCACTTTCCCATCTTTTTTAATAAAGGCAAATGCTTACTTTATCAAATTCTGGTATAATTTCATATAGAGCTTTATGAACTTCTCTAGGCGCGTGAAATGTTTCAACTACAATAAAATTCTTATCAATCGAATACGTTATTCCAGAATCTCCCCAATATTCTTCTTCACTTGGATCAGAATTATAAGGAAACTTGTCTATAAAAAAATTACTAAGTTTGTTAAATTTATCTTCTCCAATATCTAGTTTATGAACAATAAAACTAGAAGAACTACTATTGCTTACAAACTTATCTCTAAAAATCATAATTTCATCTCCTCATATTTATCTTTCAACATATATACAATATTTTCTATAATCTGGAAAAATTTTATAAATTTTTTTAATTACTATAGAAGGAATATTAATTAATTCAACATAAATGACGCCTTTTGAAAAGATAACATTAGTTCTAAAATTTTTATTCCACAAACCGTTGGTTTCAATATAAGCTTTTAAAAAATGTTTAATAATTGAAAAGCTATAAAAACCAACTTTTCTTTCATCAAGAATTAAAGTTTTAGAATTCATAGCTTCAACCTCCTATTGTAATTAATTACTATTACATCACAAAATATCTTTTAATGTTAATATACAACTCATTAAAATAAGATCTTTATCAGCTACAAATTTCGATTTATAAGCGTGATCAGCTATAATAATGACTAATTCAATTTTATTATATTTATTTATAATATAATCATTTAAAGCTGTATACACATCTTCTGAAAATATCATACTTTTAATAACTGCAGATATATCTTTTAAACTTTTTGAATTGTTAAAAATTTTATCAAAATATTCAACATATTTATTATCCGAACTTATAATGTCTTCATTTAATTCATCATATATGCTATTTAAACTTTGACATTCATTTATCATTTTTCTTATATCTGTTCCGTATTTCTTAATAAGAGAAATAATAAAATTGTCAGTATAATTTACATTTTCGTTTTCTAGTATTTCTATAATTCTATTAGCAACTTCTTTTAAATTTGGAGATAATTCAAATTCTTTACATCTAGATCTAATAGCATCAGAAATTCTTCCAATATAATTACATGTAAATATAAATCTACAATATTTACTACTAGTTTCCATTAATTCTCTTAAAGAATCTTGAGCTACATAGTTTAAACCATCAGCTTCATTTAAAACTACTACTTTTAAAGAATCATCAAAAGCTGCAGTTCTTGCAAATATTTGAACTTTATCTCTTATAACGTCAATTCCTCTTTCTTCAGACGCGTTTATTGTAAGAAAAACCGATTTGAGATTATTTTGTAAAATGCTTACTATAGAATTCTTTCCAGTTCCAGGAGAACCATGTAAAAGAAGATGCGGAATGTCATTAGTATCAATAACATTCTGTAAAAATATTTTAAGCTGTTTTGGAGCAGCTAATTCATTAACATTTTTAGGTCTATACTTTTCTACCCATAAAGAATTATATGTTTCAGCTAAATCTTGACCTTTAGTTTTTTTAATCGACATAATAATAACCTTTAATTCTATCAATAATCATAACAGACAAAACTCCCATAATAAACAATCCTGTTAAAACACCAGTTATAAAATAAATAATATTAGTTGCTGACATTTTTTTCCACCAGACCAAAAACTTTAACGTCACCAATCATAAAAAAGAGAGTATCATACTTTTCATCGTGTTCTTCTCTAGATAGATTAGAGAGAGAATTAATGTATTTAGAAGAAATTTGAATTTTTTTGGAGCCATTTCCAGCATAGAAATTCATATCAATAATACCATCAGAAAGTTCTCCAAGAGAATTAAAAAACTTAGCAATATTATTAATCTGTTTCTTAAAAGTCTTCATTTCATTCTTATCAATATTCATTTTTTTCTCTCCTTTAGAAAAGAATTTTTAACACAAAAGAATTATATCATAAAAATCTAGATTTGTACACTATAAAAGCCAGAAAAATTTTTCTGGCTTTTAAAAAAATTTAATCTTCAGCTTTTTTGCTAAATGAATTAAATAGAGCTATAATAAAATTAGTTATTAAATTAAATTGATCTTCTATGTCTTCTAATTTTTCTATGCTATTTATTATATTACTAAATTGTTTGTAATAATCACCTAAACTGTTTAACGTTCTTTTCTTAAAAGTTTCAGATAATATTTCATCTTGTTTAGATTCTTCTGCTAATTCTAATATTTTCTCTTGCGCTCTTTCAGCGTTTATTTTAATTAATATTAATTTAGAATCTATTTGCTCTAGGTCTAAATCGTCGTATTTAAAAACAACATTATTTAAAACATAATCGTATTTATTTTTAGATTCTGATATAGATTTAAATAATGAATTTCTAGTTTTTAAAATTGGTATTTTAAATTTATCAGCTATTAAATCAAAAAATTCTTTTAGTATTACATCATTAACATATTCCATATAATACCAATTTCTTTTATTATTTTCAGTAAATTGATCTCTATTTATCAATTTAGTCATTCTACCAGAATTATCTGATAAATCTTTTATAACGATGCCTTCTTGAACATTACCTCCTAAATCAAAATTTATATCTTTTAAGATATATTCCATCATTTTAGATTTAACTTGTTTTTGTAAATTTCTAATATCATTTTCTGCTTGCGTTCTAGCTAATTTATATTCTTCTCTTTTATCTTTAGGAACTTTAATTAAATTAATAGCTAAAACATCTTTATTTAATAAATTTTGTATAACACTTTCAGAATTTAACCAATCTTCTATTAATTTAATATCTTCTGCAAAAGATACATTTTTCTTTTTTAATATTTCTTTATTAAAAACTTGAGGAACTGTAAATTTCCAAACTTCTTCTTCTGAAATATATTTTATTTCTTTATCTATCCAATCGAAATAATAAACATCATTATCAATTTTTACAATTATTTCTTTTAATTCTGAAATTATTTTTTTAATGCTTTCAATTTGTTCAATTCTAGATTTAGTTGTTTTTATGTATCTTAAAATTGCTAAATAATTAGAATCTAGATTATAAACTATAGTATTAGGTTGAACTCCGTATAAAACTTCTATATCTAAAGCTTCTCCAACTTCTAACAGTTTATTTAATTTGTCTTGTAATCTATTATCATCTAAAGCTTTACATGCTCCTCTAAGTGCATTATACATTGGAGTTTTTG
>ENA-UPXM01003850-UPXM01003850.1-activated-sludge-metagenome-genome-assembly--contig:-NODE-3850-length-15875-cov-6.147408_pt1 | contig 15875 bp, 7 predicted proteins | sample MGYA00238178_ERZ772708 | MGnify/ENA primary metagenome ERZ772708 (study PRJEB29002, sample SAMN05720212) | activated sludge metagenome | isolation source: anaerobic digester from wastewater... | reverse complement strand
AGACCGCTCATGGCGTATGAAAAATAAATTAGCTTGATCCGCTTCTTAACTTGTCCAATAAATGTTAACGTAAAATGCAAAAATGCGGTCGGGATAAAACTATTCCCATAAGACTAATACGATCGCCCAAGAGACCTGCCGCTGCGTTCGGGGCCAGGACCATCAAAAGATTTGCAGCACCCCACCAAGCCATACAGCTATTGTAAAACAGAAAAATACGATTAAGCGGTTTGTCGGGACCTCGAAGAAAAACAAAAAGGCCGATAACAATTGTGGAAATCGCAATTAATGCATGAGCCAAAATATAGTGATCGAAAATAGTCATGAAATATTGTTAGTCTTTTCCGCCGCAAGCTGCATTTTGCTTTGAATAACCTTTTTAATCATATCATCATTAACAAGCTGCCAACCCGCTTTGAAATCGCCGCAAGTGATTTTGTTTTGTTTGCACACACTTAACAGTTTCTGAAAATTCTCGGCATCCACTTCACCCAAGGTCGGTTTTAATGTTCTTAACCCGTCAAGATTCATTAGGAATGCTTCTGCCAGACATCCAAAAATATTATCTGAGTTTCCAAATCCGAAATCTGAATCTATTTGTATCCCAGCAACCTTTATTAGCCCCCCCTCCAAAACTATGACGCCGCGATCAGCATCAACGATACGCGGGAAAGCTTCTGGCCTCGCATCATCTAAAATGACGCAATTTTTCAAAAGCGCCTCATCCTTGATGACATACCCCACATTTGATGTCGTGCATACAGCTATATGATAATCAACTAATGCCGGTAAAATAGCACCTGAAAAACCAGTATCAGAAACTGGTATTTTTTCGATTTTTGTGGAAGCGGTTTTTTGCCTTAAATCTTCCGCCACACGATCCAATCTTTTTTCATTTTGATCAACTAACCCCATGGCGCTTGTTCTGCCAAAAAAATGCTGCGCTACTGCGCCACCCATTTTCCCCACACCAATAATAAGCAGTTTTAAATCCCTGATGGGGAGAGCTGCGATTTGGCAAATTTTCTCAACAGAAAGAACTATAGAGGCAAGGGTCGCGGAATGCCCGTTAGTCACGACAACACGATCGTCCTTTTCAAGATACCGCTCAAATGCTACTCCGGAATTTGTTACGATCGGCCACCACGCAGCAAGCCCAACATAAACGCGTTGCGTTGTTATTTTGCGAATAAATTGAACTATTTTTTTTGCGTTTTTCAGGGTTTTGTCACGATTCTGAAAAAGTGTTGAAGGAAGAAGCGGTGTACTGATAAAAAAACCATTCAGCCCCTGAGGACTAACAACCTTCGCGGCGACAAAGCAAGGAAAAATAGACAAGAATCCTAAAATCCACTTCGATGGAATCACCCGATGCAATACTGCTAATAAGGGAAATGTACAAAAAATATCTTTTTCATCTCGAGGGTGGGTCAAAAAAACAAATGTAACATCGCGGCCATATAAGATTTTGATCCATTGGGCCGGCAATTGGGAGACAGGGAGAAGACTGACCACAATATCGCGAAGAGCAGTGATGAAAGTAATATGCCCTCTGCGGACAAATCCGGTGTCAGCCATTCAAAAGCTCTTTCTTAATCAACTCAACAACATCATTAACAGTGCGCAATTGAACGGCTTCTTCTTCCGAGATTTTTAATTTAAAGCCGTCTTCAATCGCAAATAGAAGGTCCAGATTATCGACTGAATCAATCCCCAGATCATCCTTTAAGCTCGCTTCCATGCTTATTTCCCCTTCGGAAATCTTCAACAACTTGGCCAGAGCTTTTCTGATCTTTAAGAATATTTGCTCGTTATCGAATTCTTTCATTGTCACTCCCTTACTTTTTAAAAACCAAAACTGCGTTATTCGACCCAAAGCCAAACGAATTCGACATCACGGCATTCACCTTCGTTTTTCGTAACTTGTTCGGCACGTAGTCCAGATCACATTCGGGATCCGGTGTGTTCAGATTTATCGTGGGATGGATTTCCTGATTCCGGAGCGTTAGAACACTCACGATCGCCTCAATGGCCCCGGCAGCGCCTATGGTGTGCCCTGTCATCGACTTTGTGGAGCTGATGGGCAAGTTCCCGGCTCTTTTTTCAAAAACTTCCTTGATGGCCTTCGTCTCGGCAAGATCGTTATATACCGTACTCGTGCCATGTGCATTGATGTAATCAATATCACCCACGGTTAAGCTGGCATCCTTCAGCGCGCTCCGCATCGCTTCGGCAGCATCCAACCCATCCGGCTGCGGAGCCACCATGTTGTAAGCCCCGCAATTCGTCCCATAGCCGCAGATCTCCGCATAAATTTTGGCTTTCCGTTTTTGGGCATGCTCCAATGTTTCCAGAATCAATATACCCGCGCCCTCTCCTATCACAAAGCCATCGCGATCATTGCTGAAGGGAGACGACGCTTTTTGCGGCGGATCATTTCTTCTCGAAAGCGCACGTAATGCCTGATAAGCAGCAACCGTTACCGGTGTAATCGGAGCCTCTACTCCGCCGGTAATACACACATCGATCGCTCCTTTCCTGAGAAGCGACATTGCCTGTCCTATGGCGTTCGCTCCTGACGAACAGGCCGTGGAAACGACATAGTTGGGTCCTTTGACTTGAAAAGCGATAGCGATATAAGCAGAGACGGAGTTAGGTGAAATTCGCGGAACCGAGCTCGCCATTATGCGCGAAGGCCCGCCTTCTTCAATTACATGAATGACCTGCTCTTCATGAAACATCATCCCGCCAAGTCCTGACCCTATGACAACGCCCACCCGGAACGCATTGTCTTTTTCTGTCCTGAATTGTGCATCATCAAGAGCCATCTTGGCGGCGCAAACACCAAGCTGCGCAAAACGATCTGCTTTTCGATGTATCGCAGGAAGAACATAGGCCGCGGGATCAAAATCTCTTACCTCAGCGGCAACCTTCACCTCAAACTCAGATGTATCAAAAGCCTGTATCCGGTCTATTCCCGACCGGCCCTTAACGCAGGCATCCCAAAATTCCGGAAGAGTTTTACCGTTGGGCGCCAAAATACCCATACCGGTAACAACAACGCGATTCTCCCGAGACTGCTTCATAAATATTCCCTGACTGTCATCAAGAAACGGTTAAGATCGAACGGCTTTAAAATAATTTCCCCGATACCCTCGGCATTCATTAGAACGGCATCGCGTGTATACCCGGTAATAAAAATAATCGGAATATCTTTTTTACCATCTTTTTTGAACATTGAACGAATCTCGTTCATCGCTTCAACGCCATTCTTCCCTGACATACGGATGTCTGAAATGATCAGGTCAAAATCGTGCTGTTGAACATGCCGGATAGCTTCTTCTGCCGTGGAAGCACAGCTGCAATCATAATGATCTCGCTTCAGAACCATCTCAATTGACCGCAGAACCAATGGATCGTCATCAAGAACAAGGATTTTCTTTGCCATCCCGACTCCCCCGGTGCAGATACACTACTCCAGACACACACCCCGCACAGATCTTTTATGCCGCTCCTATATATCGGGAATTTCGGGATATCCTGTAGCGGGACATGTTTAAAAACTGTCCCTTGCCTCCGCGTTTAGCCTCGCGGATTAGCCGCTGATCTTCCCGGAGAAAAATCTTCGGGTATTTACGAATGATGCCCCGGTCCGTTTTCCACATGCCGGGGCATCGGCACTTTTCTTGTCTTTAAAATCTGCCGAGTATCCCCCACCGACAGATTGAAGTCGAGCCATTCACCAAGTGTCTTTTTAAAGGTATTTCGGGACTTTCAAACGGAGTTTCCGGGGATGAGCAAAAATAATCAACGGCGAGGATCTTAAAAAGCGCGAATAAATCAGTTTTTGATAATGCCATAACCTGCGGCCACATCGGGACATAAAAAAAATCCCTGGACCATTCTCTGATCCAGGGATTTTTGCGGCCCTCTGTTTGACAGAGCGTCCGTAAACTGGCGTCCCCAAGGGGATTTGAACCCCTGTTGCTAGAATGAAAATCTAGTGTCCTGGGCCAGACTAGACGATGGGGACGCATTTTGTTTTCGTCCCCCACCTGCGGCGGCCTCAAGCTGCCGAGGCGCCGTCCTTGCGCATTGTGCGAAAGGGCGATGGGGACGCGCAACCCGAATGGAGCGAGGATTATACCGGTTTCAGCCAAAAATCCAAGCGGTTTAAGCGTCCTTGTCTCCTTTCTGATTTTTCAATAAGTCGACAAGGGTAGCGCTGATTCTCCATCCGGGATCAAGCGGAAGATCAGGCGGACCTTCCGATCGCGGCATAGCCCGCGATGGCGTCGATCAGGATCTCGAGGATCGCGCCGTAGTCGGATGGCCGGTGGATGCGCCGCTTTTGTTCTTCGCCGTCCAGTTTGTCCGACGCGGCATAAAGCAGCGCGGTCGCGAGACCGGCCGCGAGAGTTTCCATCCGTCCCTCGTCCCCCGAAACCCAGCGCGCCCTGACTCGCCCGTTATAATTGCGCACCGGCGCTTCATTGCGGGCAAAGAGCGCGTCAGCCTTGCCCGTGGGAGCGAATGACCTGAAGGGCACCTCCGGCGTGGTCGATTGTATCCGGAGCTGGCCTTCGCCGAGCGAGAGCCCTTCCCGCGCCAGCAAGCTATCGAACTTCTTTTGGATCACCCCGAGCGCCACCCCATCCGCGGTCACGTTGATGGAAAGTCTCGCCCTCAGCGAAATGAGGAGCGCGACCACCACGGGAAAATTACGGACAAGCGCATCCCAATCCTTTTCGCCCGGATTTTCAAGAACGCCGGCCTCGTTCACCCAACTCATATTCACATGGAATTCCGGACCGGCCCTGCCGGGATCGGCAACAATTCCAAGATTTCTGGCAGAATCCAGGACCTTTGTGACCGCATCCCGGAGATTCCGGTTTTCAACACGGCCTTCACGGTCCTCCGCCTCCTCCAGAATATTCAATGCGATCCAAAGATGAGCCTTCCGGGGAGCTTCCGTTGCAACGGTCAAATGCTTTTGTGAATAAGAACCGATTCGCCTTGCAGCCTCGCGAACCGCCGCGGCACCCGGAGTTCCTCTCTTTTCAGGCATTTCCATCCACGACTTCACGATTTCACGCATTTCGCCTCGATTAAACGCTTTCCTGATCCCCTCGCCAAGATCACGGGTAGGTCTTAATCCGGAAAAAGGACCACCTCGGGGTTCGCCAGGAAGCCGGTGAACTGCCCCCTCCTCCGGAATTGTTTCCTGTCTGCTTTCCGAACGTTTTGAAAATGAGGCAATGGCGCCTTCCAGTTCATCCTTCCCGTAAGGTTTTAGAAGAAGGTTCGCGCGAAGCCCCTTCCCCCTCAAATTCTCAAGGTCGACGGCCTTCGGCCCGTACCCAGTCACAAAGAGCACATGCTCCCCGCGGCCGTCATCGAGAATCTTTTGGGCAAGCTCCTCCCCGTTCATTCGAGGCATCGCGACATCCGTAATCACAAGATCAAACTTTCCCGATCTCAACTTGTCCAGGGCCTCCACCCCATCGACGGCTTGCTCGACTATATAGCCTTGTCCCTCTTCATTCTTCAGGGTTTTAAGCATTTTTACCAGTAATGCCAGTATAAAATCGTCATCATCGGCGACAAGGATGCTTTTCACCGGATGAAATGCCTGCGATTTTGGCAAGGTTTCCGCGTCCACGGGCGTTGCGGCCTGTCCCGGCTTCTGAACTTCGGCTGGAATGACACCGCTCTTGTCTCCACTCACTATTTCCAGATGCCCGTGAATGCTTTCCGCGGCATCTACGATCCTGCCCCGCAATTTCTCCAGTTCAGACAAAGACTTTTTCCCGGAAAGCTCTTCTTTCAAAGACTCCAGAGTCGCGACATCTTCAAGAAACAGCTTCTGCATTTCCCGAAACCAGCGTTCATTCACAAACTGTTCCAGAGCGTCCAGATGCCCGGCAGCCGGCAGATCTCCGAACACCGGCGTCTCATAGACCTTCTCCGGGGACCGGAGCGAGTTAATACGGTGGGCGAAAATACCATCCGCTCCTTCGGGCACAAAAACACGCCCCCCCCGATCCCTGAACGTCTCCGGGTCAAAAATTCTCAACAATGCCAGTGTCTCCCGGACCGTATTCAACAAGAACTCTGAATTCAGGCTTGCAGTGGACGCGCCATAAAGGACTACCAGCTTGCTATTTAAAACATGTTTCAATAAATTAACCATCCTGCCGCGATCCGACAACGTTCCGGCCTGGGCGGAAGACGCGGAAGCCGGACGAACGATAGGCCTTGCGGGAAGATCCGCCGCGGGCAACGTCGTCCCAAAAGTCCTGCTCTCGGACCTCTCATTCTGGCGGACTTCCTGGCGTTTCAGGATCGGAATCCTGTGATCCTCCGACATATCATTCAGGTCCCTGGCATCTCTCCACTCGTTCTCCAGGAAGTTCCAGAAACCGGCGATCTCCGCCTCGGTCGCTTCCGGCGATGGCACGATCTCGATGGAAACCTCCGTCCCCTCGCCCGCCCCGAGCCCGACAATCTCCATGATGTTTCCCGGATTCGCGACCCCTTCGGGTGTTTTAATCACGCTCTCCTTGATCTGGTTGTTCTGGATCAGGCCACGAATCTTTTTGGACAGAAGGGTCGCCGGCATGAGATGAAGCCCGAGAGGTGTCACGATCGTATAGCGCCGTATCCGGGAGGGATCCTCCCCCGCAGACGCGACAGGGCCGGTCTTTTCTTTCACGGCGATTCCGGGAGCGACTTCCGCGGTCGGCAAAACGGTTTTCCCGACCGGCGACCGCTCCACGGCCTTGGCCGGCGGCACAAGGTCCTGCGCGGCAACGTCCGGTGTCGCGATCTCGCTTTTGAACCCGTACCGGTGAATCTCAACGCTATCCGCATCCAGGCTTCGTTTGAGATCCCCCACGATCCCGGACATATCCTTTTCGGTCAAAACCCCTTTATGGTGGGGGTACGAAAGGTCGACGATCATGCGGGGGTTCCGCCCCATCGTGTCGTCGAAATAGAAATCGACGACATCGAGCCCGCGGATTTGCGAAAGGTAGGTAGTCACAAAAGCGATCAGGCCCCGCCGGTCCTGGCTCCGTATCACAAGGCGGCTGAAATCCTTGTCGCCCGGCTGCGAGAGGAAAAAGACCTCCGTGGGCGCCGCCTGGCCGATGAGGCGAGGCCGGCGAACGGTAAAATCCTTATAAAGCGCGTGAGCGTTCCGGAAGAACAGCACCATTTTTTCCCGATCGCGAAAATGCAGGGCCCAGGCGATGAAAGGCCTCACATAAAAATGGAACCGCCGCACCCACGTTTCCCAAACGCCGAGATTCGCGGCATACCGGCTCTTCCCAGGAACTGAAAAAATGGTATTGAAATCGCGGATGATCTTTCCGGTGACCTTGTTGAGGTCGGCCGTCCCGCGCGGGAAACTTCCCATGAAGCGCACCACATATTTACCGGCCATCGCGGCTTCGCGATGGATCGTCGTGCTTTCGATCACAAATCCGTTCTCGTACAGGATGCGCGAATAAAGCGCGATCAATCCCGGCTCTTCGAGCGCCCGGCCGATCAAGATTTCGAACGCGTTGTTGTAATGATGCACGAGAGGGATGAAAAGCGGGATAGGCCCGGAATCCTCCGTGTTCTGCAAGTGCTGGAGGTGGACGCAGAAGATCAGCTGGGCGACCAGGGTCTCGGAATCCAGGGCCTCCCGGTAATAGGTTGACACCATATTGTCGTAACGGCGAAAAAGCGCCATGAATTGGGAGGAATCCCTCGCCATTTCCTGGATCATTTTCCGCAACACGCCGGCTTCGTCGGCGTTCAGCTCGAGACTGAGACGATAAGATTCGAAGATCGCCGGACTCCGTTCCTTGAAAGATTCCCACGCCACCCGGATCGCGTCCCGGATCGAAGGCGCCTTTGCCGGATTGTCTTCATAAAGCAGGGACACCGGCCGGTCGCTGCCGACCCATCCGCGATTCACGACCTCTTTCGTCTCCTGGACAAGCGTCTCGAGCGCCTCTTCCGGCAGGCGATTTCTCAGGACCTTCTGGCCCGCGACGTAAAGCTTGTCACAGTTGGCGAGCGCGGAATCGGGACCCTGGCGTTTCAGCATGACCAGCTTGTCATGGTCGACCCTGCCGGCGCGCATGGCAAAGGTCAGAAGATACAGCATATCGAGCTGGTCTTCCGTCACCTGTTCGCCCGTCTTGTAAAAAAGACGTTGAAGCGCGGAAAGGATCTCGCGGGAGGTGATGAGTTCGTTTCCGTTCAGATGGCGCTCCTGATAGATCAGCCAGGCCATCGTCCGGATCTGATCGTCCGTCATGCCAAAGCGGATTTTTTCCCGGAGAGACTCCCTGAGGATGGCTTCGATCTCGCCGACATTGGGGACCTCTCCCGTTTTGAGTTTCAGTTTGGCGCGAACAATCCCGATCATCAGCAGGGTCAGGCGAATCATCATCAGCTTGTCCCCGTCGTCACGGACCTTCCGGAACACGTTGCCGACCCGCGCGAACGCGAAATCCGCGGGTTCCCACAACCGCTCCAGGAATTCCATGCTGTTCAGGGTCTGGATATGCACCGGCGAGTGACGGCCGTCCCCCGGGAAATAATTCCTCATGACCCCGTAGAGAGGAAAGAACTTCTGCAAAAAACCGAACCGGTGAAGACGCCACACAGGATAACTGATATCGCGCTTGAGACTGAAGAACTCCCGGAGCGCGCCCCCCATCCGGGCACCGTCGATCTTGACCGGATCCACAACGGAGATCACCTGGCGAAGCAGCCGGTTCAGCGGAAAGGAGATCCTGATCTCGCGGCTCCGGCGGTCCGAGCTCGCATGTTTAAAAATAGTGACCATGGCGTCGGGATGCCGGGTGAAGAAATCAAACGCATTTTTTTCGTCGGCGGCCGGGACGTAGAGCTCCTTCACCTCGCGGTAAATAAAACCAAGCTCCCGTTTAAAAACCATCCCCAGGCGCTTCCAGATCTTCAATGAAATCCCGGACCCTGCTTCGGGCTTGTCCGCCTGAAGCGCGCCCTCATCGCGTGTTTCGGCCCCGATCGTCGTCACAAGATCAAGGCCCTCGGTCGTCGCGCCGAAAAGGGATTCAAATCCTTCGTGCATCATCCCGGTCACCTGGGTATAAACAATGTTTGCGGCGCCATAATACCGGTTGAAAAACTCCTCCTGGCGCTTGGCCGCACCCGCACGCGAAAGCCATTTCCGGGTCTCCCGGGGATAACTTTTCTCGAAGGCATCAATAAAACCGCTGAGGTTCTCCGAATGAAGCAGCATTTCCTTGCGGCGAGGATCGCGACCGGCACTCGCCATCGCGGGATAAAGCTCTTCGAAAAGGTCCCTCACATTCCGGAGGAACTGCGCGGCATCGCGGAACCCCCCTTTGGTCTTTTCATCCATGAAGGGAGACGCAGTGTCCGGCAGAAAAGGATTCTTGACGGCCATGAGCCCCAGGATCCTTTCCAGCTCATCATCCAGGATATTGTCACTCTCGTCCAGGTCCAGGGCCTCCAGATCGTCCTGCTTTGCGAACACACGGATCAGTTTTTTGGCGGTCCGGACATCCCGGAAACTTCCGATGCCGTTCACGGGATCCATTGAATCCTGATAAAATCCGTGATAATAACCAAGCGCGGCATAACGGTTCTGGAACTCTTCGGTGACCTTGAGAAAATCCCTCGACTGCGCCATGATTCGGGACGAGATCGTTTCGGCCCGGGAATCGATCATGGCCGGTTCGGAGGCCACCCAGTCGAGGGTCTCCGCGGGAATTTGCCGGTACCGCAGGAAGGCGTGACGAACCTGACGGACCTCCTCAAATCCGACGCTGACACTGATCGGCACGCCCATGCGCCGCCAGCGTTCCACAAGGAGCAGGAACTTGACACTGCCGCCCATCTGGCCGCAGATGCACATACGTTTGGGATGCCCGGGATGCGCCGCATTATAGGCCGCCAATTTCTTGACGAAGTTATCCAGCCCCGTCATGAGTCGCGGGTGCAGTTTCCCGAAGATATGCTGGGCCTCCTCCGCTTCGCGCGAGATCTCGAAATCCTCAAGCCCCTCCTCCCTGAGGATGTTCCGGATCTCATCCTCCCACAGTTCTTTTTCGAGGTCGTTCGTTCCCACATCATAAAAATCGACATCCGGCCGCTGGATCATCGCGTCCATGAGCCCGGGGTCCTCCAGGATCGGCATCATTTCGAGCATCATGCCGTACGAAACATATCGGGAGGCTTTCTCGACCTGTTGGTCCGCCTGCCGGAGAGACTCCGGCGTCCACGGCTCATCCGTTCGCAGGTTCAGGACCGCCAGCTTCCGAGCGAACGGAAGGATCTCCGTCTTGATGAAGTCCAGATCGGAGGGCGACGACACCATGGGGAACAACGGGGCCAGCTTCGCGGGATCCGGCCGGTTTTCTTCATTGAGATAATGCGAGTATTCGATCAAAAGCGCCGTGATCTGCCAGATCAGGAAGAATCTGCCCAGGGAAGAGTTCCTGTAAAAATTAAAACCCGTGATCCACTTCTTCGATTTCGACGCGATATCCCGTCCCGCCGGGACCCGGATCAGCCCCGCGCCCGGATCTTTCGCGTGCATCGCGAACAGGAGCTCGAGCAGATCCTTGTTCTTGCTGTCGTTCTGGAGATCCAGGGTGCGGAAGGGCTCGTAATTCCCCGCAAAGAAAGGATGGCGGATATAGGGACCGTAGACCGTGCGCAGGTTGCCGAGCAGCCCGCGGATGCTCGGCATGCCGTTGCCTTTGAGCACCTTCATGAATCCACCGACCAAGCGGGTCACATCGTCCTGGGAGCGGATCTTCCCCACCTCGAGTCCCTGGAGCAGGGCGATCCAGCCCGGGACGTCAAAGTCTCCGGAAGCGATTGCCGAAGCGACTTCCCCGATATGCTGTTTTGTCTTTTCCGCGAGGAAATCCGTCCGGATCAGCGACGAATTTACGGCGCCGCTCAGGGACGGGTTCCCCGGATCTCCCGTCGTCGACATGTTGATGCCGACCTTGATATCGAGCGGGTATTCCGCAAGCCTTCTTTCCCCTTCACGGAGCAGGCGTTCCTGCTCCTGCAACAGACGGGCCTCCCAAAGATCATCCCGCGCGGGTGTGATAATGAGCTCCCCTTCGCCGGTCTGCTCATCACACTTGAGCAGAGCCTCTTCACCGCCCGAGAGCTTGTCGAGATTGGCTTTATCCTGGGTCTCCGAAAGAAAGAGGATGGGGGGCGCGGAATTAAGCCCCCGAACGATCTGGACCCAATGGGCGTTCTGGCTGGCGCGGCTGGCAACGATAAATCCGAGTTCTTTGCCAAAAAGGTCAAGCGCGCGAAGAATCTCGCCCGCCGAAGCGTTCCTCCGGACAAGCAGTCCTTTGGTCTTGCCGTCGGCAAGGCTCGGCTTTGAGACCTCATCGGGAACACCGGTCCCTTTGAGAAGTTCCGTCTCGAGGACTTCCAGCTGATCCACAACGACATCGCGAACCAGCATGGATATATCAAAGAAACTCTGCGCAAAACCAGGGGATTTCCCGGGCGCATTGAACTTCCTGAAACGCTCGAGATTCGAGAGCACTTGCGGATACAGGAGAGCCGCCAGGGGTTCGCCCTTTTCCATCGCCGCCCGATACGAATCCTTTTGGGACTCGCTCACTTTGGGAAGCAGTTCGTTTTGGAGAATGTGGATATAGCTTTCGATCCTGTCACGGGCCGCGATAAGGTCTTCCTGTTTCGTAAAAACGGCCTTTTGCGTCGTCTCGTTCTTCGTCTCTCCAAGGATTTGCGCGCTGTCCGCGATCGACGCGCCAAGCAGATCGATCAGGCCCGTGTTCGGATCCGCTTTCTGCATTTCATCTTCGAGATCCTGCCGGGCACGAACAAGCTCGATCACCCTCGACTCCATGAACTTCAGACGGTTCTTGTTGCCGTGCAGGAGCTCTTCCTGCTCGGCGAGACTGCGCCGGATCACCTGCTGGGCGGCTTCAAACTGCCGGTCAAAAAGGGCCAGGGCCGCTTTCGGTTCCGTGGTCCGCGAACGGATCAGCGCCGTCAGGCGGCGAAATCGTGCCGTATCCGAAAGATAATCCAGAAAGATCTTCTTTTCGTCATCCTTTCCCTTAAGCCGCGGAATCTCCCCTTTGGCGATACCATCCTGCAGTTCCGCCAGGAGAAGGGCGATCGGATGGGAGACCTCCATCCCGGGCATGTGTTTCGGCATCGCCACGGCGCGCTGGATCCTGGCGATCTTCATGTTGATGTAAGCTTTTAAATGTCGCGTGAGCTCGGGCTCAAAAAGGGTTGTGAGGCCGTCATGCACCTGTTTGATCCAGCCCTCATACTCACCGGTCGCGGTGTCGGCCCCGTCCTTGCCGATCAGCCATTGGAACTCGCGCATGTCTTCGGGAAGGAAAACAATGCGCCCGCCGACGGTCAGACTCCTGCTAACCTTCCCGCGGACCGTCCACCGTTCCCCGGAACCGGCGGAAAGACCGGCCCGCATCTCGGAACGGGAGGAAGCCCCTTTCTTGGCCAGACTCTCGCTTCCCGCAAGATCGGGGGCTAAATATTTCTCGGGGACTCGATGCCCGATGCGCTTTTTAAAATAGAGTTCCGCAAGGATATCCACAACATTCAATGTGTTCCACTTAAACGACCGTCCTTCCTCAAAAACCTTGTAGGATCGGAATAATCCAAGAGCGCTTTCCGTCATCAGGGGCCTGAGCCCGCCAAGATCAAATCCCCCGACAAAAACAGGTTCCTTGCCGACAAAGATCTTGCGACATATTGCCTTGAGATCGGATTGATCCATCACACCCAGCACCCCGAGCAGCCTTCGGATATCCTTGCCCACCTGAAGAAAATCGATCGGTTGTCCTGTCGCAGGATCGATCGCGTTTTCCTTTTGAGCCTTCCGTGCAAATATTTGGGCCAACCTTTCCGTTTCGGGACGCCAGAAACCAAAAGCCGGGATGTCTTCCCTCATCTCGGAGCGGGGCATTGAGGCCACAGTACGAGTCCTCGCCTCCGGACGCGTTTGGCCGGAGGAAACTGCGGCCCCCGGGACACCCGTGAAGCTCACAACCGCCGGAACAGTCCCGGATCCGGTGCGAGCATCAGCGGCAACAATAGCGGCGAAACCGGGCGCGGCCGTATTGGGAACGTGCGGGATCGCGCTGACGGCTGCCGTCACCGGCACCGACGCGCGAGGCGTGAATCTCAAAGCCACTGTGTCTTCAAGCTTTTCGATAACGGTCGCGCGGGAAAGAACGGGGCTGTCTTCAAAAGCTTTTTTGACCACTCCGGCAAGACCGGCGCCGCGAAGTCCGTTCTTGTCAAAAAGGACCGGCGCCGCGACCTCGAGAGTTTCCTTGAAGAGGATGGCTTCCTGTTTCGTGAGGAACGGATTTTTGACTTTAAAATACGCGGAGAGGTCGGCATTATCGTCGGACATCACCTTGCGGTACATTTCGCCCTTATCGGTTTTCATGATGCGGGGCAATACCTCCGCGTAATCAATTCCTTTGCGGGTCACCGCTTCGCGGATACCATCCGTGTGAAAACCGCCCGTGATCAGAACGACCACTTGCGGCATCCGGCGTGTGACTTGCGACGCACCAAGCGCATTTTCAACGATTACCTGGTCGCGGAGGATCGCGCCCTCGTAGAACAAAAGCGCCTTCGCGATCGCCGCCTGCAAGTTCGCATCCCCCTCCGCAAAAGCTTCAAGACGGTCACGGGCCTCGAGAGCCTTCCGGTATTCGTCCCGCCGCATCTCGAGCGAAAGGAGTTTGGCAAGGAGGTCAAGGTCCGACATCCTTTTCACAAGAGCCAACTCCCCGGCTGAACACGCGAGTTTTTCGGTGAGCCGCTCTTCGAGTCTTTCCATTTCGTCCATGAGTTCCGTAATATCGATCTCGGCCTGCAGCGCGATCACCGCGTAGCTTTTAAAGAACGCCTCGCGTCCGTCCAGATCAAGCTTCGAATCCCGCGCGAGATTGAACAAACGTTCCAAAAGAGCCCTGGGATAAAGCGCCGCCGCCATGCCGTAGCCGCGCCGGTCCGCTGAAGGGTCCGCCTGGATCATGCCTTTTTCGGCGCCAAACGAAGTGAACGCATCCGCAAGTTCCGCCGCGGCCCTGGAACCGGTCACGTCCCGGAGGTCGGCGATCAACTGCCGCCAATCCTTCGCCGCGGCCTCCGCATCAAACGTCCCGGCGTCCTGCCCGAGCCGGAGGATTCTGACGAGATTCGGGAACCGGAGCTGCTCAAAGGGATCGTCCAGATCGATCGCAAGCGAGCGCAGGACCGTTTTCCGGAGATAACCGGTGTAGGCCTGGAGGTTCGGATCCGCCGAGGCGCCCGCGAAACCGTAATTCCCCTCTTTGCGACGGGCACGTTCTTTGAGGAATTTTCGCAGATCGGGACTCAGGATACGGGACGCTTCTTTTTCGATCCGCTCACGCGCGGGCCTCAAGGCATTCGCGATATCATCCCGCCGGAAAAGCAATTCCCGATAGGTTTTGAGGTTGGCCGCGTAAAGCGCGGTGTCCTCGGCACCGAAAACCGGTACGGAGTTCGGCGCACGGAGCTCGGCGTCACGATTACTCCTTACTTCGTGCTCCGGTTTCCGCACATCGTTCTGATAATTTTCCCACGCGAACAGTTCCGCGCCGGAAAGCTCGCCTTTGTTCAAAAGGTCATCGATCACGGCCTCATTGGCTTCGGGATATTCACGGAAAAGATCAAGAAGTTCAGGATGGAGAGGACCCGCGGCGCCCTCGACCGCTACCGAAAGACCGGGATATTTTTTTTCGAGGAATTTCAGAATCTCATGAATGCCGCGCTGGGCATCCGGATTCGCGTGGGCGTCCTGGATGTGGATAACAGTACGGAATTTCCGATCCCGACCACTTGCTCCGTACTCCGTACCCGCTGCACCATATACATCCGTAACCGTTCCGGTCTCCGCCGGCATGGCATAAAGATATGCCCGGAGCTCTTTCCGGAACCGGGTCTCTTCCAGGCTCTTCAGGGAGTCCACAGCGGCCAGGGCGGCGGACGGATCCCAAATCACCGTCGTCACCGTGAATACGGCGGCCAAAAGAACAGCGATCCCCTTGCGTGTCCGGGTAGCGTTTGAGCGTGTGGTCATGGTCTCCTTCAAGATAAAACAATCCTCCTGCAGGTAAAAATGGGCCTGTAATCTAAGAGGATTTTTAATATTTTTAAAATCATTTAAACAGTACACGCCAAAACCGTCCTTGTCAAATCGCTAAAATGCCGCAAGCCATTGATAATATTGTTTTTATAAATAATTCACAGAAATATACCGGCACAGTCTTTAAAAAAAGAGCTTTCCGATACCCGGTGTCTGAAGGGAAAGGAGGATGAGAATCAGCGGTTGGAACGGATTATGACGATTAAAAGCGCCGGCTACCGTTTTGACAATGATAAGCAATATTGCTTTTGTCGTCCGTCAAACGTCGCAATATACGGAAAAAGCGATATTCAAAAAGGCCTTTTTACTCGATCGAGAAACTGGCGCTCACGACCGCGGTAACCTTCTTTTCAAGAGAGCTGGTGTCATTCATTCCCCAGTCGGAGATCTCCGTGGAGTTCACCGGCGTTATCTGAAAAACACCCATCCTTGCCGAGCGCATGAACCCGATTCTGTTCCCTGTCGCCTTGACCATGTTCTCGGCCCTCTGCCTGGCGTTCTCGGTAGCTTTGGCAAGCATTTCGACCTTGAGCTCATCGAGCCTGGTATAAAAATACTCCGGACTCCCGGAATAGAACTCGATCCCCTCATGGATCAGGCCCGTGGCTTCCCGCGAAATACGCGCGATCTTCTCAACGTC
>ENA-UPXM01003833-UPXM01003833.1-activated-sludge-metagenome-genome-assembly--contig:-NODE-3833-length-15926-cov-5.426501_pt1 | contig 15926 bp, 15 predicted proteins | sample MGYA00238178_ERZ772708 | MGnify/ENA primary metagenome ERZ772708 (study PRJEB29002, sample SAMN05720212) | activated sludge metagenome | isolation source: anaerobic digester from wastewater... | reverse complement strand
CCGGCCGAAAGCCGGCTCGGCAATACCCATCGAGGCCAGAAATTCCTGCTGTTCGGCGGGCGTCAATCCGGCAAGCTCCGCCTCTATCTTGCAGCAGATACCCAGCACCGGTTCGGCAAGTCCGGCTCCGGCGGCAAATTCATCGGCAAAGGCAAGATTGTCTTCAGCAACATTGACGACGACCAGTTCCGGCTTAATGGTCCAGAAGGAAAAACTTTTCAGCGTAAAAACTTCCTGCGGCGTTAAACCGGCCGCACGCAACGGCCTGCCCGCCTCCAGGCATTCCTTCAGACGCGGGAGAAGATCATTTTGCGCCGTCTCCTGCGGGGAAATGGATTTTTTCGGCGTTTTGGCAACACGTTCAAGTTTTTTCTCAATAATGATAAGATCCGACAGAATCAGTTCGTCTGCCAGCTTCCGGTATCCCTCCAGGGCAAGGGAAAGATCCGGCAGAGAAAAGCCGTCCACGACGTGCAGCAGCCCGTCCGTGCCGCTCAGACTCTGGCGGATGGCTTCCCAGGGACGTTCCCCTGCAACATGCACATCAACGAAGGGAACCTTCGCGGGTGAAACTTTTGCCGGCCTGTAAATTTCCACAAGCCTGTCGAAACGCCCGTCCGGCACGGACGCCTGCCCGCGCACGACTGTTTCCTGACGCGCCGGGTCCACCTTAACACCCGTCATGATTTCAAACAGGGTGCTCTTCCCGCTTTGGGGAAGTCCCAAAATACCTATTTCCATATTTTACTGCCTTATCTGCGAGAGGCTGCGCAATGCCACCTGAAGGTGGGAGCCCGCACACAAGCCTTTGGCGACGTTATTGCCGAAATTCTTTTTCGATACGCTGCATCGCCTCTTCCAGCCTGTCATCCGGCACGGTAAGGGAGATGCGGACAAACCCTTCACCATATTGACCGTAGGCCGTGCCGGAGGCGACCACAACGGCGGTTTTGTCAAACAGACGGTTGGTGAACTCAAGCGATGTCATTCCCGCGGGCACAGGCACCCACAGATAAAACGTGCCACGCGGCGCATTGAAGTCAATGCCGATCTTCCGGAGGGTCTCCAGGACAAGCTCACGCCTTTTGCCATAAATGGAGAGCATCTCTTCAATAAACCCCGCCTCATGGCGCAGAGCCTGAATGCCCGCGAACTGCACCGCGTTGAATATACCGGAGTCGGTGTTTTCCTTCACCTTGCTGATGCCCGCAATCAGATCGGGATTGCCGCAGGCCATGCCGATCCGCCAGCCGCACATATTAAACGGCTTGGAAAGTGAGTTGAGCTCCACACCCACATCTTTGGCACCCGGAGCCTGCAGGAAGCTGATGCGCTCCTGCCCGGCAAAAACGACCTCACCATACGGATTGTCGTAGCAAACAGCAATGTCATATTCGCGCGCAAAGGCGACCAGTTTGTTCAGGAAGTCCAAAGTGGCGCACGCGCCGGTTGGATTATTCGGGTAATTCAAAAACATCGCGCTGGCCTTTTGGGCCACATCCGCAGGAATATCCTCCAGCACGGGAAGATAATTATTGTCCGGCAAAATAGGCACGTTATAGGGAATGCCTTCACCCATAAGAATGCTGGAGCGGTACGCAGGATAGCCGGGATCGGTCATGAGCACAATGTCTCCGGGGTTGACGCGCGCCAATACGAAGTGATGGCATCCCTCCTTGGAGCCGATAAGTCCGAGTATTTCGCTTTCAGGGTTCAAGTCGACCCCGTATCTTTTTGAGTACCATGCGGCAACTTCCCTGCGGAAAGACAGCATCCCCTTTTCTTCGTCTGTGGGGTAGCGATGGTTTTGCGGGTCACGCGCGCTGGCGCACAATTCGTCAATGATGGAAGAGGGGGTGGCCTCCACCGGATCGCCGATGGCCAGCGATATCACATCCACGCCCTCTGATCTGGCCTTGTTTATTTTTTTGCGAAGTTCCATGAACAGATATGGCGGTATTTTCTTCAGTCGTTGAGCAGTCTGCAATATCCTCGATCCTCCCGTCCGGTTTATTTGTATGCCTCTTCAAAAAGCAGTCCCTGATAAACCATTTTTGTATTCCCCTCAAGGTAAATCTCTTCGAAACAGTCCCCCCGGCGGCTGAAATAAACGCGCAGTGTCTCGCCGCTTTGCACGGTTACGTCAACGGGCGAGTCCACCAGATTTCGTCCGGCCGCGGCCAGTACGGACGCTACAACTCCCGTGCCGCAGGCGAGCGTCTCGTCTTCGACGCCACGCTCGTAGGTTCTTACTTTCATGAGCTGACGGCCCAGCACACAGGCAAAATCCGCATTCGTCCCGCGGGGCTGAAAAAACTCATGCCGGCGGATTTCCCGTCCCTGCTGTGTGACAGAGCACCGATCGAGAGCCTCCACGAAGCACACGGCGTGGGGAACGCCCGTATCGATGCAGTCTAAATCAAACTCCCGTCCGTCCAGCATGATTTTACGCCGCGCCTCCAGCGGCGAGGGATCCGTCAGTTTGACTTTGACGTGGTCACCGATGACTTCGGCGCTGACGATACCCGCAAGTGTCTCAAAGGACATTATCCGTCCGGCAATACCGTTGAGGTAGGCAAAACGGGCCACACACCTGGCGCCGTTGCCACACATCTCGGCGACACTGCCGTCGGAATTGAAAAACCGCCATTTGAAATCCGCGACACGGGAAGGTTCGATCAAAAACAGCCCGTCGGCGCCGACGGATATTTTTCGCCGGCAGACCCGTCGGACAAATTCCGGCAGATCGACAATCTGCAGCGAAAGGCCGCGATTGTCGATAATGATGAAATCATTGCCGCTGCCGCTCATTTTCCAGAAACTGATCAGTCGCAGTTCATCCACGTTCATCGTCGCACTCCTTTGTCACCGGAATATTCGCGGCGGCGGATCATCGGCCGGGCCTTGACAAAACCACCACGACCTTACAACCTCCGCGGGCTGTCAGTGAGAAACTGTACGTCTGGAAATTTGTCTTTTAAGCATCCTGAACAATATCGTCATTGCGGGGAAGCGCCCGGGTAACGCGCAGCACCTCTTCCGCGGTCGTAAGCCCGGCCAGAACTTTTTTGATCCCGTCTTGCTGGAGGGTGATCATGCCCTGCTTGACGGCCAGTGCGGCAATCTGATTGGAATCCGACGTTTTCAATACCAGTTTTTTTATGTTGTCTTCCACGATCAGAATTTCGAAAATCGCCGTCCGGCCGCGAAAACCCGTCTGCATGCAGAGGTTACAGCCCTTTCTGCGGTAAAATGTATTTTCGTTGAGAACGGATTGCCTCAGCCCGAGATTCGCCAGTGTTTCCGCATCGGGCACATAGACTTCCTTGCAGTGCGGACAAAGCATCCGGACAAGACGCTGCGCGATGATGGCCACAAGCGACGAGGTGACTAAAAAAGGCTCGACTCCCATGTCGATCAGGCGCGTCACGGCGCTGGCCGCGTCATTGGTATGCAGCGTGGAAAAAACCAGATGGCCGGTCAGAGACGACTGAATGGCTATTTCCGCTGTTTCACGGTCACGTATTTCCCCCACCAGAATCACGTCCGGGTCCTGGCGGACGATGGATCTGAGCCCCGCGGCGAAAGTCAGGTCGATTTTGGGGTTGACCTGAATCTGGCCGACTCCGTCGATCTGATATTCAATCGGGTCTTCAATCGTGATGATATTGATCTCGGGACGGTTGATCGTGGAAAGCGCCGCGTAGAGAGTGGTCGTTTTGCCGCTGCCGGTGGGGCCGGTCACTAAAATTATCCCGTACGGTGATTTAATCAGGCGCGCCAGTGTTTTGATCCGCTCGTCATGCATTCCCAGATCGGACAGCTTCAGCATATTGGAAGATTTATCCAGAAGACGCAAAACCACCCTCTCGCCGAAAGCGGTGGGTAATATGGAAACACGCACGTCCACCAGACGGTCGGCGATTTTTAACTCTATCCGGCCGTCCTGAGGCAGGCGCTTTTCCGCGATATTCAGTTTGGCCATGATTTTAATGCGGGAAACCAAAGGTGATTGAATGCGCCGCGGCAGATTGAGAATGTCATATAAGATACCGTCAATGCGGTAGCGGATTTTCAGATTACTGGAGTAGGGCTCTACGTGTATGTCGCTGGCGCGGTCTTTGATGGCGCCGGAAACGAGCAGATTTACCAGTTTGATTATCGGCGCGTCACTGGTTTCGTCAAGCAGGTCGTCTGTTTCGTTTATTTCCGAAATCAGATCATCGGCCGACTCTTCATTGATCTCCTCAAAATAATCTTTGGCCGAAGTGCGGCTCATATCATAGGACAGATTGATGGCCGCCATGATCTGTTCCTGAGGAGCCAGCGTAATCGGCAGATCCTGCCTCTGCAGCAGCAGGCGCAGATCGTCTGCCGGCTGAAAGTTGACCGGGTCATTGACGGCAATCGTCTGCAGCTCATCTGTAATGACCGGGACCATCTTGTGTTTTTTCAAATAGTGGATGGGAACGCACTGCGTAAAACCGATATTTATTTTATCCACCGGCAGCTCCCTGTGGAAGGGAATACTGAAATGCTCGGATAAAATGGATAAAAGACTGATTTCATCAATAATTTTTTTGCGGGTCAAAAACTCGAAAAAACCGGCTTCGCCTTTGCGTTTGTTGCCCGCTTCCGCCTCGGCCAGCACTTCGGGGGGCACGCCGGCGGCAATGAGCCTTTCCTCCAGGGAGACAGCTGCTTTGTGCTGCGGGGCGGCGGCATTTTTATTCATGCCCGCAAAGGCATTCAATGCTTTGAGTATGGTGGACATAAAAAACTGCCTTCATATTTATGGATTTGCCTGCGATCTTTCATCAGGCTGATGAGGCGGCCTCAGGTACGGCTCCTGCTTGCGCTCGTTCAGTTTAATGACGCCTTCGACAACCTCACCCATGGAGTCTCTTTTCTCATGATACAGCAGGGCCGCCTCTTTTTGTGTGCGGACAATATGCGGTGTTAAGAAAACATACAGGTTGGTTTTTTCCCGCTTGACCGTCTGCGCCTTGAAAAGCCAGCCCAGAATAGGGATTTCACCCAGAAAAGGCACCTTGTTGGTTCCGTCATCGGTGCTGTCTCCCACCAGCCCTCCGATCACAATGGTCTCTCCGTCTTTGACGACGACTGTTGTCTTTGCGGTTCTTTTCAATGTGGTCGGCGTTGCCTTTTCCGCACCGGAAGTTACCTTGGTCACCTCCTGGGATATTTTCAGACGTACAAAGTCTTCCTCATTGATATGTGGCGTGATGTTCAGGGTCACACCGACATCCTTATATTCATAGGTATTATAATTAACCGGATACTGAGTGGAGGTTGCTGTTGAATCCTGTCGGGTAATATACGGCACATTCGAGCCGACATTTATTTCCGCCTCTTCATTGTCCAGTGTCATAAGCTGCGGCGTGGATAAAATTGAGACATCCGCGTCTGTTTTATAGGCCTGAACCATCGCACCGATGGAGGGAAAGATTACATCCCCGATCTTAATGCCCGCACCGACAATACCCATGGAAAAGCCGGGGGGCAATCCCAAAAGCGTGCCGGCTGTGACCGCGGTTGATGTCAGAGAGGAAAGCACACCCGTTCCGGAGCTGACAAATCCCGCTGATTTGCTCCCGTCAAGACCCGTGATATGCCCCGTGTCTTTCACGCCGCTCCATTCCACACCCAGCTTGAAGTCTTTAGTGGCGTTTACTTCCATGATCAACGCTTCAATGTAAACCATGGCTCGCGGCACGTCGAGCTGCTTGATGATGCTTTCCAGAATTTTATAGTCCTCACGCTCGGCCATGATCACCAGTGTGTTGGTGGCCTTGTCCGGAACAATCTGAACATTTCTGGAAACAACCGGCGCCGCCGCCCTTTGCACCGGCGCGCCGGGCACCCCTGGCGCTGAGCCTGCCGCGGAGGAGGCGGCGGCGGTCTCCTGAATAATGCTGTTGAGAACTTTCGCCAGATCTTCGGCGATACTGTTTTGCAGGCGGTACACCTGTATATTGGACTCTCCGCGCGGCACGTCCGCGTCCATCATGCCCACGAGTTTACGAACGTTTTCCGTATCGGCGACACTGCCGAAAATAATTATGGAGTTGGTGCGCGGGTCGGCCACCACGCGAAGCGGAGTCAGATTGGGACGACGCTGCTGGAAAATGGTCGACAATGATTTGGCCACCTCCGACGCGGACGCGTTTTGCAGCGGCAGATAGGTAATCTGATCGCCCGCCCCTTCCACATCAAGGGCCTTGACGATACCGAGCAGCCTGCGGACATTGGACAGGTAATCGGTAATGATCAGCATGCCGGCCGGGGCGTAGGACAAAACGGAGCTGGTCTTGGAAACAATCGGGTCGAGCACCCGTTTGACCTCGTCGGGATTGGCTCTTTCCAAAGCGATAATCTGCGTGACCATCCGGTCGTCGGAGTCACGGGCCTCCCGGGCAAAGCGGGTCTCCACGCTTTTTTCCCGCGCCTGCATGGAAGGAACGATTTTGACCATATTGCCGACCGGCACGGTGGCGTATCCGTTGATTTCCAGAACGGACAGAAACACTTTGTAAACGTCACGCAGCGGGATTTTTTTGGGCGAAAAGATCGTGACTTTGCCTTTCACCTTTTCGTCGATAATGAAATTTTTACCCGTCAGCTCGCTGATGAATTTTACGAACACTTCAATGTTGACGTTATCAAAGTCGAGAGTGACATACTTCTCCTCAACCGGCTCGCGCGCCGACGGAGACGTTTTTTTCGCGGCCTTTGCCTCTGCCGGTTTTACGGCGGAGAGCTCCGGACCTTTGTCTCCGGCAGGCAATGCGACCGCGGCTTCCGGCGCGGCTGTATTTTCAGGCGCGTCAGGGCGGATATCGATGATACCGTCCTGGCCGTCATCGATGCGCGCGGCGCCTGCCGGAAGCGCAAAACCTGCCGCCAGCAATACCGCAATTGTAAGCATCACAAGAGCTGTTTTAAAAAAGTGGCGGAAAACCTTCATTTTAATTATCCTCTGCCCCCGTCAGTTGACGAAATTCCGTCAGCCCGGCAAGGGGTGCAAAATCACGATCCTGCCGTGCCCATCGCCTCGCTTCCGGATTCGCGCCTATTGCCTTCTTCAAGTAATGGAGGCTTTGCTTTGTATCACTTTTCCGGGCATAAAGACAAGCAAGATTATAATGAGCATCGGCATAATCGCCTTGAATCTTCAGTGCCTCATGAAAATTGCCGGCGGCCATCCCATATTTTTTCTCGTTCATACGGACCACCCCCAGATTGTTCCAGGCGGAAACATGCTGCGGGTCAGCCTTGATGACTTCCCGGTAAAGGCCGGCCGCTTCGGCCAGTCTTCCTTCACGGTGCGCCTTGAGCGCGCGTTCATAAATCACTTTGAAATTTACAGGTGTTGACTTTACCTGTGGGCTTTTTTCAGCACTCGTAACGGGAGCCGCTTTTTTTTCCTGTTCGGGCGCCTGCGCCAAAACCTCTTTGGCCGCCGCAAGCCCAGCCTGAGCCTCCGGCACGACATCGGCTGAAACCTCTGTTTGCGCGCCTGCCGCATCCTGCTCGGCCTGCGGCTGTGCACCCGTCACCGAAGCGGACGACTCAGGCACAACCGGCGGAACATGCACGATCTGCGCGGGCGGGGGCGCCTGCGTATTTCTGGTATCCACCCACCACCAGGCGGCACTCACGGCGGCCACAAGCAAAACAATCCCCGCACCTACGGCAAGCGGGGCCAGTGACGGGCGGGCAGGCGGCCTTTGAGCTTCATCAAATATGGTATCGCTGCAAGACGCGTAATCAGAACCTTTTTCTTTTTGCACTTTGCGCAGCGCGTCGTTTATGTAGCTCATAGGTTACTCCGGGCCAAGCCGCCCTGTGTTTTGTCATCCGGTCATCCTGTGCCAGAATCTTCTGATACCGGATGTGTTTTTTTGAAAATAGTCATTGCCTATGTCGTTTGCCGCCTCGCGGATCATACGGTGGTTGATAACGGAATCGCCTTTCGCGTAGGCAATCAGAAGCACACGGTCGCAAAGCGCGTTGATGCGCCGCGGGATGCCCTCTGAAAAATGATAAATCTGATCATAGGCCCTCTGCGTGAAGCGTAGCCGGCCCGGCCCCCCGGCGATGTGCAGCCGGTGGCCGATGTAGCCTGTGACATCATCTTGCTGAAGAGGGCTCAGATGACACCGGACGGTTATTCTTTCATTCAATTGCCGCAGGGCCGGCAGAGTCAGCATCGTGCGCAGTTCCGGCTGGCCGATCAGGACCGTTTGCAGCAGCTTCTCCCCGTCAGTTTCCAGGTTGGAGAGCATCCGGATCTGCTCGAGCACCGCATGCGTGAGATTCTGCGCCTCGTCAATCAGCAAAACAGCGTATTTGCCGTGAACATAAGTTGCAAGCAGGAAGCGGTTGAGCGCGTCAACGTACGTCTTTCTGGAAGCGGCGCCGGGATCGACGCGAATGCCGAATTCCGCAACAATGGTCTGTAAAAGCTCCATTTCAGAAACGGCTGTATTGAAAATCAGGGCCGTCTCCACAGAGTCTTCGAGCAAATGATTCATCAGCGTCCGGCAGACGGTTGTTTTACCCATGCCGACTTCACCGGAAATAAGGACAAAGCCCTTTTTTTCCTGGATGCCGTATATCAGGTAGTTGAGCGCGTCGCGATGCTGCCGGCTCAAATACAGGTAGGCAGGCTCCGGTGACAGCTTAAACGGGTTTTCCTTCAATCCGAAATACGCGGCATACATAAATCTAATCCCTTGCGGGCTCCCTAGCGAAAAGAATAGTTCAGCGTCTCGTTGGCGCCGTTGCGCAGGAGACTGACGGATATATCTCCGCCGGACTGCATGGTATTGACCAACTGCATCGCGTCATCGACGCCGGTCAACTCTGTGCCGTTAACGCTGGTGACGACATCACCGTTTTTCAGCCCCAGCCGTTCGTAAAGGCTGCCGGGCACGATATTGGAAATAATGAAGCCATGCTGGGCGCCGTCAGCCAGATAGGGCCTGACGACCGCCTGGCTCATGATGGTTTTGAGATCTCCCATGGTTTGGGTCACTTCCTCCCTGCTTACGGCAATGGCGTTTTGATGCAGACCCGCCCGGCTGCTGAGTCTGCCGCGGGAAGAGTCTGCCTCCGGCTCTTTTATTTTCATCACCAGATCTCGCCCGTCACTGTTTAAAATTGCCGCTTTGCGCGTCACGCGGATCAGCCTGGCCGAACCGATCATCTCACCGATACGATAGAGCTTCTGGCTGCCTTTGCCTCTTTCTTCCACAATCGCGTAGCCGATATTCTCATCCACCGCAATCGTTCCTTTAAGGTCGAAGGCCGTGTATTCCTCCGTCGGCAGCATAATTCCCGCGTCTTTGTCGGCAATCGCATCCATCGTCGTATGGAAAATATTGCGCTCGGCAATGACATTATAGTTTGCAAGCGGCTCTCTTTGGTATGCCTGCGGCGCAAAGAAAGCGGCACGCTCTTTTACCGTATTCCCCCGAACAGTCATTTGAAGGCCGGCAATCTTGTAAAGGATGCCCACCGTCAGGCAAGAGGCAACGGTTATCACGACAAGCGCAAGGACAATCTGAATCGTGCCTGCGGATACGGAAAAACCCGCCGTAAAGCCCGATGCCCGGCCGGTCAGCCCTGTTATGATTTGTGCGATTCTTGCCTGCATACCCGATTCCTGTAAACGGTCACGTTCTATATGTAGCGCAATGTCGGCCTGGATAGAGTCCCGCCGATCGTAATATTCATTTTTACTTTAGAGTTTCCGGCAACTTCCAGCGTTCCCTTCAGATTCAGCCGGCTCATCTGCACCGGCTCGGCCAGTTGTATATCGCCGCTCAAAAAGCAGTTCATCTGCTGCCCGTAAGCCTCGAGCTTATCCACCATGACGCTCCCGTTTTGCATCTCGGCCCGGACTTCGCCGCGATCAAATTCCAGGTGAGTCATGCCGAGAAACGGCTCCGGCAGAAGATAGGCGCCGCGGGTCAGGTAAACATACATTTTCCCCGAGGGCCCGCCACCTTTGATCCGGCCTGAATCATACGAAATATTCCCTTTGAGGCTTCCACTGACGCCGCGCAGCACGGGGAGGGCCGCCCCCCCATAAGAGGCCAGATCGATCCCCTGGAAAGTGATCCGGCCTTCGGCCAGCGAGCAGGCATCACCCCGGGTCAGCAGACCGGCGCGGCCGCTGAATCTGCCTGTGTAGGCTTCGCCCTTGAAGCGTATCTGTCTGCTTTTTTGAAAGATACTCCAGGGGAGAAACTGAGCGTCAAACCATTTCCCCTGAAAAACCGCCTCCGGCGATGACGGAGGTGCGTAAACGGAAGGCCTCCCCAGCTTGACGCCGAAAGGCAGGGACGGCTGCAGGGACATGGTTTTGAGCGCGAATGCACGCGACGAAACAGCCGCCTCCAGCTTCGGCCTGACCAGCTCCGAGGGGAAAAGCAAATATAAAAAGACGCACGTGATGAACACAGTGTAAACGGTGAACCATAAAATCTTGCTTTTCCAGACACGCTTCATCGGCTACATTCCCCCCGTCCGGGAAACAGCCGGCGTGTATGAAGCCACCAGGACCTGGGCGCTTATGTATTCCGGGCTTTCCTTCATCTTGTCGATCGTTATCCGCTTGATTTTGACCATCTCGTCGGGTGATTCAACCTGATACAAAAATTCCATCAACTGCCTGATCGTCAGTCGGTCCAGTTTCATATCAATGAGGGACTCCTCAAAGGACGCTGATTTCGTTCCCTGCATGGAGTTCATCTGTCTGATGCTGCCCTTCACCCGCGCAGCCAGCGCTTTTTTTTCCAGATAGGAAAACAGCGTGAAATCATGGCGTGAGGCCAAAACCGTTTTAATCCTCGCAATCTGAGCCTCCTGGTCGGCAAAAGCCTCGTCAATTATGACCATCTCGGCGAGTTTTCTCGAATTCGAGGAGATGGATTTTTTCATTTTAGCTTTTGCTTCCCACAGGGGGGAAGCGACAAACACCCAGGCCAGCACCACAATGACGAAAGTCATCCCGAAGCCGGCGATATAGCGCTGGCGGCTGTCTAAAGAATCCCAGTATGTTTTAATCATTGCACTTCCATTCTCAGGTCAAAATTGACCCGGGACCCTTCCCGCACCAGTGAAGTCGATCCGATCGAAACATTTTTAAAATGTTTCGATTTCTCCAGTTCATTTTTTACGGCGGTGACATCGTCCATCCTGCCCGCTTCTCCCTTAATGATCATCACTGCCTTTTCGTAATACAAGTGGGTGACCACAATGTCCAGACCGGGCGCGACCAGCCCGGATACATCCTTCAACATAGTCAGGACGGTAGCCCCCCGGCCGCCTTCACCCAGCCCGTATGTTTTTTTATCTTCTTCCAGCTTGCTGCGCAACTGGGCCACCGGATCTATAACAACCTGAGCTTCGGGGTGATATTTTTTAAAAATCGCATTGATTTGATTTTTGTACGAGGCGGCCTGCGCGCTTTGCAGGCGGTAGTCAAGAAACTGATGCACACCGAAAAGCAGGATAACGGCTGCCGCCGCAACCGCCCATTTCCTGAACTGCCTGCTAAAACTGCCGAAGCCGCGGCGGTACTCGAATTCCCCCTGCCTGAAGTTGAAGGACTTCACTGTACTGAAGGATCTTTTCACTGCGGCCAGCGCCGTGTTCATAACCGGCGGCTGATAGGACATGCGTATCTTCCGGTCGATTTCCAGACCACCCGGCGGTTGGTAGTCGGTGATTTCCACGGTAAAGGTCTTTTCCAGCTCATCGCGCAGGGGCTGGAAAAGCGACCCGCCGCCGGTTACGGTAATTTTAGCCGGCGCGCTGCGCAGCGTCTTGTTGAGGAGCATGAATTCCACTGTGCTTTTGAGTGAAATGCAAAACTGGCGGCAGAAGGCTTTCGCCTGGGTGGAATGCTTATCCCAGCTTTTCGCCCCGAAAATCGAGTTGATTTTTATCCGCTCCGCCTCGACCGTTTCGCACGACAGATCCTGGGCCAGAGCGGACGTGATGGTGTTGCCGCCGAAAACAAACGAGCGGATCTGAACCATTACGTTTTGCTCATAGAAAACCGCGAATGTGGAGGAGGCGCCTATGTCCAGCAATATGCCCGCTTCCGCGGTATGTTTGTTTCCCAAAAGGGGAAGCGCCAGTGAGGCGGTGGCAATGTCGATCAGCGCCACATTGCCCAGATGTGCTTCGACCATACCGATGATGCCGCGGATTCTTTCTTTTCCGATGGCCGCCGCCAGCAGGGCGTTTTCAGGAAGATGGACATAGTCCACGACAACCTCGTCCACCGGCAGAGGCAGCAAAGGTTCCAGTTCAAAAGGCAGGGCTTTTTTGATTTTACTTTCATCGCGGAAAGGCAGTTGAACCTGCCGGTACATTACATCCGACGGGGGAAGACACACCACGCATTCGATACCCGACGGCGCCGCGGGCCGGAAAACTTCAGCCATTTTTTTCAGGGCCGCCTCCAGATCGACGCCTTCGGCAAGGGGTACTATCTCGGCTGCGATCACGCGCAGGTCGGCCCGCCCCTTGCGCAGCGCCAGCACTCCTTTGACACTGTCCGATCCGATATCGAGACCTAAAACCGGTTCCGCCATTATTCGAGCCTCCAGCTCATAACCTGAAAAGGCGATCTTTGCACCACGCCGCTTACGGATTGCTCCATGCCTTCGGTCATTCCGATTGAGTAAATTCTGAAATAGTTGCTTTTCACCATCTCGATCAGTTCCGGTTTGATTGTTATATCCCCCATCCCGGCTACATTTTTATACCAGGTGACCGACGACAGATCGTTTCCCGGACTCAGTCGATATTCATCCATTTTGTCGGCCAGCTCAGCGGTCAGGTGTTCAGACAGGGCCCGCAGAACCGGTCCGGGCGCGGTATTAATATTGACGGCGCCCGTTCCATAGATCGTAACGCATTGTATCAGGCCGGGTTTCTTGCCTGTTCCGACAAACACTTCCTTTGAAATGCCTTTTATCATAAGCAATTCCTCAATGCAATCCAAAGGCCCATTTTTCGCGGCATAGGCAACGGGCAAAGAGGCATAGTAGGAGCTTTCCGCTCCCCTTCCTGATATCTCGTCATTTTCGTCGATCCAGTCAATGATCGAATCCACGATTTCCGCGCCCTCCTGCGGACTGAGCTCGAACTCGGGAAGCGCCAGGAGCCTCAACAGCATTTCCTTAATATCCGCATTGACCGCGCCTCCGTCCACCAGTTTATTGAGAGGTATTTTCCCTTTTTCATCCTCGATACGCACAATAAAGTGTCCATCCGGAAACAGGGAAGCGGATTGGGCGGAAAAGGTTTCTGACTGCGCCCAGTCATCGCGGAGCGTTTCATAGTCATTTCGGGCATTCGCCAGCAGGGCCGCCGCCCCGTAGAAGCCGGACTTGGCAATATAAGACAGACGGATGCCGTCGCTTAAATTGGCCGCATCGTAAATATCGTTGCGGGTAGAGCGGTTGAGCTCCAGGGCGGCGGCCGCCAGCACACTGACGATCAGGATCACTGTAATCAACGCGATACCGGACTGGTTTTTTAAAATGTTTCCGCCCTTTTTCATTTCCTCACCGGGAAAAATATTTTCGTCGTGAACTTGTAGGGTTTTTCCGGGTCTGTGCCGTTTGCCATGATCAGGTCTATTTCCATCATGGCCGGCGGCTTGTCTTTTTGTGTAGATGACGACCTTGTATCCCACTGGTCATATTGCCTGCCGGACTCATCAAAAAATCTGAAATCGAATCCCTGAATATTCTGGCAGATGATCACACCCCGATCCGTCTTGTCCTCCACGGAAGGCCTCGCCTCCAGGACGTCGGAGCGCCACAGGGAAAACTCTCCCTCCTTGCCCCGCTTCACAAAATACGTGATTGAGGCGGGAGCGCCGGGAAGCTCGTCTTGTTCAAAAACAAGATGGGACGCACACCAGAAGGTCAACGACCCGAATTCACTCACACCGATTGCCTTTCTTTCGGAGTGCAAAAAAAACTTGCCTTCAAAACGTTGCAGCGACACCAGGTCTTTGGTCATTCTGTCGAGCGTAATGCGCGCCATTTTATAAATGACTGATTCATCCTCTATGTCTCTGATCACCCGGAGCGTTCCTGTATATGCGGCGTAGATCGTCGTGAGCACCACCCCTAGAATAAAAACGGCGATCATGATTTCCAGCAGTGTAAAGCCGCGCGACGCGGCAAGGCGACGACTGTCAAGGGCCGGCATGAGTCACATCCCGCTCATTTTGTAGAGAATCAACTGATATGTCCCGCCGTTTTCAAACCATCGGTTAAAAACGGTCACCTCCGCCCTCTTGAGCTTGGGAATCTGTGTGTCGGTAACAGTCAGCATCCAGCCGTAGTCGGGATGGTCGGGAGAAAAATCACCTTTTTCCGTCCGGTTGTCCAGCACGCTCAAAGCTTCCAGATCCGCCATTTTGCTCTGGGCCAGAAAAGATGCCGTGGTCTGGAAGCGCGCTTCGGTGGACATGGAAATGCTCTGCGACTGCATCTGGAAGACCGCCACCAGACCGATGGCCATGATGGACATGGCCACCATCACCTCAAGCAGTGTGAATCCGCGGTTTTGTTCGCGCATCTTTCCTCTCGCTAGTTCGACGTGTCGCGGCCCAGGCCGTCATCCATGGAAATCTCGGCGTAGCGGTCATAAAGGGCCGTCACTCCCAAAAAGGGGTTGACAACCAGCGTCATCGCCTCGTCATCGTGCGCCAGATGAATGACCAAAGGCGGGCTGGTATTGTTTTTGGCGAATTTTATTTCAACTTTACCTTGTGTGATTTTCTCGTTTTTATGCTTGACGACATCCCTGATGACAATGCCGTCGGGCAGTTTCTGAGCCCTTTTTTCAACTTCCAAAAGTTTTTCCGGCGTCATGTCCGGGTTCATCACGTAGTAGCTGCCCTCGGAAATATTCAGAACAAGAATATAGTCCATCTGGTCGCGAACAGCTTCTGAGCGCAACTGGCGCTCCAGGCCGATAAGCAGTCTGGTCGTTTTTTTGAGACTGTTGACCGTGAGCGCCTCCCTCGTCGTCGGCACGGCAAAAACCAGTGTCACCCCGATGAGCGCGATGACAATCAAAAGTTCCATCAGGGTGAATCCCCCGTTTTTTGCCGGGCATCCGAAAAGGGAAGAAAAAGCGCGGCGGACCGCTGCAAGATTTTTTATATGCGGAAAGCCGGCGGCAGGAACTGTTCGCGGCATGCTCATCCGGTTTAAGTTAATCAACATCCCAGTTATTGATGTCCATATCCGCATCTTCGCCACCCGGTTCACCATCCGCCCCTAAAGACGTTATGTCGAAGTCGCTATGACTGCCGGGGCAGACATAGACAAAATCATTTTTCCACGGGTCTTTGGGAACCTTCCCCTTTTCCAGGTACCCTCCCTTGCGCCAGTTTTTAGGAAGATTGCCCACCGTGGGCGGCTCGACCAGCGCCTTGAGCCCCTGCTCCGTTGACGGGTAGCTGCCATTGTCGAGCTTATAGAGTTTGAGCGCGCTTTCCAGAAGGGCCATCTGCGTCTGCGCCGCCTGCTGTCTGGCCGTGTCGGACTGTCCGATAAAACGCGGCAGAATCAATCCCGCCAAAAGTCCCAAAATGACGATCACCACCATCAGCTCAATCAGCGTGAAACCCGCCTGTCTGTTTTCATGTTCTTTTTCAATTCTCATGTCCAGCTCCTTTATCATAGCTATCGTTGACGGCCTTGTAAAAGCGTCAGAGACAAGGCGCGCAAGTGTCGAGAAGTGAGACGTACTCTTTGTACGTCGCAACGACAAGAAACGAAGCGCAACGTCGTATATGGCGTTTTTACAAAGCCGTCACTTCACCATCTGATTCATCTCAAAAATCGGCAACAATA
>ENA-UPXM01003831-UPXM01003831.1-activated-sludge-metagenome-genome-assembly--contig:-NODE-3831-length-15927-cov-11.279234_pt1 | contig 15927 bp, 27 predicted proteins | sample MGYA00238178_ERZ772708 | MGnify/ENA primary metagenome ERZ772708 (study PRJEB29002, sample SAMN05720212) | activated sludge metagenome | isolation source: anaerobic digester from wastewater... | reverse complement strand
TTAACTATTCTCACCAAATTAATGGTTTTATTAAACTCAAAAATCAATGATCATTTTTCGTTTGCTTTTTTGCCTTCAATTTTAGCACCGATGAAAACATCTTGTAGCGCTAAGTTATCAACACCAACATTAAGAACTTTGGCTAATTTTTAGAGTGTGTCAATTGAGGGATTGGTTATGCCGCCTAACTCTAGTTTTATCATCGTGTTATAGAAATGTCAGCCAATTTAGAAAACCGGTCTTGCGATAAGCCTTTGTTGAAATCTCTTTTGACATAGTAGTATTGGAATAATAAAATGTATGTTATAGAGCAACCTCTATCTATAATTATAATACAAAATTACTTTAATAATGTAAAGAGAAATTTAGGGAATTTAATTTCAAATGTCTGTGCACGGAAGCAATTACGAGTAACCAATTGCCTCTGATTTTAAAAAAAGTTTAAGTTGGTCGGAGAGCCGGGATTTGAACCCGGATTAAATCCACCCCATGGACTCGTGCTGCCGTTGCACTACTCTCCGGGCATTATCTCTCTTTAGAAAAAGATTTAATACACTTAGTACAGGCCTTTATTCTTTTGCCAGCAAACTCTTTGAAGTTTTTAGGAACTTCGTTGGGCACCAAAACAGATTGAATGTTTGGATACTTCTTTTTTTTAGGAGTAGGGTTATACCTACTCATTAGTTTTATTCTTTGGCTTGAAACAACAGTTTCTTTGCCACAAATATCGCATCTTCTAGCCATTTTTTATATTTAAATTATTATATGATGTAGATATCATGAATATGTAATTTTTACAAGAGCAAAGTATTATGCTATAGTGTTTTCTATGGAGACAGTATTTATTATTATCATTTTAATATTATCAATAGTTGTTCACGAAGTTGCTCACGGAAGTGTTGCGTATACTCTAGGAGATCCCACAGCTAAGTATGCTGGACGATTAACTCTTAATCCAATAAAACACCTAGATATGGTTGGTTCTTTTTTGGTCCCATTCTTTTTGTTAATAATGAATTCTCCTTTTTTATTGGGTTGGGCTAAGCCAGTTCCAATTAATCCCTATAATTTTACAGATCAGAAATATGGGCAGTTAAAAGTTTCTTTAGCTGGGCCAATGTCTAATTTTGCTTTAGCAATTTTATTTGGTATTGCTGGTAGATTTTTACCACTAGAGCCTGGTGTTAGAGAGGGTGTTGGTAGTGCTTTTCCGGCTATGATAGAGTCTGGTTTTTGGGGTCAGGTATTTTTCCTTTTCCTTTTTATAGTATTCATTAATACTCTTTTGGGAATATTCAATTTAATTCCAATTCCTCCACTAGATGGTTCTCATATCCTTTTTACATTTTTTCCTTCTTTAGAGTATAAGGCAAAAGTATTTTTTTCTAGACTTGGATTTATAGGAATGGCTTTATTAATATTTTTATTTATTTGGCTTTTTCCAATCATCTTTTATTTCGTCGAGGGTATTTTTAGGGTTATTGCCGGAATATAACTCTTGACTTTCAATTCTTTTTCTGTAATATACCAATACAACCTAAATATGGGTTTTAATTATTTTAAGAAATGCCAACAGTAAATCAATTATTAAAAAAGGGAAGAAAGAAAACACAGAAGCGCGGTAAAACTCCTGCGCTTGGTTTTGGTTTTAATACACTTAAGAATAGAAGTGTTGATTATAAGTCTCCTTTCAAAAGAGGTGTTTGTGTCAAGGTTTTTACTACTACTCCAAAGAAACCTAACTCAGCTTTGAGAAAAGTTGCCAGAGTAAGACTTAGTAATGGCATGGAGGTTACAGCATATATTCCTGGTGTTGGTCATAATCTTCAGGAACACTCAGTTGTTGTTATTCGTGGTGGTAGAGTAAAAGATCTTGCTGGTGTCAGATATCATATTGTACGGGGTGTTCTTGATACTGCTGGCGTTGAAAAGAGAAAGAAAAGTAGAAGTAAATACGGAGCCAAGAGGCCTAAATAAATAATATGGGTAAAATAACTAAAAGAGAAATTCAGCCTGATGTAGTGTATAACAACATTGAGGTTGCAAAATTTATTAATCATATAATGGAGCGAGGCAAAAAATCTGTTGCTCGAAAAATAGTTTACGATTGTTTTGACATTATTAGTAGTAAAAAGAAAGATCCGCTAGAAACATTTCAAGCTGCGATAGCTAATGTTTCTCCAACAATGGAAGTAAAGTCTAAGAGAGTTGGAGGTGCTACTTATCAGGTTCCAGTTCCGGTTAGTAAAGATAGAAGGTTTAGTCTTGCTACTAGATGGATTGTTGATGCTTCTAAAGCAAAGAAAGGCAAGCCAATGAAAGAAAAGCTTGCTGACGAATTATTAAATGCAGCTGCTAATACTGGAGTAGCTGTTAAAAAGAAAGAAGATGTTCACAGAATGGCTGAGGCTAATAAGGCTTTCGCTCATTTTGCTTGGTAATATATGTCTAGAGAATATCCAATAGAAAAATATAGAAATATCGGTATTATCGCTCACATTGATGCTGGCAAGACCACAGTATCTGAGCGTATACTTTTTTATACAGGAATTTCTCATAAAATAGGGGAGACACATGATGGTACTGCAATTATGGACTGGATGGAACAAGAAAGAGAAAGAGGTATCACCGTTACTTCTGCTGCTACAACTTGTTTTTGGACTCCAACAAAAAGAGCTGTACCAGGGAAAAAAGAATTTAGAATTAACTTAATTGATACTCCTGGTCATATTGATTTTACCGCAGAAGTTCAACGCTCTTTAAGAGTGTTAGATGGGGCAGTGGTTGTTTTTGATGGTGTTGCTGGAGTAGAGCCTCAATCAGAAACTGTTTGGAGACAAGCCGATAAGTTTATGGTTCCTAGAATTTGTTTTATTAATAAGCTTGATCGAACGGGGGCCGACTTTAATTTTGTTATAAATACAATATGGAATAAACTAACTCCTAATGCTGTTCTTTTACAAGTACCAGTAGGATCTGAGAGTGGTTTAAGAGGAGTCATTGATCTAATTATTATGAAGTTTGTTAAGTTTGAAGGTGATCATGGAGAGAATGTAGTTATTGAAGATATTCCATCTGATATGAAAGATGTTGCTGAAGAGTGGAGAGAAAAGATGCTCGAAAAGTTAGTTACCGAAGATGATAAGCTTTTTGAAAAATATTTAGAAAAACAAGAAATTACAAGAGAAGAATTAATTACCGTTATAAGAAAGGCAGTTCTTGATTATAAGATTGTTCCTGTTTTGTGTGGTAGTGCTTTAAAAAATATCGGTGTTCAATTATTACTTGATGCTATTTGTGAATATTTACCTTCTCCAATTGACATTCCACCAGTTGAAGGAAAAGATCCTAAGACTGGGGAGGTTATTTTAAAATCACCAGATGATAATGCTTCTTTTTCGGCGTTAGCTTTTAAAGTTGCTACTGACCCTTATGTTGGGACTCTTACTTATTTCAGAGTTTATTCTGGACAATTAACTACTGGATCTTATGTTTTAAATACTGCTACTGGAGAAAAAGAAAGAATTGCTAGAATTTTAAGAATGCACTCGGCTGAGAGAGAGGAGGTTAAAGAGGTTTTTGCTGGAGATATTGCCGCTACAGTTGGCTTAAAAAATACATTTACTGGTCACACTCTTTGTGATGAAAAAGAACCAGTAATATTAGAAGAAATTGTTTTTCCTGAGCCTGTGTTATCAATCAGAATTGAACCAAAGACTAAGGCCGATCAAGAAAAGATGAGCATGGCTTTAAAGAAATTATCTGATGAGGATCCAACATTTAGAGTAAAGAGCGATCAAGAAACTGGAGAAACATTAATTGCAGGGATGGGAGAGCTACACTTAGATATATTAGTTGATCGAATGAAGAGGGAATTTAAAGTAGATGCTCAGGTTGGTAAACCTCAAGTAGCCTATCGAGAAACAATTACTCAAATGGCTGAAGCTGAATCTAAGTATATTAAACAAAGTGGCGGACGAGGTCAATACGGTCATGTTTGGCTTAGAGTAGAACCACAAAAAGAAGGCAGTGGAATTGAATTTGTTAATGAAATTAAAGGTGGAGTTATTCCAAAAGAATATATTCCTGCTGTTGAAAAAGGAGTCAAAGAGGCTTGCTCTAAGGGTGTTTTAGCTGGTTATCCAATATCTGATATTAAGGTTACTCTATACGATGGATCCTTCCACGAGGTTGATTCTTCTGAAATTGCATTTAAAATTGCTGGATCTCTAGCCCTTCAAGATGCTTGCAAGAAAGCAAATCCAATTATTTTAGAGCCAGTAATGAATGTTGAAGTTGTTGTTCCTGAAGAGTTCTTAGGAGATACAATTGGAGATCTTTCTTCCAGAAGAGGCAAAATTGAGAAGACAGAAGATCGAATGGGAGTCAAGGTTATAAAATGCAAAGTTCCATTATCAGAAATGTTTGGTTATGTAACATCTCTAAGGTCTCTTACCGAAGGTCGTGGCAATTCAACAATGGAGTTTAGCTATTATAGTGAAGTGCCTTATAGTGTTGCTCAAGAGATAAAGGAGGGGAGGGCTTGACTTTTTTTAAAAAAATGAATAGTATAGTAATACTAATTAGAAAATAAATTTATTAAAAATTAACTTGATTAAGATTATTTCTTAATCTTAAAAATATGGCTGAAAAAGAAAAATTTGAAAGAGATAAGGTTCACGTTAATGTCGGTACTATTGGTCATGTTGACCACGGGAAGACAACTTTAACTGCGGCTATTCTAAAGGCGTTGAGTTTAAAAGGTTTTATGGCGACCGAGAAAGCAGTTGATCAAATTGATGCTGCTCCAGAAGAGAAAGCAAGAGGTATTACCATATCTATTTCTCACCTTGAATATCAAAGTGAAAATCGACATTATGCTCACATTGATTGTCCTGGGCACGCTGACTATATTAAAAATATGATTACTGGTGCTGCTCAAATGGATGGTGGTATCTTGGTAGTTTCTGCCGTTGATGGTCCTATGCCTCAAACAAGAGAGCATATATTACTTGCTCATCAAGTTGGTCTTCCTTCTCTAGTTGTTTTCATTAACAAAGTTGATATGGTGGATGATCCAGAAATGGTTGATTTGGTAGAGTCTGAAATTAGAGAGTTACTTAAAAAATATGAATATCCTGGAGATGAGGTTCCCGTTATTAGAGGTTCGGCTCTTAAAGCCATTGAAGCTTCTTCAGTTGACGACGAAGCAATTAAACCAATATTAGAATTAATTAAAGCTTTAGATGAGTATATTCCTGCTCCAGTTAGAGAAACTGATAAGCCATTTTTAATGGCAATAGAAGATGTTTTCTCAATTGCTGGAAGAGGCACTGTTGCCACTGGAAGAATTGAAAGGGGTGTTATTAATTCTAACGAAGAAGTTGAGATAATTGGTATTAAACCAACTATTAAAACAACAGTTGTAAGTGTTGAAATGTTTAATAAGATTCTAGATCGCGGTGAAGCTGGAGATAATGTTGGAATCCTTTTAAGAGGAATTAAAAAAGAAGATATTGAAAGAGGTCAAGTTGTTGCTAAGCCAGGATCTATTACTCCTCATACCGAATTTGAAGCTGAAGTCTATGCTTTGACTAAAGATGAAGGTGGAAGACATACGCCGTTTTTCTCAGGGTATAAACCTCAATTCTTTTTTAGAACAACTGACATTACAGCCGAAGTTAACTTAGAAGAAGGTAGGGAAATGGTAATGCCTGGAGATACTGTAAGTATAAAGGTTAAACTAATAGCTCCAATTGCAATTGAAGAAAAACAAAGGTTTGCCGTTAGAGAGGGTGGTAGAACTGTTGGTGCTGGATTTGTAACAAAGATAATTAAGTAATATAATGACAGTTAAAGCAAAGGTTACCAAAGAAGATACCAAAACCAGAATTCACATAAGGCTTAAGGCCTATGATCACAAGGTAATTGATAATAGTGCAAGGCAGATTGTTGAAACTGTTTTACGATATGGTAGCGAAATAGCTGGTCCCGTACCTTTGCCAACAGAAATTAGAAAATATACTGTTAATCGTTCTACTTTTATTCATAAAGATGCTAGGGAACAATTTGAAGTAAGAACACACAAACGATTGATAGATATTATTAATCCTAATCCTAAAGTAATTGATGCATTGATGAATCTTACACTTCCAGCTGGGGTTGATATTGAAATAAAAATGTAGTTTTTGGTAAAAGATTTTTTTAGCAATCCCGCTTTTTGCGGGACTGCTAATTAATTAGGAAAGATGAAATTTATTCTAGGGAAAAAAATAGAAATGACACAGGTTTTTGACGAATCAGGAGAAGTAACTCCGGTGACTTTGATTGAAGCTGGTCCTTGTAAGGTTCTTCAAAAAAAGAATAAAGAAAAAGACCTATACGAAGCGGTACAGATTGGCTATGTTGAAATTACCAAAAAGAATCAGATGAAAAAACCAAGCACTGGAAAGCACTTTAAATATATTAAAGAATTTTCAGGTGCTGATTATAACCCAGGAGATGAAATTAATTCTTCTATTTTTAGAGTAGGAGATATTGTTAATGTTTCTGGTAAATCAAAAGGTAAAGGGTTTCAGGGTGGAATGAAAAAATGGGGTTTTTCTGGAGCAGGTGGTTCACATGGTGTAAAACATACCAAAAGAAAGATTGGTTCAATTGGTGGAGCTTTTCCACAAAGAGTTTTAAAAGGTAAAAAAATGCCTGGTAGAATGGGACAAGAAAGAATTACAGTTAAAGGATTAAAGGTTATTAAAGTAGAAAACAACATAATTACCTTAAAAGGTGCTGTTCCTGGCCGAAGGGGAACTTTACTTGAAATTACTGGAAAGTAAAAATATGAAAGCAAGTATATATAATCAAGAAGGAAAAGAGATTGAAAAATCAGAAATAGAAAGTAGTATTTTTGATTTAGAATTAAACGATAGCTTGGTTCATCAAGTCGTTGTTTCTCAAATGTCTAATCGTAGACAGGGTAGTGCTCATACCAAGAGTAGGGGTGATGTTTCTGGTGGAGGAAAAAAGCCTTGGCGTCAAAAAGGTACCGGTCGCGCTAGACATGGATCAATTAGATCTCCATTATGGCGTGGCGGTGGTGTTACTTTCGGACCCAAGAATATTAAGGATTACAAGAAAGTAATTCCAAAAGAGATGAAGAGAAAGGCTTTGTTTATGGCACTAAGTGCTAAAGCTAAAGATGGGGAATTATTTGTCATTGACTCTTTAAAGGCAGAGGATCACAAAACAAAAACAGTTAAGAAAATAATAGACTCTTTTAATTTTTCAGGTAGCGTCTTGATCGTCTTGCCATCTTACGATAAGAATATCGTTTTAGGTTCTCAGAACTTAGTTAAAGTAGAAACAATACCTGCCCAAAATATTACTGCATTAGAAATTTTATCGTTTAAAAATATTGTTCTTACTAAAGAGGCAATATCTGTAATTAAAGAAACTTTTGTAAAATAAAACTATGGCCATTTTTAAGAAAACTGAAGAAAAGAAAAAAAGTGTTAATATGATAGCATGGCAAGTTTTAGATAGACCATACATTAGTGAAAAAGCTACTGACCTAGAAAAAGGAAACAAATATATTTTTGTAGCTTTTAAGGATTCTAATAAGAATCAAGTTAAACAGGCGGTAGAGGAGTTATATGGAGTAGATGTCTTATCGGTGAATATGTTAAATGTTAATAGAAAGAAGAAAAAGTTAGGTCGATTTAGAGGATGGAAGAAGGGATTTAAGAAAGCAATAGTTGAAATCAAAGAAGGTCAAAAGATAGATATTACTTCAAAGTAAGTCTAGGATTGACTTAAGGCGATTTTTATGTTTAAATAGCCAGGCACAAGATGACAAAACAAACGCTTACAAAAGAAAAACCAGAAAAGAAGCTAACTGTTAATTTGAAAAGAAGAGCAGGTAGAGGTAGTTCTGGTAGAATCACTGTCCGACATAAGGGGGGTGGTGTAAAAAAGCTTTACCGTCTTGTTGATTTTAAGCAACTTAAAAAAGATGTTCCAGCTACAGTAATTCATTTTGCTTATGATCCTTACCGAACTGCATATATTGCACTTATACAATATGAAGATGGTGAAAAAAGTTATATCCTAGCTCCTCAAGATCTTAAAGAAGGGGATAAGATTGTGGTTTCTGATAAAGGAGAATTAAATTCGGGTAACCGAATGAAGATTAAAAACATTCCAGTTGGAACGATGGTTTATAACATTGAGTTTATGCCTGGCAAGGGTGGTCAGTTTATTAGATCTGCTGGATCGGGAGCAAAAGTTGTTGCTCATGAAGATAAGTATGCAACAATTGAAATGCCATCGAAAGAAGTTCGTAAGATTCATGGGGAGTGTTTTGCTTCGATTGGAATAATTTCTAATTCTGAACATAAATACAAAAGAATTAAAAATGCTGGAGCTAAGAGAAGAAAAGGCATCAGGCCAACAGTTAGAGGTTCGGCTATGAATCCGGTTGATCATCCTCATGGAGGTGGTGAAGGTAGAGCTCCAATCGGTCTAAAAGCACCTAAGACTTTGTGGGGTAAAAAGGCGCTTGGAGTAAAAACCCGAAAAAGAAAAACAGCTAATTTTTTAATTGTTGAAAAAAGAACAAAGAAGAAAAGATAAAAATATGTCAAGAAGTTTAAAAAAAGGACCATATATTGATGAAAAGTTGATGAAAAAGGTTAAGGCTTCTAAGCCTGACGGAGCCCCTATTAAGACATGGGCACGTAGAGCAACCATTACACCTGAGATGATTGGATATACTTTCGAAGTTCATAACGGCAAAGATCATATTAAGGTGTTGGTAGGTGAAGATATGGTTGGTCATAAATTGGGAGAGTTTTCTCCAACAACAAAGTTTGTGAGGCATGGAGGAAGGATGCAAAAAGAAATGGAAAAAGCTAAGAAATAAAAATGGATATTAAAGTAAAATTAAGATATTTAAAGATTGCTCCAAGAAAAGTTCGCTTAGCTGCGGATGTTGTTAGGGGAGAGAGTGTTGTTAGGGCTAAATCACTTTTAACATTTATGGTTAAGAAACCATCAGAGCCTTTATTAAAATTATTAAATTCTGGTATTGCGGCCGCTAAGAACGAATATGGAATTGAAGAATCAAAGTTATACATATCAGAGATAAAAGTTGATGAAGCACCAAAAATTAAAAGATGGATGCCTAGAGCTAGAGGATCGGCTGCACCAATACAAAAGAAAAGTAGTCATATCACTTTAGTTTTAAGTGGTGGTGAGCCAGTTAAAAAGAAAAAATCAAAGGTAGCAAAGGTGACCAAAGTTACAGAAGTAAAAGAGGGTGTTGTCAAAAAAAGTAATTGGAAAGAGAAAGACGACTCCATTAAATCACATACTGATAAAAGTTTAGGTAAAAAAATATTCAGAAGAAAATCAATATAAAATAATGTCGCATAAAGTTCATCCAAAAAGCTATAGAATAAGAAGAATTGAGGATTGGGGTTCTCGAGGATTCTATCAGAAAAACCTTGTTCAGTATCTTAAGGAAGATTTTGAAATTAGAAAATTTTTAACCAGTAATCTTAATAATATGGGTTTAGAGAAGATTGATATTGAGAGATTTCCTCGTAAAACCAGTATTATCATATTTAGTGCTAGACCAGGTTTAATTATTGGACGAGGTGGAGAGGGTGTTGAGAATATTAAAAAAGGACTTATTCAATTATTAGAAAAAAAGTTTGGTAAAAAGATTAATAAAGGAGAATTAAATATAGAAATAAGAGAAGTTAAAAATCCTTGGATGTCGGCTACGCTATCGGCTGAGTGGGCAATTCAACAAATAGAAAGAAGGGTTCGTCATAAAAAAGTTTTGAAGCAAGTAATAGAGAAGATAATGGCTAATCAAGATGCCAAAGGAGCAAGAATAGAACTTTCTGGTCGTCTAGATGGAGTTGAGATCGCAAGAAGAGAATGGGCACAAAAAGGTAATATGCCAAGAAATACAATTAGAGCTGATATAGATTATTATAGTAATTTTGCTAGATGTTCTTATGGGGCTATAGGAGTAAAGGTCTGGATATATAAAGGAGAAAAATTTGAATAAAAAGATATGTCTTTAATGATGCCAAAAAAAGTTAAGTATCGCAAAGCCTTTAAAGGTAGAAGCAAGTGTGTTGCCCGTAGAGGTAATGAACTTAATTTTGGAACATACGGTTTAAAAGGAATGGAAACTAAATGGATTACTTCTCGTCAAATAGAATCTGCTAGAAGAGCTATTGTGAGATATTTAAAAAAAGGAGGGAGATTGTGGATAAGAATTTTTCCAGCTAAACCAGTTACAACAAAAGGTGCCGAGGTTCCAATGGGTGGAGGAAAAGGTTCGGTTGATCACTATGTTTTTCCAGCAACTCCTGGTAGAGTGTTTTTTGAAATAGAAGGACTTAAAGAAGAAGACGCTAGAGCCGCTTTTAAAAAAGCATCAGACAAGTTACCAATTAAAACCAAATTTATTACAAGACAATGAAAACCGTAGAATTGAGAAAGAAAACTAAAGAAGAGTTAGAGAATATGCTTCTAAAACAAAGAAACGATTTAAGGGTTATTCGTTTTAGTGGTTTAGCTCATAACAAAAATGTTAAAGAGACCAATGCAATTAAAAAAGATATTGCTAGAATATTAACAGTATTAAAAGAAAAATAATATGCCAAAACGTAAATTACAAGGTGTTGTTGTCTCAGATAAAATGAATAAAACTGTTGTTGTTGCTGTTGAGACACTAAAAGAGCATCCAAAATACAAGAAAAGATACAAGTCTACTAAGAAGTATAAGGCGCACGATGAAAAAAACGAAAAAAAGGTAGGCGACAATGTAGTTATAGAAGAGACAAGACCATTGAGTAAAGATAAAACTTGGAGAATTATATGATTCAACCACAAACAAAATTAAAAGTAGCTGATAATTCTGGAGCAAAAGAAATAATGTGTTTTAAAATTTTAGGAGGTAGCAAAAAAAGATATGCTAGAATTGGCGATGTTATTGTAGCTACGGTCAAAGATGCCGAACCTAGGAAACTAGTTAAGAAACACGAAATTGTTCGAGCTGTTATTGTAAGACAAAAGAAGGCTTATGGTCGAAAAGATGGTTCATATATCAGATTTGATGAAAATGCAGCAGTCATCTTAGATGCTAAAACTAAGGACCCAAAAGGTGGTAGAATATTTGGTCCTATACCCAGAGAGTTAAGAGAAAAAGGTTTTGATAAAATAGCAGGAATGGCAAAAGAGCTTGTATAACACAATAATATTTGCTATGAAGATAAAAAAAGGAGATAATGTATTAATAATATCGGGAAAAGATAAGGGCAAAAAAGGTAAGGTGCTCCAAGTTTTTCCAGTTAAAGAAAGAATTGTTGTTGAGGGTGCCAATTTAAGAAAAAAGAATGTTCGAGCTAAGAAAGCTAACGAAAAAGGTCAAATTGTCCAATTTCCAGCTCCATTTGCTGTATCTAATGTTAAGATCATTTGTCCAAAATGTTCCAAGGCTTCGAGAATCGGATATATTATTAAAGATAATAAGAAGTTTAGAATCTGTAAAAGTTGCAATAAAGAGATATGATGAAAGAAAAGTACAACAAAGAAGTTGTTCCAGCCTTGATGGAAAAGTTTCAATATAAGAATAAAAATCAAGCTCCTAAAATAGAAAAGGTTGTTGTTAATGTTGGTTTTGGGCGAGAGGCTATTTCTCGAGGAGGAGATGATTTAAAAAAGTTTATCTCAGGAATAGTAGAAGACTTATCTTTAATAACTGGACAAAAACCATCACTTAGAAATTCTAAAAAATCAATTGCCGGGTTTAAATTAAGAAAAGGAATTCCTATTGGAGCTAAAGTTACTCTTAGAGGTCAAAGAATGTATGATTTTTTAGATCGTTTGGTGAATGTTGCTTTGCCTCGTTCTAGAGATTTTCGTGGATTAGATACAAAACATTTTGACAAAGACGGAAATTTTTCAATTGGTATCAAAGAACATATAATTTTTCCCGAAGTGTCAGCCGAAAAGATGAAGAACATTTTTGGATTTGAGGTAACCGTAAGAATTAAAACAAATAGTAAAGAAGAGGGAATTGAGTTGCTAAGATTACTTGGATTTCCTATTAAAAAATAATATGGCAAAAAAATCACAAATAGCAAAATCAGAAAAGAAACCTAAGTTTTCTACAAGGAAAAACAATCGGTGTTTTAAATGTGGCCGGGGTCGTGGCTATATGAGGGACTTTAATTTATGTAGAATATGCTTTAGGGAAATGGCTAACAAAGGCTTAATTCCTGGAGTTAAAAAATCAAGTTGGTAAAAAATATGAACACAGATCCAATTGCAGACATGATAAATAGAATTAAGACTGCGCAAGCTGTTTTTAAAAAAACAGTTAAGATTCCTTTTTCTAAACTTAAGTATGAAATGGCTAAAGTGTTAGAAAGTAATGGCTGGGTTGGTAGTGTTGAGAAAAAAGGTAGAGGTGTAGATAAATATATAGAAATTGAGCTTAAGTATATTGATGGGGAGGGTGTTATTAGAGGAATTAAAAGAAAGTCTACGCCCGGACAAAGAATATATTCTTCAGCTCTTGATATTAAAAGAGTAAAAGACGGAGCTGGAATATCAATAATATCAACATCAAAAGGATTGATGACCAATTACGAAGCTCGTAAAGCTAATCTTGGAGGTGAAATTTTAATAGAAATTTACTAATATGTCTAGAACAGGAAAAAAACCAATAGTAATACCTAGCGGAGTAGATGTGAAAGTAGAAAACTCTTTGGTTTCAGTTAAAGGACCAAAAGGAGAATTAAGTATGGAGGTAGTGCCCGAAGTTAAAGTTGAGATTACCGATGGTATTTTAACAGTTACTCCTTTTAAAGATATTAAAAGAGTTAGAGCTATTTGGGGAACAACCAGAGCATTAATTAATAATATGATTGAGGGCGTTACTAACGGATACACTGTTAAATTGCAAATTGAAGGTGTTGGTTATCGCGCTGCCTTGGAAGGTAATGATTTAGTTTTTCAACTTGGGTTTTCTCATCCAGTAAAGTTTAGCTCCGAACCGGGAGTTTCTTTTGCGATAGAGAAGAATATCATTTCAATTACAGGAATAGACAAAGGATTAACAACACAGGTTGCAGCTAAGATAAGAAAGCTTAGAGAACCCGAACCATATAAAGGTAAAGGTATTAGATACGAAGGAGAAATTGTAAAGAGAAAAGTCGGTAAGAAGGCTGCCGGCGCAGAAAAATAATATGAATATTAAAGATAAAAGAAAAAAAAGAGTAAGGGCTGGTTTATCGGTTTCTCCTGATAGACCCCGTCTTTCGGTTTTTAGATCTCTTAACCATACTTATGCTCAAATTATTAATAATAGTAAAGTTGTTGTTTATGCTCGAACACAAGAGGTTAAGAATCCCGAAAATGTTGAAGGATTTTCAGGCAAGTCACTATTAGCTTATCATGCAGGAGTATTACTTGCTAGTAAAGCAAAGGAGAAGGGAATTGAAAAGGTTGTTTTTGATCGAGGAAGTTATGCTTATCATGGCCGAGTAAAAGCCTTAGCCGAGGGAGCTAAAAAGGGAGGTTTAAATTTTTAAGTAATTATGAAAAAAGAAGAAACAAAGAATGAAATAGAATCAAAGCTACTTAACCTAAGTAGAGTTGAAAGAATGACTGGAGGTGGAAGAAGACTTCGTTTTCAGGCTGTTGTTGCTGTTGGAGATAAAAAAAGCAAAGTTGGTGTTGCAACCGCTAAAGCTAGCGATGTTAGCCAAGCTATAGACAAAGCAACTAAGCTTGGTAAAAAGAATATGATTGAGGTTGTTATGTCAGAAGATACCATTCCTCATCAAGTAGAGGGTAACTTCGGAGCCGCTAAGGTTCTTTTAAGACCTCAAGAAAAAGGAAGAGGATTAATTGCTGGAGGAACTACTAAAATAATATGTGAGCTTGCTGGTATTAAAAATATTTCTGCTAAAACAATTGCTAGAACTGGTAACAAGCTTAACAATGCTAAAGCAACGATTCTTGCTTTGAAAAAACTAAGAAAATAATATGCAATTACACGATTTAAAACCAACTAAAAGCAAATCTAAGAAAAGAGTAGGTCGAGGAGGTAAGCGAGGAACTTATTCTGGAAGAGGTATAAAAGGACAAAAGTCTCGTGCTGGACACAAGAAAGCTCCTGTCGTAAGAGAGTTACTTAAAAAGTATCATAAATTAAGAGGATACAAATTTAATTCTATTAACGAAAAACCTGCTATTGTCAATGTATCCGATATTGAGAAGCTATTTAACTCAGGTGATGTTATTACCCCTGAAGCTTTACTAGAAAAGAATTTAATCAGAAAGTCTAGTGGTTCATTACCCAAGGTAAAGGTTTTGGGTAATGGTAATATAACTAAAAAGGTTACTTTAAAAGAATGCATTTCTTCTAAACAAGCAGCTCAGAAGATAGAGAGTGCTGGTGGAAGTGTAAAATAATATGTGGATAGATAAATTATTACAAGTATTTAAAATAGAAGATCTTAGGAAAAAACTCCTTTTCGTTATTGGTGTTTTTGCCATATTTAGAGTTATGGCTAACATTCCAATGCCGGGAATAGATCAGAGTAAAATGCAAGAATTTTTTGACACGCTTGGTTTGTTTCGTCTTGCTAGTACGCTAACTGGTGGAGCTCTAGATAAGTTTTCGATAGTTATGCTTGGTCTTGGACCATACATTACTGCTGTAATTATAATACAACTATTAACCATGATTGTGCCTGCTCTAGAGAGACTGCAAAAAGAAGAGGGTGAGGCTGGAAGACAAAAGATTAATCAATATGGCAGAATACTAACTATTCCTTTTGCTTTAATACAGGGCTATGGAATGATTACACTATTTCAGAGAGAGGGAGTAATAGATCCAATGGCTACAATACAGTTAATGGTGGCTTTGTTTACTATTACTGCTGGGACAGTTCTTCTAATGTGGCTTGGAGAATTGATTACTCAAAAGGGTATTGGTAATGGGGTATCCCTACTAATTTTTGCTGGAATTATTGCAGACTTTCCAAATAATGTTTATTCTATGGTACTAAGTATTATGGATTATCCTGGAGCAATACAATCTTATTTATTACTATTCATAATGGCAATTGGTATTGTAATTGGAGTTGTTTTCTTCAACGAAGCTAGAAGAAACATACCCGTATCTTATGCTAAGCGTGTTAGAGGACAAAAGATGTATGGGGGAGTATCAACATACTTGCCACTTAATCTTAATCCAGCTGGTGTTATTCCAATCATATTTGCTTTTTCAATTGCATTTATGCCTTCTATTATCGGTCAGTTTTTAGCTGGTTCAGATAGTGTTATTGGTATAATATCTACTCATATTGTAAATATATTTAGTAATTCTTGGTTTTTAGGTTCAACATTATTTGTTTTAGTTTTTCTTTTTACTTATTTCTATACCGCTGTAACATTTGACCCTAAAAATGTTGCTGAAAACTTACAGAAAATGGGTGGCTTTATTCCCGGTATTAGGCCTGGAACACCAACTGTTAATTACTTAAACCATGTATTAAATAGAACATTGTTCTTGGGCGGATTGTTTTTAGCTTTTGTTGCTGTTCTGCCTTGGATTGTTCAAGGTCTCATTCAAATTATTACTGGAGAGTCAATAGAAGGATTTCAATTCTTAATTGGAGGTGCTTCAGTGTTAATTATTGTTAGTGTTGTTTTAGAAACATTAAAACAGATTAAGGCTCAGCTTCAGATGAGAGATTACGAGACTTTTTAATCGTTGACAATAAATCTAGTTAGTAATATACTGGCAGTATATATGAATCAGCGAGGTTTTACATTTACAGAAATTTTGATCGTTCTTGGAGTGCTTTTACTATTTAGCACTTTTTTTGTTGTTGT
>ENA-UPXM01003818-UPXM01003818.1-activated-sludge-metagenome-genome-assembly--contig:-NODE-3818-length-15966-cov-9.914399_pt1 | contig 15966 bp, 15 predicted proteins | sample MGYA00238178_ERZ772708 | MGnify/ENA primary metagenome ERZ772708 (study PRJEB29002, sample SAMN05720212) | activated sludge metagenome | isolation source: anaerobic digester from wastewater... | reverse complement strand
TGTTTGTAGCTCGCCGTTTTTCTGTGGCATTGTTTATAGAAATTTATTCAAATTACCCTCTTTCCATTGTTTTGGATTGTTAATGATATATTGCCGTGTTGTGGTTGATTTGAATAATCGTGCAATGGTTGGAATTGAATTTATTGTTGGTTTCCCAAATTGTTCAATTGTCCCCGTATCCGTATCCGTTTCCGTCCCCATTTCCGTATCCGTAATTATATCGGTATCCGTAATCGTAATTGTAATTGTAATGGTCGTAGAGACACGTTGCAACGTGTCTCTACGATTACCACCACCACGGAAACCACGACCATCATCATTATCCATTAATAATCATAATTCCGCGCAAATGATTTGGCATAACAACGAATGCGTCAATATTAATATTTGGACGAATAATACCGGTTTTCAACCATTCATTTTGCACCAATTCCCTGAATTCGTTCCACATCATTTCACCATCAACAATATTCACAAATAAATATTGCCGGTTGTGCGTAACAATTGTAATAAAATATGCGCCCAGTCGGGAATAATCGTATCCTGGTAATCGAATAGATTCAACACGGTATTTGTCTTTGAATAGGGTTATTTTTTATTTTCTATTATCCTGATTTCTTCTATGGTATAGTGAGTTTATTTCAACTATAGACGTAAATTTCGATATCAAGGTATGAAAGCTCCTACGGAAATACTTAATGATCTGAAACCATCAAAAATTATCCTTTAAAATTATCTCTAAGGATGGATACCATGTCCCTAAATCAGATCATTTTATTTTTAAACCATTGTTGATAAGATTAAATTAACGCCGCTATTTGGAGAGGTGGCAGAGTGGTTGAATGCGGCGGCCTCGAAAGTCGTTTCCCGATTATATCGGGACGGGGGTTCGAATCCCTCCCTCTCCGCAAATGAATACGGTTAAATGCGATAATTTTGAAAATCATCTCCCCGAATCTCGGGACGGGGGTTCTTCCGTAGGAACTCCGTTGGAGGAATCCCTCCCTCTCCGCAAATGAATACGGTTAAATGCGATAATTTTGAAAATCATCTCCCCGAATCTCGGGACGGGGGTTCTTCCGTAGGAACTCCGTTGGAGAAATCCCTCCCTCTCCGCATAAGAATTAAGACGGGTTAAACAGGATTATCAGGATAATATTTTATTTAAATTGAATTCTGATAGTTTCAAAACTAAAATTTCCGTCTTCAATCTATACTTCGTCTCCATAAACAAAGTAGGTTGCGCAGGTGCCTTCGGCGCTGACCATACAGGCACCTTGCGGATTATCCGGCGTACAGATTTTCCTAAATAACCGACATTCCGGTGGAATTTTGACGCCACGCATAATATCTCCACAAATACAACCTGAAACACTTTTAGTGGGAGGCAATTTTACCTGAAATTTATAATCGGCATCAGATTGACGGTATTTAGATCGTATTTGAAGGCCACTCCTAGGAATATTGCCCATCCCGCGCCAGATTGTATCGCAGGGTTCAAAAACTTCTGCCATTATTCTCTGGGCTTTGCGGTTACCGCCTGGTTTAACGGCGCGGCGATACTGATTTTCGACTTCCGCCCGCCGTTCGACAATTTGTTTAATTAACCTAAAAATCGCCTCAAGCATATCGAGCGGCTCAAATCCAGCTACAACACATGGGATTTTATATTCGTCAGCTATGAATTGGTAAATTTCGGGGCCAGTTATAGCAGTAACATGTCCCGGGCAAATAAAACCATCCAACCTTATTTCGCCGGAATCCAGCAGAGATTGCATTGCTTTCGGCATAGTTTTATGACCTGACATCACCGAAAAATTTGAGATATGCCGACTATTAGCATTTAAAATCGCCGAGGCAATATTCGGTGCAGTCGTCTCAAAACCGATTCCAAGGAAAACGACCTCTTTCGCCGGATTCCGCTCAGCGATTTCAACCGCCTCGAGCGGCGAATAGCAGGTACGCACATCGGCACCCCCAGCTCTGGCTGACTGCAAACTACCGTAACTTCCTGGAACTCGCACCATATCACCGAAAGTTGTAATTATGACGTCCGAGAATTTAGCAATCTCGATCGCCCGATCAATAAATTCACTATCGGTCACACAGACCGGACAGCCTGGCCCGCTAATTAGATGGATATTCTCCGGTAGCAATTTTTTCAATCCGAATTTAAAAATGGTAATTGTATGACCGCCACAGACTTCCATTAGATTAACAATTTTATTCGGTGTAATTGCTCGAATGCGCTCGACGGCTTTGGTAATTAATTCCGGATTGCGGTATTCGTCAATGTATTTAATCATTTTCGGTATTTGGTCTTGTTGTCGGTAGCAACTTCCTGCCAGGCGGCGAGATTATCGAGCGCCACGATTTCATCCAATTTCTCAATGGCAAAACCGGCGTGTACGATGATATAATCACCGACTTTAACGTCACTCAAAAAGTCGAGGTTGGCTTGGTATAGGACTCCTCCGACTTCAGCTTTGGCGCGGCTTCCATCAATTTCAATAATTCTCATCGGCACAGCCAGACACATTATGACTTCTCCAATTGGTTTTGAATGATTGCGTTGGCAATAACCGCTTGCCCGAGAGCAATTCCACCGTCGTTGCAAGGTACAAGATGATGAGTGCAGACTTTGAAATTGTGCTCGTTAAGCAATTGCGATAGACGCGTCAGCAAGTAAATATTCATAAAAACGCCTCCGCTTAGCGCCACCGTATTAAGGCCGGTCATTTCTTGGGATTTCAAAACGGCTTGCAGAAGAATATTTGCCAATCCGTTATGAAATTTGACAGCGATTAGCTCGATTCCAGTTTGATTTTTGACATCCTCAACGACTTGTTCAATCATAGCGCGCCAATCAATGACAAAGCTATTATTTCCGGTTTCGATTTCAAAGTCATAAGCCGAGCGATAATTTTCAGATGCGATGCATTGTTCAAATTCTACAGCCGCTTGGCCTTCATAATTTACCTGATTACGTAAACCTGCCAGTGCCGCTACTCCGTCGAAAAGGCGACCGCAGGAAGTCGTCAGTGGCGAGTTGAAACTAGATTTCAGCATGTTATTCACAATGTCAATTTGCTCAGGTGAAACGCTTTCCAGAAATGGAAATTTCTGCGAAGTAATTCCCGAATCCAAAGTTTCGTAGAGATAGCTAACTGCCATTTGCCAGGGATATTTAATTGCGGCTGAACCACCCGGCAGACGAGCTGGTCGCAAGTGTCCAAGTCGTTCAAAGCGATGTATTTCCACTTTCAGGATTTCACCGCCCCAGATTATGCCGTCGGTGCCGTAGCCGGTTCCGTCCAGAATAATGCCGATTGCCGGTTCAGCGCCATTATTTTCAGCTAAACAAGCGACAGCGTGAGCGTGATGATGTTGGACACCAATTTTAATGACCTTCTGGCCATCCGGAGTTTCATCTGGATATTCGAGAGCGAATTTAGTTGAAAGGTAATCCGGATGTAAGTCATAGGCTACGATTTCCGGTTCAATAGCGAAAATATTTTTAAAATGGCTAATCCCATTTTTAAGTGACTGTAACACCTCAAAATTCACTAAATCGCCGATATGCTGACTTAAGTATATATGATTGCTTTGCGCAAGGGCAAAAGTGTTCTTCTGTTCCGGACCACAAGCCAAAATCGGACGGACGAATCCATTTTTATAGTGCAGAGCGCTCGGCACAAAACCACGCGAACGTCGCAGAGGATAAGTTTTATTATTCCATATACGATAAACTGAATCATCACAACGGATATGAATTTTGCGATTATGTATTAAAAAATAATCGGCAATCCGGTTCAATCGGGCAAGTGCATCGTCATCTCGATAAGCAATTGGTTCGTCGCTGACATTGCCACTGGTAAGCACCAACGGGTACGGGAAAAAATACATAAGTAAATAGTGCAATGGCGAATACGGTAGAAAACAGCCGAGATAATGATTGCCAGGTGCCACAGCCGAAGCAACATCCCTGCCAGGCAATTTTTGCAGTAAAACAATCGGGTGAGGCACACTATTCAATAGCCGCGCTTCCTCCCTACTGTATTTACAATATTTAGCAATATCCGGAAGACTTGGAAACATAACGGCAAACGGTTTATCCTCCCGGAATTTTCGTTGACGTAGAGACGTGACAGCCGCTTCATTGCGGGCATCGCAGGCTAAGTGAAAACCGCCGATACCTTTGACCGCGATAATCCGACCATCGCGCAACAGTTCAGCAACTTTTTCAAAAACAGCACGGTTAGCATCTGCACTGCCGCCGGTAAGTAATTCGCGGCTGGCATTATCAAGCAATTGCAGACGCGGCCCGCAGACTGGACAGGCATTTGGCTGAGCATGAAAACGCCGATTGGACGGATCGTCATATTCACACTGACATTCCGGACACATTTTGAATTCGTGCATCGTCGTCAGTTGGCGATCGTATGGCACATCCTGAATAATCGTAAAACGCGGCCCACAATTCGTGCAATTAATAAAGGGATAAAGATAACGCCGGTTGGACGAATCGAACATTTCACGGCGGCAATCCAGACAAACATCCAGATCGGGAGAAATCTGGACACTTTTCATTTGCTCATTTTGGCTTTCAACAATCCTAAATTCCAAAAATTTCTCAGCCGTTATGAATTGCGTTACCTCGAAGCGCTCGATACGACCGCGCGGCGGCGGAGAATTTTGAATTATCTCTGCAAAACAAGCTAGTTGAATTGGTTCGCCCTGAGCAACAATTTCCACGCCGTGCGAATTATTTCGCACCCAACCGGTAAGCTGATATTGCCTGGCGAGATTATAAATAAATGGTCGGAAACCGACTCCTTGTACAATTCCAGTAATGATTATTTTATGACTAATCATTTAACAGATTGGTCTGCTCGGCAGTTAGATTAATCGGCTGAATACATTGGGGAGAATTATTTTTCACGGAATTGACGAAAGTCGCAACCGGATAAGCGATCAGCGGCATTCGCGACGGCTGGAGAAGCGTCAGCGCTTTTTGCCGATCATATTGGCGACAATTAATCCAGGTGTCAATTTCTTCCGGCGTCAGAATCGCAGGCATTCGTTGGTGAATAAACTGCAATTGGGCATTAGCCGGAGTGGTGATGACGGTATAAGTAAGGTATGACTGGCTATCCGACGCAACCCAACGACTATAAAGCCCAGCCATCGTCAGCAATCTCTTTTCGGGATGATGAATGTAGAACGGTTGTTTACGACTTTCAGTTTTCTGCCATTCATAATAGCCGTCGGTAATTACTATACAGCGCTGAGAATCAAGCAATCCCCTAAAAGAAGGCTTAACGGTTAGCGATTCACAGCGGGCATTGATCATAATTGGCACTGAGGTAGCATCTTTTGCCCATTCGGGAATTAGACCCCAGCGCATCGCCCGCACGATTCGTCCATTCTCATATACTAAAATCGGCATAATGCTAGTTGGTGCAATGTTATAATTCGGCTGAATGTCGAATGAACTATCCCACTCTTTGATGGAAAGCTCCGCGATGATTTCCATCTTGCCTTTAGTCAGTGTCTTTCGTCCGCACATAAAATCCTGCCTTTTACCTTGATCAATTTCTGACTAATACCATCTTTTAATATAAACTGGGCACTCGGTAAAAACCAACATTTCTTGAGACGTAAAATCATAGATCTCCTTTCCCACCATTGAACATCTCAAGTCGGAAAATAATAACGGATAAAAGATTTTTTATAGTGCAGAACCCCGTGCTTATTAAAATAGAATATTCGATTTTAATCCAAACTAAACAATACCTTGCTCAAGCATAGCTTCGGCGACTCTTCTAAAGCCGGCAATATTGGCACCTTTGGCGTAATTACCGGGAGCTCCGACTTCCGCGGCTGCGGCAAGACATTGCGAATGAATATTTGTCATAATCCATTTCAGCTTCTCGTCAACTTCTTCCGCACTCCAAGACAAACGTTCCGAATTCTGGCACATTTCCAGACCGGAAACCGCCACTCCACCGGCATTGACAGCTTTTCCGGGAGCATACATCATTTTCGCATTCGCTAATTTGAAGGCTTCCGGAGTACAACCCATATTCGAAACTTCAGCTAGAATCTGGCACCCATTCTTGATCAAATTCTGAACATTATCAAGGCTAATTTCATTTTGAAAAGCACAAGGCATTGCAATGTCCATCGGAACAATGTCCCAGGGACGGGCTTTCGGATAGAATTTAACGCCGAATTTATCCGCATAATCTTTAACAACATCTCGGCCGCTGGCACGCATTTCAAGCATATAATTCCATTTTTCCTCAGTTCTAACTCCATCGGGATCAATGATACAGCCGTCCGGACCGGATAATGAAATTACTTTCGCTCCCAATTCAGTGGCTTTTTGGGCAACCCCCCAAGCCACATTTCCGAAACCTGAAACACCCACGATTTTTCCCTTAATCGTATCACCTTTGGTTTTCAGCATTTCGACAACGAAATACACGGCACCATAGCCGGTAGCTTCCGGCCGGAGCATACTACCACCAATAGCCAAACCCTTGCCGGTCAGAGCAGCCGCCTCAAAGCGATTCACAATCCGCTTATATTGTCCAAAAAGATAACCAATTTCGCGACCACCAACTCCTACATCACCGGCAGGGACATCAAGGTACGGACCAATATGACGATGCAATTCCGTCATAAAGCTCTGACAAAACCTCATAATTTCGTTCTCGGATTTACCGGTCGGATTGAAATCTGAGCCACCCTTACCACCACCCATTGGCAAAGTCGTTAAAGCATTTTTAAAAGTTTGCTCAAAGGCTAAAAATTTCATCATACTTAATGTTACTGCCGGATGAAAACGTAAGCCACCTTTATAGGGGCCGATCGCGCTGTTAAATTGGACACGATAACCAATGTTGACTTGCACCTCACCACGGTCATCAACCCATGGAACCCGGAAAATGATTACTCGTTCCGGCTCCACAATCCGTTCCAGTATTTTTGCCTTTTTATACTTTGGATTAGTCGCCACAAATTCCTCCAGCGATTCGAGAACTTCGGTAACCGCTTGTAGAAATTCCTTTTCCCAGGGGTAACGTGTCTGAAGACTTTCAATTACCGAACCGACATAGCTCATTTAACCTCCATCTTGTTTAATATAAATGTTTACCGATTGATTTTGGGGCATCTTTATGAATGTTGTTTAATGAATGATAAAAATATGGAAATCATACGAGTAAAAATTAATAAAGATTTTAATAAAACTTATAAAAATTTATAGTAATTGACAGAGATTTGGAATAACCTCGTAACTCTTTGATATAAATGATAGTTTGCCAATAAGGCATCAAAATAGACCGAAGAATTTAGAGTAATGTAGAAATTATCTTATCCAAAAAATCTTTATTCCGTTGAGGTTAAACAAACTAAAATTTTGAGGGAGTCTTGATAAAAATGGATTGATTTCACCGTAGCCTGTCATTAAATTGAATTGTTTTTTATGAGAAATAGTGATATAAAAAAAATATACAGCGAAATAGGAGCTATTTTTACAATTTTTCTCTTATTTTGTTTTATACAAAACAAAGTCCATTATCTTTATTTAGAAAAGCGCCCTGCCCTAAGAGCATATCTTTTAAAAACCTGTTACCCCTGGATTGGGGAGTGCGAAAATAGGGAACTTTCGGACTTAATAGTAGATTGTAAAATCAACATTTTTCGAAATAAAACCTCATTATATATCACAAAACCCGATCTCTTTTAAACAACACGCAATCGCTTATGAATAAAATTCTAACAAGGGAATAGCATTATGGAAAAATGGTGGCAATTGAACATTTCTCAATTGTGTGAAAAACTTTCTTCGGATCCTGAAAAGGGGCTTTCGCCAGAAGAAGCCTCAAAACGTCTTACTCAATATGGTCCTAATCAACTCCGAGAACAGAAGAGCAGACACCCGATTTTTCTATTTTTGGATCAATTTCGAGATTTTATCATCTGGGTATTGATTGGGGCGGCTATTTTATCGGGTTTTCTCGGGGAATGGATTGATGCCTTAGCCATTCTCGCTATCGTCATTTTCAATGCCATTTTGGGGTTTGTCCAGGAATACCGGGCGGAAAAAGCAATTGTGGCATTAAAGAAATTGTCCACTCCTATGGCTAAGGTAATTCGAGATGGGAATCAAATGACTATCACTTCGAGCGAAGTAGTTCCTGGCGATATAATCGAAATCGAAGCAGGAGATCACATTCCGGCTGATTCCCGAGTGCTCTGGCATACTTCGAATTTCCGTGTCGAAGAAGCTAGTTTGACCGGGGAATCTCTCCCTGTTCTAAAAAATGCTGAATCCATAGAAAAATCTGAAATTCCATTGGGAGAACGTACGAATATGGTTTTTGCGGGGACTTCAGTCGTCAGTGGAAAAGCCAGAGCTATGGTAGTTAGTACCGGGATGCAGACAGAGTTGGGCAAAATCGCAGATATGATTCTCACCATTGAGCACGAAACCACGCCTCTGCAAAAACGACTCGAAGCATTTGGTCATTGGATTGTTTATTTGTGCTTTGCCATTGTAGCGATAGTTTTCGTCATGGAATTGCTCCGCGGGGGCGAACTTATTGATATATTCCTTACTGCCGTGAGTCTTGCTGTGGCGGCAATTCCAGAAGGATTACCAGCCGTGGTGACTATTGCGTTGGCTTTAGGGGTTCAGCGTATGGTGCGACGCCATGTTCTCATTCGGAAGCTCCCTTCTGTGGAAACTTTGGGCTCTGCCACCGTAATTTGTTCAGATAAAACCGGTACTTTGACCAAAAATGAAATGACCGTTCAGTCCCTGTATGTGGGACATCGAGTATATCGGGTGAGTGGAGTAGGATATAACCCTCAAGGAGAATTTTTTGAGGATGATAAACCCCTGATAAGAGAAGAGATTCCATTAGAATTAGAAAAAGCCCTTCGGTGTGCCGTATTATGCAATGCCGCCCGTCTTTTTAAAACGGAACAGGGCTATGGAATTTCAGGTGACCCCACGGAAGCCGCGTTGTTAGTTGCCGGAGCCAAATTAGGAATTTGGAAGGAAGCAGAGGAAAAAAAATATCCATTTGTAGATGAACTGCCTTTTGATTCGAATCGGAAGCTTATGAGTATGATTCGGAAAAATGGTGAACAATGGGTTGCTTTCGTGAAAGGCGCTCCTGATATATTGCTCCAACGATGTGATTTTATTGAAATCAACGGATCTATCCGCCCTTTGACAGAAGAAGATCGAATCCAAATTCAAGAAGCAAATCAGCGATTTGGTAACGAAGCGTTGAGAGTATTGGGTTTGGCGTATCGAACGCTGGATCGCATCGAGAAGCCTTTTTCCACAGAACAAGTAGAAAATCACTTGATTTTTCTAGGGTTAATTGCTATGATGGATCCTCCCCGAGAGGAAGTAAAGCCAGCCATTTTGGCATGTAAGACCGCAGGCATTCAACCGGTAATGATCACTGGCGATCACAAAACCACGGCCGTGGCAGTAGCTAAAGCCCTTCAAATTTTTAGCCCCGAAACTAAAGCCTTAACTGGCGAAGAATTGGATCAAATAGATGAAGCCACTTTCCAGCAAGAAGTTAAGGACATTTCGGTTTATGCCCGCGTTTCTCCCGAACATAAACTCCGCATTGTTCGAGCTTGGAAATCCCGTGGTGATGTAGTCGCTATGACTGGAGATGGCGTAAATGATGCTCCGGCAGTGAAAGAAGCCGATATTGGAGTGGCTATGGGAATCACAGGCACAGATGTAACCAAAGAAGTGTCGGACATGGTCGTACTGGATGATAATTTTGCTTCTATCGTTGCCGCCGTAGAAGAAGGCAGAGGAATATATGATAACATTAAAAAATTCATTTATTACCTGCTTTCCTGTAATGCCGGAGAAATCCTGATGATGTTTTTTTCTTCTCTCTTGGGCTTGCCTATTCCTCTATTCCCGATTCAAATTTTGTGGGTGAATTTGATCACAGATGGATTTCCCGCCCTGGCTCTCGGGGTAGAGCCACTGGATCCCCATGTAATGGAAAGACCACCGCGTCCCAAAGATGAGGGCATTGTTACTAAGAAAACCATTTTTATTCTCCTGCTCCAAGGATTTTTTATCGCATTCACTAGTTTACTCGCCTTTATCCTTGTGTTAAAAGTAGAGAATGAAGGTCTGGCTCGGGCTCGAACCGCGGCTTTTATTGTCCTTGCCGTGAGCCAACTTTTCCATTCGTTTAATTATCGCCATTTTACTGAATCGGTGTTTAAAATCGGATTTTTGGGGAATAAAAAACTCGTTCTGGCGACTGGAGTTTCTTTTCTCCTTCAAATGGCAGTAGTTTATATTCCTTTTCTAAGAACTCTATTCAAAACTATGCCCTTACTGTGGTGGGATTGGCTTCTTGTGATAGGACTTTCTTCTTGTACCCTCTGGTTTATGGAACTTGTTAAATGGATTTGGAGAAAAAAGGGATTCTCACCTTTTTAGAAATACACGGATTTTAGATATTAAATTTTGGCAATGCGATGCTTAACCGTGTCATTTTCGGCTGGATTGTCCTTATTAAATGTTTCTTGATGGTCTTTTATTCAGATGAGAGAATCCCCGACATTAAGACAAGGGCAATTCTTCCAGTATACAAAGAATAAATAAACCCCAAATTGAAATAGAAAAAAGCTAATGAATTTTTATGCTTTTCAATTAGTTACTTTTTTGTTTCTTTTCTCTGCAAAATGATGAAAATACCTAACACAATTAAAATAGCTGGAATAAAATACTTAAAAATTCCTCTCACCAGAGTCCGAATAAAATCAAATGGCCACCAGAATTGATTGGCAATGATTAGCAGACCTATAACAATCAGCACGATTCCCCAGAAAAGGTTCTTATTCGACGTGTTAGTTGCTACTTCAGTTGATGACTGTGGTTCGGAAGGTTGATCCGGCTGTTCGACTGTCGAGTTCGATTCATCTCGATTTGGAATAATAATCCAGGCAATGATATAAGCCAATATGCCCATTCCGCCAAAAATAACCAGAATTACCCAGATTAGTCGTACTAAAACCGGGTCAATTTCAAAATACTCAGCAATGCCACCACAAACTCCGCCAATAATTCGGTGCTTGCGACTACGATAAAGTTTTTTCATTTTCTACCTCACCTCTAATTTATTGATTACAGTAAATTATATTGCTTTGAAATTGATCGGGATTCCGACGTAATTCTTTTGAGATGAAATCTACCCTTCGAAGCGGTTCGGGAATCCGATATTTCCCACAAAATCGTTTGATAATTTCGAGCGATGATTGGGGATCGGTCAGGTGACCGGGTGAAATAAAAAGCGGCTTGGTATTCTTTTTCGTTCGCAGGACAAATCCAATAATGTTATCATCATTAGTCAACTGAGAAAATGCCCCACTTTCGTTAGCCGGTTCGGTATAATTACCAAATAGCCGCGACTTGGCACAACCGATTGTAGGCACGTTGAAAATTACTCCCAGATGGGCGGCTAATCCGATTCCGCGTGGGTGAGCAATTCCAGCCCCATCTACTAACACCAAATCAGGTTTTTCCGGTAATTCCTGAAATAGAGGTAAAAGCACCGGAATTTCGCGAAAACTCAGATATCCGGGAACATACGGAAAAGCGACTGAACTAATCGTCGTAAAAGTCTTGATCATTTGGCAATCAAATTGCCCGCCAGAAGAATCATCAGCAGTGACAAACCAGCCCAAGATCCCATATCCGATGCTATCAAAGCGTCCATAAGAGACGTCAACTGCCCATATTTTGGCTATATTACCGGTGAATTGTTGGAGAATCACCTCCTTAGCTAGTTGTAACTGAATAGCTCTGGCTTCTTTGATTGATACGTTCCAGGGATGATTTATAATTTGTTGCATTTATTTACTGTTAATCAAATTAAGAAAATTCTGGATAATCAGTTTGGACTTTGGTAATGATTTGTTCCGCTTGAGAATTTCATCAGCCGTTGCGAAGTGGAGGGGATTAGAAATATGTTGTTTTGTTAATAGCGCCAGGTTCTTTTTCAAATACCAATCCATTATTTCCTTAGTATATTCCGGATGAAATTGGGTAGTATAAATAAAATCGTCATAGCGCGTCGCCTGAAATAGCGCCAATTTATTCCAGGCTAATTGGACAAAACTCGGGGCTGGTTTTATAACAATATCCGAATGGGAAGCGTAAACCTGAATCCGACTACTGCTCTGCCCGGCAAATAGCGGATCTACTAAGCCTTGTAGAGTAAGATTTATGGTAACGACACCTAATTCGGTTCCCAAAGGATTTGCGTCAATCGTACCGCCCATAATTTTATGAACCAGCTGGTGGCCAAAACAGATTGCAAGTGTATGAATGCGGTGGTCAATTATTTGTTGGACCACACGTTCCATTCCACCATAAAACGCGTAAAACTGAGTAAGCGAAGAATGGGAACCGGTTATGATTACGCCTTGATAGTTTGGGATTTTATCCGGTTCGACGTCGGCGACCGGCTTCACTTTCCAGTTGCAATTAAAATCTCCAGCGGCATTTTTGATCCAAATATCGAAATCACCAAACGCATTTCTTAAATCGCTATAAGTCGAACCGGTTTTAATTATAAGGATAACGGGCGGTTTCATTCGATTTAATTGAAATATTTTTCGACTTTTTGAATCAAATTAGGTTTTAGAAAGACCACTACTTTATCCTGGGGCTGAATCTGGGTATCGCCTCTAGGTATGATTATTTCCTTCTGGCGAATCAGCGCTCCGATTATCATATCTTCCGGCAAATCAAGGTCTTTAATTGGTTTTTTAGTGATGTCGCTTCCGACGTGTGGAATTAATTCTATGGCTTCGGCTTTGATATCCTCGAATAATGAGACGGCGATGACATTACCCCGCCGTACATAACGCATTATCGCATTAACTGTCTCAACATTTTTACTGACAACTGCATCGATGCCTATCTTGTCCATTAGAGGAATATATTCATGAGTAGTAACATGAATAATGACGCGTTTAACTCCAAGATGCTTGGCAAGCAAACCGGAAAGCAGATTGGTCTTTTCACTACCAGAAACTGCTACAAAACAATCCATTTCTTCTATTCTTTCTGAACTAAGAAAATCAATGTCGGTACCATCACCATGCAAGACTAATGTATCAGGTAAATTAACGGCTACTTCTTCAGCTATATCACGATCTTGCTCAATCAGCTTGACATTCATTTCACGCGATAAAACAGCTGCGACCATTCTCCCGAGCCGACCAGCGCCCAGAATCATAATATGCTGTTGTTCGGTCTTGGGATAACCGAGCAGTGCCGTTAAACGCGGAATATCTTCTTCTTTAGCAATAAAGTAAGCCGTATCACCACTTCTGTAAACATTTTTTCCCCGCGGTATGATGGTCTTACCTTCCCGATGAATCGCCAAACATAAAAATGAAAACTGGTCATGCTGAGTAGCAACTTCTTTCAAAGTTAAGTTAACTACCGGACTATCTTCTTTTACTAACAATGAAATAATCTGCAAACGGTCATCTTCAAAAGTTACCAATTGAGATGCCGAGGACTGCTCCACCAGCCGGATAGTAGCCTCGGCCGCCGTCCGTTCCGGATGAATCAATAAGTCAATACCGATATCCTGACCGGTAATAGCCGACTTTGAAAAACTGAATTCTTCACTATGAACACGCGCTAAACAACGGGCTACTCCCAGCTTTTTGGCTATTATACAGGATAGAATATTGGTGTCGTCACTTCCCGTAACCGCTAAAAGAATATCGGCAGATTTTACTCCGGCATTCTCCAAAACTCGCGGACTGGAACCACTATCGTGAATAACAATGGCATCAAGTGTTTCTGCCGCTCGACGATGACGTTCCGAATCCATTTCGATTATAGTTACGTTATGATCTTCGCTAATAAGACGCTTGGCTAAATAATAACCAACTTCACCGGCGCCAATAATAATTATTTTCATTGCTTAAGCTTCCATAATTTTCTTAAATATTTCAATTGTTTCAAGTATTTGATCACGACTAACATCGAGATGAGTTACGGCGCGAATTCTTTCCTGATCAACGGCATTCATCCCAATACCTTTTTCTAATAATTGCTGAACAATTTTTTCAGTCGTCCAGCGCGGACTACGGGCAAAAATCATCACCATATTGGTTTGCACCTGTTGTTTATCGATATACAGTCCCTCGATTTCTGACAGTCCTTGTGCCAATAGCCAGGCATTTTCGTGGTCAATTTTCAGGCGCTGGACATTATGGTCGAGGGCATATAAACCAGCCGCGGCCAAAATCCCAACTTGTCGCATTGCTCCACCAAAAATTTTCCTAACTCGCAGGGCTTTAGCAATAAAGTTCCGCGAACCACTTAAAACCGATCCGATCGGCGCGCCCAGACCTTTTGATAAGCACAAACTTACCGAATCGAAATATTTAGCATATTCGGCAGGGGCAATGCCGGTGCTCACCGCCGCATTCATCAGGCGCGCACCGTCTAAGTGCATCGGAATACAATGTTCATTGGCAATCTCAGCCAGTTTCTCAATTTCTGCCAATGGATAAATCGTACCACCAGCACGATTATGAGTATTTTCGACCTCGATTAAACTCGTCTGCCCGGTCTGAATATTGTCTGGTCGTATAGCTCTGGCAACATCCTCGATTGCCATAACTCCATAATGTCCCTTCACCGGACGCGGCATTACCAACGAATTGAATGCTGGACCGCTAGCTTCATAGGTGTAAATATGACTTTCATACTCGCAGATAATTTCGTCGCCCGGTTGAGTAAGACATTTAATCGCAATCTGGTTCGACATTGTCCCGCTCGGAACAAATAAAGCGGCTTCCTTGCCCAGAAGAGCCGCTACCCTCTCCTGCAGACGATTTACCGTCGGGTCTTCGCCATAAACATCGTCACCAACTTCGGCGCTCGCCATCGCCGCCCGCATTTCAGGAGAAGGTTTGGTAACTGTATCGCTCCGTAAATCTATGCGAATTTCACTCATACCGTTAACATTTCCTTTATAAATTTTACCGTTTCAAATTAATTAATTATTAGCGGTTTTTCAAATTCAGGATGATGGTTTGGGAAATAATTTTCCCAATCCAGAAAAATACTTCCATAATGACTGCGAACATCCGAAATTATAGCTATGAATCCCGAACGGGAAAAATCATTAATCCTGCTTTTCGAGAACTGGGCTGACGAAAAAGCCCAAAACATTTATCAATTACCCAGTTCCGGTTCATACCGCGAATACTATCGGATACAAGGAAACAAGCAAACCGCCTTGGGAGTTTTCAATCGCGATCATAAGGAAACTCGGGCGTTCATCGAATTTGCGCGCCATTTCCGCTCAATTGGATTAAATGTACCGAGAATTTATGCCGATGATGCGAAAAATAACATCTACCTTATCGAAGACCTTGGCGATTTGACCTTATATTCCTACCTTGTTAATAATTATAAAAATGGCATTTTCCCCGATAAACTGATTGATATGTATAAAAAAGTCATCGCGTATTTGCCGCGTTTTCAAATTCTGGCTGACAAGGGTTTGAATTACTCCTTTTGTTATCCGCGTTCGAAATTCGATAAGCGCTCAATGTTATGGGATTTGAATTATTTCAAATATTATTTTCTGAAACTGGCAAAGGTCAGCTTTAATGAAGAGGAACTTGAAAACGATTTCCAGACCTTTTGCGACTTTCTTCTACAGGCTGATTGCAATTATTTCCTCTATCGCGATTTTCAGTCGCGCAATATATTGCTTGTTGATAGCGAACCATATTTCATTGATTTTCAAGGCGGTAGGAAAGGCGCCTTACAGTATGACATTGCCTCTCTACTTTATGATGCTAAAGCCGATATCCCCCAACATTTGCGTGATGAATTTCTGGATGAATATATTCGGC
>ENA-UPXM01003810-UPXM01003810.1-activated-sludge-metagenome-genome-assembly--contig:-NODE-3810-length-15988-cov-4.618716_pt1 | contig 15988 bp, 12 predicted proteins | sample MGYA00238178_ERZ772708 | MGnify/ENA primary metagenome ERZ772708 (study PRJEB29002, sample SAMN05720212) | activated sludge metagenome | isolation source: anaerobic digester from wastewater... | reverse complement strand
CTACAACAAGAATGGAATACCTAACCCACGGAACTGATTTTGTAAACTTATACCGCCTTTTCCACTTCGAAACTCTACTTACAAGATCCTGTATAACACCTAATGGGCATAAAAAAGAGCAGTAAACCCTTCCAAATACTAGTGTTAGTAGCAAAACTATAATAAAACCAATGGATAATGCTCCACCCACACTAAAGAAGTTGAGCAGCGATGGTACAAACTGGGGGAACAAAATCCATTTAATAGTATGTGGCTTTAAGCTCCCTGCAAAATCAACAAAAACAAATACAACTAAAAGAAAATAACACAAGGCAAAAAAACGACGAAACCATTTTGGAACACTAAATAAATGCATGGTCTATTACATTTTAATACGTTCAATATTTAATTCGCCTAAATTCATATTTCCCACTCCTAACTCATGTGCAATTTTAATATGAGGGATATCGGTAGGTTCCACTCCAAAAATCTTTGCCGCTGCAGCATCGGCAGCAACCATATCTGTAGATAAAATAAGCGACTGCATCTCCACCACATCAGCCAAAGAAACACCTCTTGGACCATTCCTAGTCATCACTCTATAAGCGTCAACTACATTTAATGTTGGTTTGCAAAACGTTGCAAAATCGGCAATGCATTGGTGTAAATCATTCCTATGCCAGAACCGTCTATCCCACACTGCCCCCATTAGATTTTTTAACGATATGGTAACTTTTGCTGAGCTATGATGTTTTAGTACGGGAACATTAATAAAAACATCTGCACCAAGAATTGCCTCGTGAACCTTAGCTTTAGTCAATCGCTTCCCGTTTGGTATATCTACTTCCTTATAGTAATTCTCTGTATTACCTGGAATAACCTTTGCACCAGCCTGCTTTGCTGATTTTTCAATACCGCTGTTCTCATAGCACCTATTCCACGCATCGCAGGTATTATCAAAAACCATAACACTTGCAGCTCCTGCGGCAAAGCACTGCTCAACTATTCTCTTTACCAGTTCAGGATTAGTATTGCCTCCATTCTCTGGTGGTACATCCCAACCAATATTTGGCTTTATTACAACCTTTTGTCCTTTCTTTACAAACTTCTGCATGCCCCCCATTGCTGCAATGGCTTTATCAAACATAGCGGCAGGAGCGCCTCCTTTAACAGCAACCAAGTCTATTGGCTTATTCGCATTAGCGCTAGATGTATTTCCTGCAACAATTTTATCAAGACCTCCCATGTTTAGAAAAGCCCCCGTAAAAAGGCCAGCACTTAGCCCTTTTTTTAAAAATTCGCGTCGTTTCATACTAGAATAGGGTTTTATTACTTAATATTGACCCCCTAAGGGGGTAAACGTTTACTCTAAGACAAAATAAGTTTTGTTTAAACTGATGAGAAATGTTAAAAACCTTTACTAAGCTAAACTTTATTATCAAATTTACATCTGAAAGTTTAATACGTACAACAAAACTTCAAAAAACATGAATGCTATAGGAATTGCTTTAAAGAAGAACGTTAGAGCATATATTTTTGATGCTCTTGCAGTTGCTTTTATCTTTTTTGTTCCAACAATATCCCATATGATTAGCCTCCCTCTTTACTTTATAGAACCTATGAGGCTTATTGTGATATTGGCTCTGGTACACACCAACAAAAGCAATGCGTACATCCTAGCCCTACTGCTGCCTCTTTTCTCCTATGCAGTATCGGCACATCCTGTTTTTCCTAAAATGGTACTTATTGCCAGTGAGCTAACACTCAATGTATGGCTCTTCTTTGTTATTAGCAAGCTGACAAGCAACAAGGTTTTTCCTTCAATATTACTATCAATACTACTTAGTAAAGGGTTTTACTACCTAGTGAAATTTACCTTACTAAGCTCTCTGCTTCAAGGTGATTTGATTGCAACCCCTCTGTACATTCAAGGAATTACCACTATAGCATTTAGTGTATATGCTTGGATATTACTCAAGAAAACAGAATAGTTCGTTTTAGTTTAGTCAATATATTAAAACCTTACCTAAATCTTAGGTGAGGTTTTTTACTTTTGCAGATGTTACTCCCAATACCGTTGACATGCAAACAGAAAATGTGCTTCTAACAGCAAATTATTTTGGCCCGATTCAGTACTATAGTAAAATTATAGGGTATAGCAATGTTATCATTGAGCAACATGAAAACTATCAGAAGCAATCTTTCAGAAATAGATGTCAAATTCTAAGCGCTAACGGATTACAATCGCTTACGGTGCCAGTAGTAAAGGCTAACGGGAATCACACACTAATAAGGGACGTTTTAGTTGATTACAGTACGCCTTGGCAACGTATTCATCAAAAAGCCATAGAATCGGCTTATAGAACAGCGGCCTATTACCAACACTACATAGACGAGTTAATTCCTGTTTTTGAAAAAAAGGAGAAGTATCTGTTTGACCTAAACATCAAATCGCATAGCATCGTAATGGAATTAATGGGTGTTAATCACCCCCTTAGCTATACATCAACATTCGATAAAACGCCACCTTCCCATACCGTTGATTTTAGAAATAGCATTCACCCCAAGAGGGAAAGCAACGATGAAACATTCTGCGAAGTGAGTTACTTCCAGGTTTTCTCCGATAGATTCTCATTCGTTGCCAACCTAAGTATAATAGATCTGCTAATGAATATGGGGCCTGATAGTGCTAATATTATTAAGAAGTGCATTAAGCAGTAAAAAATAAGGGAGTGCTACGCTTTGTAGCCCTCCCCATCCAAAAACAACAACGAAACTAACTATATTATAATAACTAGCTAAAACTTAATTCCAAAAGTTAAAACTGTTTTTCCTAGTGACCATTTTTGAGTTACCGGAGCTAGACTAAGACTTCCATCAGCCTCTCTCATATCAAAAAACACATACTTCTCCTCGTGCATAAGCCTTGAATAGGCTAAATCAACATAAACACTTTTATACCTGTAACCCAAACCACCTGATATAATTAGGTTATCCGCATCTTTATTTAGAAAAGCTGATTTGTATGGGCTAGAGTAGTAAGCCCCCCCTGCCCTAAAAAAGAAGTTATCTACCCTAAATTCACCACCAACTCGGAAGCTATTAGTTGCACGGTAAACATCCTTAACCTCGTTGTTAAGATTATTAAGAGGATCTCCATTTACTCCATCTTTAAAAGTCATAGAAGTGTAATCAGAATAGTCATAATCAAAACTAATAAGGCCAAAGTCCCCAAATACAATGGCTGCACTGGCTATAACTTTTAAAGGGGTCTGTAAATCGTACTTACTCCTAAATCTGGGTGTAGTTTCTGTATCGGGATCATATCTTACATTAGCACCATCAACAAACTCAGAACGTGCAAAGTAGGAGTAATTCTCTTCTAATGAAAAATATGTTGGAGTGTGGAATGCCAAACCAACCCTTAGCCATTCTACCGGACGATATATAGCTCCTAACTTAAAGTTAACACCACTCCCAGTAATCGCTACATTCTCTGCATACTCAAGATAGTCAAACTTATTTGGTTCATTAATATCTTTGGTATTATATAACAATTCAGAGTAAAGGGAATACCTAGAAAGATCTATAGATTGAAGACCCAAAGTCATCCCAAAATAGAATTTATGCTCAAAATTTAATCCCAGAGAAAAGTCATATTCCGATTTCCCTCCTTCATTTTGAATCATCTGGTACGGAGCAAATTCGTATAAAGTACTCCCAGACAAAGGCGCATGAAAATAGTTATTCGCTGCATCATACTTCAACATTCCAGTTTTCCAAGCAGTAAGAATATCTAAAGGGATGGCAGGATCATTATATGGATCATAATCGCTAGTTTCCTCAAGATCAGCTCCGGTAAGCCAATCGATTCCATTTGCCTTATTGGCCCAATAATCCATAATAGAGTAATCTTGAAGTCCCGTATTAAGGCGAGAATCTAGATTGTAGTTTCCACCTCGGTAGTACCCAATTCCAAAATTAACTCCCACAATACCAGTCCCATCACTCTTCTCTGGTTTAAAAGAAAGCACAACACCTAGATTATCTAGTAGCAGATTTTGTTTCGAATTCCTTGTACTACCTGCATATTCTGATGTGAAATTCCCCTTATTAAAAGAAGTTGATATTGTAAACTCAGAGCTGCGATAAACTCCTAAGCCAGCAGGATTTGAACCTAATGAGCTGAAATCACCGCCTAAAGCACCAAATGCTCCCCCCATACCAACATACCTAGCACTACCATTCACAAAATTCTCTGAGAATTTTAATGCATCAGCCGAACTTTGTGCTGAAACAAGCGATGTCCCCAAAAGACCCAATAATACTATATTAATAAACTTTTTCATTCCAATCACATTTAAAATTACAATACCAAATAGGTAAACGAATTACCGTAATAACACCTATCAACTTAAAAGAGCAAAGTAAAGAAAGGGGTGGATTACCTTAATTTACCTTGTTCTATTTCGTGTTCCTCCGCTAGAATTATTGTTAGAGCGTGCTGCTCCTGAATTTGAATTTGAACTTGATGAAGATCTTGTCTCCGTATTTCGTGATCCAGTATTGTGGTTTGAAGAAGAGGTATTTCCTCTATACCTTTCGTTATTTGAGTTAGTACCTCGGGTAGTTGTAGGAACATTAACTCGTTCTGGCCTATTATAAACCCTAGGAGTACCTCCGTTGGAGCGAGTGGGTGTAACGCCCTCTGGTCTTGTTCTTGTATTTGAAGTACCAACACTAGTTCCTCTAGAAGGCCTATTGTACTCAGTCCTTGTTCTTGTTCCAGGACGAGTGTAATTTGGGTTATATCTATCCCTTGTAGGCTCTGTTCCCCTAACATTCTCACCAGCCGGCCTAGTACGAGTACCAGTAGAAGTACCTAAATCTCTAGTTGGCCGTTGCCTACTACCGTCATTTATTCTAGTTGAGCTACCATCTGGACGCCTTCTTGTTCCAACAGTAGCATCAGTTCTTGTTCTAGTTGATACCGTATTTCCTGTTCTTGTTCTAACGTTAGATGTTGTAGTGTTTCTTACTCGGGAATCGGTTGTTCTATTCCTGTAAGAAACATTACTATTTACAGTTCCATAGTTTCCTCTTGTACGATACCTTGCATCATCATAATGGTAATGATTATTCCAATACCCATCATAATATCCATTACCATATCCCCATGCATATGAATTATAGCCCCAGTAAGGATTATACCAATACGAGTTATAGTAATGATTATATGGTCTTCCCCAATAGTATGACCATCCAAAATATGCCCTTGGCCAAATAAACATTGAGCTAATATAGTTTGGCTCTACCCAAACCTGGTTGCCCATAACTATTACATTATAAAAAGCGGGATCATAACCCGATGCGTACCAATAGTCACTACTATAATATACGCTCCAGTTATTAATTCCATAGTAAGGATCCTCCAAGCCCCTTAAACGCCTCTCGTAAGACTCACTGTACGAGTTTGACATGAGTCTCTCGTAAGGATTGGTTGACTCTGCCTTATAAATAACTGTATCAATTTTCCCTGTTGTATCCTGAGATATTATTTCTTGATACTTTTGTTCTATTTCTGCCATTTTTAAAGCAGAGGAGGTCATCTCGCGCTGAGGTTTCTCAACGCGTTCCTCAACCACATAACTCTTATTTGGCGAATAGTAAATATCGTCAACTGGAGTTACGGTTGAGCGGCTCACAGTCAGGCTTCCTGCGCACGATGCTAAGGTTAATCCTGCCATAGCCAATCCGTAAAGTGTAAGTTTAGTTTTCATAATCCACCTCCTAAATTTTAGGATATTTATAATTATCGTTTTATTTCGTTACTTTGTTGCTGTTTTTACATCGAATTAAGAACAAAATTCATACCAAAGACACAAATGGCCAAAGAAATTACAAGCAGAGAAGATAATTATTCTCAATGGTACACCGACATCGTGATTAAAGCGGGATTAGCAGAGCATTCTGCCGTTAGAGGTTGCATGGTTATAAAGCCCTATGGATACGCTATTTGGGAGAAAATGCAAGCTCAACTTGATAAAATGTTCAAAGAAACTGGACATCAAAACGCCTATTTCCCGTTATTCATCCCGAAATCATTCTTTAGCAAAGAGGCTAGCCACGTTGAAGGATTTGCCAAAGAGTGTGCCATAGTAACCCACTACCGCTTAAAAAACGATCCCGATGGCAAAGGTGTTGTTGTGGACGAAGATGCAAAGCTAGAAGAGGAGCTAATTGTTAGGCCTACTTCAGAAACCATTATATGGAATACCTATCGCGGATGGATACAATCCTATCGCGATTTACCCATAAAGCTAAACCAATGGGCTAACGTTGTTCGCTGGGAAATGCGTACGCGCCTATTTCTTCGCACAGCAGAATTCCTCTGGCAAGAAGGCCATACTGCACATGCCACTAAAGCAGAAGCTATAGAGGAAGCCAAAACAATGATTGGTGTTTACTCTAACTTTGTTCAAGGGTTTATGGGGGTTCCCGTTACCATTGGAACAAAGTCGGAAGCAGAACGATTTGCCGGAGCTGTTGACACCTATAGCATTGAAGCGCTAATGCAGGATGGTAAAGCGCTTCAAGCAGGTACCTCCCACTTCTTAGGGCAAAATTTCGCAAAAGCTTTCGATGTTAAGTTTGCTTCAAAAGAGGGAGCGTTAGAATATGTTTGGGCTACTTCGTGGGGCGTTTCCACCCGACTAATGGGGGCACTTATTATGGCTCATTCCGATGACAACGGGTTAGTTCTTCCTCCAAAACTAGCTCCTATTCAAGTTGTTTTTGTTCCTATTTTTAAAGGTGAAGAGGAACTTAGTAGAGTTGCTGAAAAGGTTAAAGAACTTAAATTACAACTAGAGGCAAAGGGAATTAGCGTTCAGTTTGATGACAGAGATAATTTAAAACCCGGCTTTAAATTTGCTGAGCATGAGCTAAAGGGCGTACCTGTTAGAATTGCTATTGGTCCTAAGGATCTAGAAAAGGGAACCGTTGAGATTGCACGCAGGGATACTCTGGAGAAAATGTATGTTGAGCAAAGCGCTGTAGCCGAAAGGGTTGAACTGCTGCTAAACGAAATACAGGATAATATTTTCCAAAAAGCGCTTAAGTTACGGGAAGAAAAAACCACAAAGGTTGAAACCTACGATGAATTTAAGCAGGTGCTAAACACTAAGGGAGGCTTCATTCTTGCTCATTGGGATGGAACAACAGAAACAGAAGAGCGCATTAAGGAAGAAACTAAGGCAACCATACGCTGCATTCCGTTAGATGGAGAAAAAGAGGAAGGAAAGTGCATTGTAACAGGAAAGCCATCAACACAGCGAGCTCTATTTGCAATTGCATACTAAATAACAAATAATATTGCCCTAGGAAATGCACCGCATTCTTAGGGCTTTTGTTTAATTTTGCTTGTAAAAACAAAGAAATGGACAATCCTAAATCCGATCCGCGGGAACTAATTATTAAAACGTTAGTTGAAAAATCATCCCTTAAGCAAAAGGTTTACGACAATACATTTGAGGTATTTAACCTTATTAAAGAAGTTTTGCACGAAATGGCCAACGAGTATAACCTTTTCTTAAAAGGTGCCGATAAGCGTGTAAAACTTGAGTATAGGGATAGGGGCAAGTTCGAAGCAGAAATAAGGGTTGCAGGTGATATTCTGATATTTAGCATGCACTCCAACACCTTTGAATTCGATAGGGATCACAACATCTGGAAACTTTCCTATGTTCAGCAAGATAGGCTAAACTCCTACTGCGGGGTAATTAACATTTATAACTTCCTTACCGATTCCTTTAAGTATAATAGGTTAGATGACTTAGGATACCTTGTAGGTAGAGTTTTTATAAATCAGGAACACCATTACTTTGTGGAGGGGAAACGCCAAATGGGATTCCTTTACAACAATTTTGGATCAGCCATAATTGACAAGGAATCGGTTAAGAAAATTATTGAGAGCGCGATTCTTTACACCCTTGAGTTCGATCTTTTAGTTCCGCCATACGATATGGTTAAAATTGCATCGGTAGCGCAAATGAACACGAAAATTGAGAACTCTAAGATTCAAACGGGTAAACGATTGGGCTTCACGTTCAACTCCGACGATGTTTTAGAAGAGAAATAAACCTAGCAAACATAAATCTATAGCAATGAAAAAGTTTTTAATCTATGCTGCAGCCGTAATGGTTTTTACTACAAGCTGCCAGCAAAAAAACTCGCCAGACATGCAGAAAAAGGTAGATCAATTCGTAACGGTTGATCTTAAAACAGACATCAGCCACTTGTCTGAAAAGGAGAAGCAGATGCTTCCTCTACTTTTCGATGCTGCACAAATTATGGATCAGCTCTTTTGGCTGCAAGCTTATGGCGATAAAGATGAAATCCTTGCCAAGGCAAACGACGAAGCCACTCGCCAGTTCATTCTAATTAACTACGGCCCATGGGAACGCCTTAACGGGAATGCGCCTTTTATTGAGGGAATTGGAGAGAAACCTCTTGGAGCAAACCTATATCCTAGCGATATGACCAAAGAGGAGTTCGACCTTTTCGAATCTGACTCCAAAACAAGCCTTTACACAGTAGTTCGCCGCGATGCAAATGGAAAGCTAGAATCTATTCCATACCATGTGTTCTATAAAGAACATTTAGACAAAGCCGCCGACTTAATTCGTCAGGCAGCTCAACTTGCCGAGGACGAAGGATTAAAGAACTACCTTACCCTTAGAGCCGATGCCCTCCAAAGTAGCGAGTACCTTGCTAGTGACATGGCATGGATGGACATGAAAACCAATAACATTGACTTTGTGGTGGGGCCTATCGAAAACTATGAGGATGCCCTTTACAACTACAAAGCAGCGTTTGAATCGTTCATCCTAATTAAGGATAATGAGTGGAGCCAAAAGCTAGCGCGTTTTGCCGAGCTTTTACCCGCTCTACAGGAAAGTCTTCCTACCGAAGCGGCATATAAAGCAGAGGTACCTGGTTCCGATTCTGACCTAGGTGTTTATGATGCCGTTTTCTATGCTGGCGATTGCAATGCAGGTAGCAAAACTATTGCCATTAACCTTCCCAACGACCCTAAGGTTCACGTTGAAAAGGGTAGCCGCAAGTTGCAGCTAAAGAACTCCATGATGTATAAGTTCGATAAAATACTTGTACCTATTAGCAATATCCTTATTGATGAGACTCAGCAGAAGCACATCAAATTTGAGGCTTTCTTTGAGAACACCATGTTCCACGAAGTTGCTCACGGCCTTGGTATTAAACAAACCATTAACGGTAAGGGTAGCGTAAGGGAATCGTTAAAAGAAATGTATAGCCGTATAGAAGAGGCTAAGGCCGATATTCTAGGCTTATATCTTGTAGGTCAACTTGCAGAAATGGGCGAACTTCCAAACAAAGACATGATGGATAACTACGTAACCTTTGTTGCAGGGATATTCCGTTCTGTTAGGTTTGGGGCATCATCATCGCATGGTAAGGCCAACATGCTAACCTTTTACTACCTTGAGGAGCAGGGAGCATTTACCCGCAGCACAGAAACTGGTACCTACACCATAAACTACGATAAGATGAAAGAAGCCGTGAACTCACTTGGCGGAATGATTCTTAAGCTTCAAGGTGAAGGAAACTACGACGAGGTAAAAAGGCTATTCGAGGAAAAAGGTTTTGTTCGTGAAGGCCTACAAGCCGATTTAAATAGGGTTGCCGATGCCAATATCCCAAAAGATATTCGCTTTAACCAAGGCAAAGAGGTGCTTGGCGTAAAATAATAATCATTAACACGTTGCATGGAAAGGTCGGAAATTATCCGACCTTTTTCATTTTTTACCTCATAAATGTTCATCAACAGCTTTTGAATTAATATATTTGGAAATTATTAGTGCAACAAAACATATTAAATGAGTGTTTTGGCCATAACAAAGCAAACCCAACAAAGATGAATTTGACATTTAACTTCATTAAATCTATCTCCAACATATACGATGAGATGATAGACAATGGCTTCTCATTAGTTTACCTAGGAGAATTCAGTCATGAAATAACCAAGATGTTTACCCAAATGGCTGAATCGGATATGGAGAAGAATAGCGAGGAGCGTTCTGTGCAACGAAAGGTTTACCATGTAATGGTTGAAACCCTACAAAATATGAATAAGCACTCCGACGAGATTAAAGAACGAAATATCGGAAACGGATTATTCATAATAGGCAAGAAAAACGACACTTACTACGTTATTACATCAAACAAAGTAGCTAGTAAGCATAAAGATCACCTGGAGCAAGCCCTAATTACCGTAAACACTGCAACTCCCGATGAGCTAAAGCAAATGTACAAACGCCAAATAAAAGAGGGAAGACTCTCGGAAAAAGGAGGTGCAGGCCTGGGACTTATTGATATAGCCAGAAAAACGGGTGAAACGCTAAACTACCAGTTCTTGCCTCTTGATGAGGATAATTACTTCTTTATACTTAAGGTTGAGATAAATGCTAAGAAATTTGTTAAGGACTTATAGTTTTGTAAAACGAGGATCCAGCCTATGACTGGGTACAAAATAAATATCAAAAGAGTTATCTACCCCCAGCTACTGGGGGTATCGTTTTTAGTATTGCTAACAACCACCACCCGCGCTCAGCTACAAGGCAATATTATAACAGCACCAATGAACACCCCTGACTCACTGAGTATCTTCAGGGAGAAAATGCAGGAACCCGACACATCGAAACAGAAAAGGACAAGCGAGTTTTACATTAAGCTAAAGGATAACGCAAAAAAATCCATTGTAACAAAAGAGCTTCATGGCCTTTTCTTTAGATCGACAAGGCCCAATAACCAGCAACAAATTTTTGCGGGAACCGACGCCGAATCTAAGTTTAACGCCTATAGAGGAAAAACCATTGCTCAGGTAAATATAATTAGGTTAGACCCCTTTGGCTACAGCGTTTCCGACACATCTAAGTCACCTGTTAGTGGAGTTGAACGCTTTGGAAACAAGCTACACGTAGAAACCCGAAAATTTACCATAAAAAATCACTTACTGTTTAAACCCAACCAACAAGTTGACCCTATCGATTTTGCCGAAACAGAAGAGATACTCCGTAACCTTTCCTTTGTAGAGGATGCTTACATTGTGCTCGATTCTACAGGATTATCAAGCAATCTAGTACGCGTAACGGTTATAACAAAAGATGTTTGGTCTATTGGTTTTGACGGATCAATATCAGATAAAGACAAAGGCAGGGCAAAAATATACGATAAAAATTTGGCCGGACTTGGAATTGGATTCAATGCTTATCTATACTACGATGCAAGCAATGTAGAGAATCCATGGGGTCAAAGAGCTGAACTTACTTCTTCAAACCTTTACAACACCTTTTTTAAAGGCAATCTTTCTTATAGGCATGGACTGGGCTATAACACTACAGATATTGCAGTACAAAGAGACTTTTACTCATCCAAAACAAAACTAGCTGGGGGGGCAAGCTTACATTTTGGACGGAGCCCTTACAACTTTAAAAGAATAGACTCGCTGGGAACGCATAAGGTTACCATTGGTGATTTATGGGCTGGTTGGGCACTATACAATAAGGATATTACCCAACCTGAGCTCCCTAACCAATTTGCCCTAACGACCCGTATAAAAACCACCTATTTCACCGATAGGCCCAAAGTTACCCCATCAACTAACCCATACTTTCATAACAAAACCACATACCTCGCGGGAATAAGCATTAGTCGGCAGAAACTTTACAAAGCCAACCTTATATACTCCTATGGTAGAACCGAGGATATTCCTACTGGATTTCTTGTTTCAGCTACTGCTGGATACGAACTGGGTGAATTTGAAAACAGGTATTACGTTGGAACGGAGCTCTCCGCTGCCGATGTTGGTGAGTATGGTTACCTATATGGACTATCCCGATTTGGTACATACATTAACACCAAGGGCAAGCTAGAACAGGTTACCTTTAGGATGATTGGAACCTACGTTACTGGGCTTTTCCATTTTCAAAAACTTGATATACGCCAATTTTTTAGAGTCGATTTTACCAAGGGAAATTCCCGTTTAGAGGGAGAAAGAGAGTACCTCCTGCTTGATGGAAATGTAGAACCACGGGGATTGAACGGCACACCACCATCGGGAAATAACAGGTTGCTAATTAGCTTGGAAACCCTAGCATTTAGCCCATTATATGTTTATGGCTTTAAATTCGCCTTCTTTGCATATACCGACATTGGATTTATTTCGGAGAAGTACGCCGTGCTTTCTGATTCTCCCTCCTACTCTTCCATTGGCTTTGGGGTAAGAATACGTAACGAGAACCTAGTGTTTAACACATTACAAATAAGGCTTAACTATTTTCCTGTTCTACCCGAAGGAGCCAGTGCAGAACTTTTCTGGTTAGGAAGCGAGTCTAGAACTAGGTTCCCAAACTTCCGCCCACATGCACCTAGAATCACCCCTTATGAGTAAATGTCGCCCAATAGGGCAAAATAACGATGATTATAACCCAGTGCATCATCTGGAAAATAAAGCACTTTTACTTTTCAACAGAATTGAACATTTTACAATGTTCTGAGTTGTGATGGTATCTAAACGCAAATCAAATTAATATTACAATGGCTGTATTAGTAGGAAAAAGCGCGCCAAAATTTAGCGCAAAAGCAGTAATTAACGGTGGCGAAATTGTAGATAAATTTAGCCTTGATAAGTTTAAGGGTAAAAAGTATGTAATATTCTTCTTTTACCCTGCCGACTTTACATTTGTTTGTCCAACAGAGCTTCTTGCTTTCCAGGATAAACTAGATGAATTCAAAAAACGTAACACCGAAATAGTTGGCTGTTCTGTTGACTCGGAGTTCTCTCACTGGAAATGGCTACAAACCGATCTTAAAGATGGTGGTATTAAAGGAGTTACTTATCCGCTTGTTTCGGATTTAGCCAAAACCATATCGGAGAACTATGATGTACTTGCCGGTAACTATGAATACGACGATAATGGAAACGTTTCGTTCTCTGGCACCCCACAATCGTATCGCGGACTATTCCTTATTGATAAGCATGGCGTTGTTCGCCATCAGCTCGTAAACGATATGCCACTTGGCCGTAGCATCGATGAGGCGCTTAGAATGGTTGATGCCTTACAATACTTTGAGGAGAATGGCGAGGTTTGTCCTGCCAACTGGAAAATGGGCGACAAGGCCATGAGTGCAACACAAGAGGGTGTATCTAGCTATCTGTCCAATAGGTAACATGTTCTTTGAACTATACTAAAAGCGGGGAATCAAATTTTCCCCGCTTTCTTTTTTTGAGCTAATACATTAGAGCCAACCACTCGTTTTTCCTACTTTTGTGCCATGCGAGCATCCATTACAAGAAGCGTAAGCTGCACAAACACAATTGGGCAGAACCTAATAGGCATGGCTAAGGGTTTTAGCCATGCATCGGTACTGCTATCAAATGATATTAAAGCAGCAAATCCTACTACTACAAACTACAATAAATACGAGGTTGTTGCAGGGTTTGGCTCCTTAGCCATACTCGAGGTTGATACCAACTGCTTGCAGCAGCTGGATAAGTTTACTGCCGATAACACCAACGACTGGCTTTTTGGTTATATATCGTACGACCTAAAAAATGAAATAGAGGACTTATCGTCTAAAAATAGGGATAACCTATTGTTCCCCACGCTACAATTCTTTGTTCCCGAAATAGTAATTACTGTCGCTGGTAATGAGCTTACAGCCCATTACTATGCAAGTAACAATACCCCTGCTGCCATTATCGCTTTTCTTGGCGAGTTATGCAAGCAACCACAACCTGTTCCTCCGCTAAACTTCGCCAATTCTTTTACTGCTAGAGTAAGCAGAAAGCAATACATTGATAATTTTAGCAAAATTCAAAACCACATTCAGCAGGGCGATATTTATGAAATAAACTACTGTATTGAATTTTTTACCAATCCAAAAGGTTTTGACCCTTACAATACGCAGAGGCAGCTGCTGGCCACATCGCCAACACCCTACTCTGCCTTTTTTAAGGATAACAGCCAATACCTTTTGTGCGCAAGCCCCGAAAGGTATATTGCCAAGAGCAACAATACACTCATTAGTCAGCCCATAAAAGGAACCATTGCCCGTGGAGCAACTTCTGAACTAGATGCAGCAAACCAATTAACTCTTAGCCAAAGCCCTAAGGAACGAGCTGAGAACATTATGATTGTTGATTTGGTTAGGAACGATTTATCGCGTATTGCGAGTAAAGGAACTGTTAACGTTGATGAGCTTTGCGGTATTTACCCTTTCCGACAGGTTCACCAGATGATATCAACAGTTAGCTGTAAGCTACAGCCAAATGCTAGTTTTTCCAGCATAGTTAGGGCAACATTCCCCATGGGCTCCATGACAGGTGCCCCAAAGGTTAGAGCAATGCAAATTATTGATGAGTACGAGGTATCGCAACGTGGTCTTTACTCTGGAACTGTTGGCTATATAAGCCCCAATGGCGATTTTGATTTTAACGTGGTAATACGCAGCTTGCTATACAATGAGAAGAAAAAGTACCTCTCCTTCTCTGTGGGGAGTGCAATTACTGCAAAGGCAAACGCTGCACAGGAGTACGATGAGTGTTTGCTAAAGGCCAGCGCAATTCTAAAAACGCTTAATACAACAATTAGCCATGCTGAGTAACTTTTTACAATACACTAAGGAAAACCTGCTTTTTTCGCAAAGCGATAAGCTACTGTTGGCCGTTAGCGGTGGAATTGACTCAATGGTTATGCTTCACCTGTTCCGATTAGCAAACATATCCTTTAGCGTTGCACACTGCAATTTTTCACTTCGAGGCGATGAGTCCAATGGAGATCAAGCATTTGTTGAGCAGCAATGCGCACAATATAGTATTCCCCTTCATGCAAAGGTGTTTAACACAAACGCCTTTGCCAAGGAAAATAAGCTATCCATTCAAGTTGCCGCCCGTGAGCTAAGGTATGGCTGGTTTACAGAGCTCTGCGCAGAGCATGGTTACACTAAAGTTGCCATTGCGCACAACAACGATGATGTTGCCGAAACTGTGCTCATAAACCTAACCCGAGGAACAGGATTAAAAGGGTTAACAGGTATTAAAGCCGTAAATGGCAAGTACATTAGACCCATCCTTTTTGCCAGCAGAAATGAGATTAAGGACTTTGCCAAAGCCAATAGCATTGGGTTTAGGGAGGATTCCACAAACGCAACGGTTAAGTACGCGCGCAATAGAATTAGGCATAATGTTTTGCCCGAGCTTAGCATAATTAGCGGCACAGCAAAAAAATCCATTTACAATACCACATTACATCTGCAAGAAGCGTGGCAAATTGTTGATTCAGAGATGCAACGCATAAAACAAAGGGTTGTAAGAGAAGTTGGATTAACCAGAACGTACTCTATCCCATTGCTAAAAGAAGAGGCTTTTGGCAATTTCTTCTTGCGCGAAGACCTAAATCGGCTAGGCTTCTCTGCCGCAATCGCAAACCAAATAGCTGACAACCTAAATGCTCAGTCGGGAAAAGTATTTAGAATTAAAAACTACCAATTGGTAAAGGATAGGGAGCACTTGGTTGTTAGCCCAATTATCAGCATAAATCCAGAAGAGGTTTTTATTGATGAGCAAACACATCACATAACCAGTCCCATTGAACTGACTCTGGAGCGTAAAAATGTAGCAAACGAGACCATTGATAAATCGCCAATGGTAGCGATGCTGGATGCTGCAAAGCTATCGTTTCCCCTAACCCTACGCCCATGGCAAAAGGGCGATAAGTTTAGCCCACTGGGCATGAAGGGGTTTAAAAAGGTATCGGACTACTTAATCGATAAAAAAATCCCACTACACGAGAAGGAGTGCATCATGGTTCTTTGCTCCAATAACGACATTGTTTGGCTGGTTGGGCACCGTATAGACAACCGCTTTAAAATTTCACCCACAACAGAGACTATTCTTAAAATAGTGAAA
>ENA-UPXM01003796-UPXM01003796.1-activated-sludge-metagenome-genome-assembly--contig:-NODE-3796-length-16049-cov-8.561586_pt1 | contig 16049 bp, 19 predicted proteins | sample MGYA00238178_ERZ772708 | MGnify/ENA primary metagenome ERZ772708 (study PRJEB29002, sample SAMN05720212) | activated sludge metagenome | isolation source: anaerobic digester from wastewater... | reverse complement strand
CCACCTATTCCCGCCCAAATAATAACTGTCCCCTGCATCAATTATGCCAGAAGTACTATTGCTTCCATCTTTAGGTACTGTCAATCTATCCCTCAGCGTAGACTGCCCATACACATTCAGTGTAGCAGGTGCAGAGGAGGAGCCGATAGAGGTGTTCCAAGCAAGGGTACGGGAACCAGTAGGAAGACCATTAGCATTAAGCTGTCCACTGGTAAGACTGCCAGTAAGAAGGAATTTATACACTGTTTCATAAGTGGATAAGTCGCCCATGTTGTCTTCTAATTTTATGTCAAGGATAGGGTTGATATCAAGATTACTACGTGCAATATGTACTGAGTCAACATTGACATGGATAAACATATAGTCAGCAGTTGCTAAAAAAGAATTAAGAGAATCTGTTACAAGATAATATTCATTATTTATTCTTGCTATTTCTAAATTCATTGTTTTTGCATTTGTATATCCCGTTATACCAAATCCATAACTATAGTGATTCATTCTTAAAGTAAACCTCGCAAGCAAGCCATCATTCATACCCCATTCAGGAACAACAATGCTGAAGGATATTAAAGTTGGGGTCCTGCTTGATACATTTGGCAACTTAATAAATGTTCTTTGTGCGCGGTCTGCTTTTCTTGTTTCGTATACCAACGACCCACAATTGTAATACACTCTTGACCCGTCAGCATTCTTGATAGCAATAGCACCGTCAAGACCAACTGTGTTAGAAGTGCCAATAGTAGCCAACCCCACCTTCGCAACCCCTGTACCTACATTATCAGTGGATAAAACAGGGGATACAACAATCTGACCAGGTGTGCCTTCCAGGTAGTCAGAAAGGTTAGCGGAGGAGATGCCAGTGGGGGTGGATTTGAGGAGCTTGCCATCCTTCAAGCCATCCTCATCTGCTCGCAGGATTTTCTTGCTGCCAGTGCCGACCATTGTTTCTTCCAGAAGCCTTGTTTCAATGTATTCTACGCTCATTTAGCCTCCTTTTTCTTCCTTTCTTTTGGCTTGTCTTCTATTATGTCATGCAAGGTTGGTTGTGTTAAATTATCACTGTCTATAAATGCCAGCAAGCTTTTAATGTATGAAATATTAAAATCCAAAGAAGTTTTGTTTTGCAACAAGATTTGCTCATCATTGTCAAGCTTGTTTCTAAAGTTTTGCATTTCTTGCAAGTCGTTAATTAGTTTTTCCTTTAATTCCATTATGCCTCCTCATTATGTGTTATCTTCAGATTCACGCTCCATTACTACCCACAAGCCATACACTCCGTCTCTTGCGCCCCTCCAAATTTTTTTCAAGTCTGTATTGTCTAGTACTGTGCTAAAGTCATTGTTTTCCCAGCCGTTAGTAATACTATAATCTGCAAGCTGTCTGCTAACTTGTGCCATCCCTGTTACACGCCCATACTTGTCAACCATTGTATTATTGTTTAGTGTTTGCCCACCTACCGTAAGCTCTTGTAATGAAAACTCACCAGTGCTTTCATTTAATTGAAGTCCGCCTCCAGCACTGTACTCGGTATTGTTGTCATCTGCCAAAACAAGATAGCCGTTTGAGTTGACCTTTAAAATCTTGTTTACATTGTCTTCGCCTTGCTCTCTTTTTACAACTGTCCTTCCTAAGTCATAACTTGTTAGAAATCTTTCTATAAACTTCTCTGTACTCATTGCTTGCCTCCATTTTCTTTCCACACTTTTTTGTTAAAATTGCCATTATTTATCTGCTTTGTTACAAGTCCTATTCTTCTCTCTAAAAACATTTTTGCACGCTTTAATTCTTCTATTGGCTGGTCTGAGTACATTGCATTAATCAAAGCGAATGAAACGTTTGCTGTGTTAAAGTCCATGTCATGCTCTTCTACATGCTCTACAATTTTCTCGTTTAGTGTCATCTGTGTTCTCCTTGTTTTTTTATTCTTTTTTTGAAATAAACACTTTGCCATCGTGTATTCTCATAACGCCTTGCTTGTCTGGTGGAGTGCTCATTCCTTCTTTTAATTCAACCGCTTTTGTCCATGTAAAGCCAACGCCCTCAACATACTGTAGGTAAACATTGCTTTCAGATGGATAAGGAACTGTTTCAAATTCTGGTATATCTTGCATAACGTTTTTGTCTGTACAGATAAACACGCAGCCAGTCTCACCATCACGAAACAACTCGCCAACCTCATAATCATTTATATCAATCTCTTTTACATCAACAGTTGGGACAACAAAGCCTTGAGAATTGAAACTCAAACGTTCGCCATACATTTTATCAAGTAAAACAAAGCTCCTATTTTGTGTTTTGAATAAATTAGGCTGCTGCAAGGCTTTCATCGCCTCTTTATCTTTTATTAAGTCTCTAATGTCAAGTGCACTCATTGTTATTTCTCCAGTCTGTCAAGAACATCATCTGCAATTCTTGTCTTTAAAATGTTAATAAAACTGCCAGGGTCGTCAGGGTCTTTCTTTAGTTCAACCACTAAATCACCAATAGTTATTTTATGAGTAGTGTATTTTGAAATGTCTAAAAACTCTTTTTCTTTAAATAATGAAGTGTTATTTAATACATTTTTAATTGTGAAGCTTATTTTTACACTACACTTGCCATCAACCCAGCCATCCCACTCATCTGAAGGTTTGTTAATTAGAAAAGTCAATGCTTGAGAAGTTCCACTCATTCCAAAGCTTTGCTGCGATGAATTACTAAAAGATGCCTCCCATTCAATGCTGAACAAAAAGTGCAAACCCTTAGGCAATTTTACTGTCGCATAAATGTGTGGTGCAATATCAGTGTGTCCAGTAATTGAAATGTCGAAGGTCTCTAAAGATACATCCACCAGGAGGTCTTGCATATTAATGATGTCTTCCCAACTGTGCGTGTGCTCAATTGGTGCAAATGTGTTTGAAATACCAGAGACGTCGCTTATTGTGTGGATGTGTGATGTATCTGCCTTGCCAGCTAATTGTGTGCTTATTTTATTTGCTGTCCATGTGTTTGCAGCCGTTGTTTTATTATCGTTTAATTCAGGATGAATACTTGTGTTTGTTGTGTGTGTTGTTAGTGCATCAGACAGTGAATTAAGCTCAGCCCAGGTATCTGTCGCATTGCTGTTTACCTTCTGCACTACCTGTGCACCATTCATTCCTAATTGTAATACGTCAGCCATTATACCTCCTAATTTGCATTACAGACAAAATAATCTATTAAAATCTCTGCAGATAAAATATAGTTTTCATAATCTGCACCAGTCCAGAAAGTTGGCAGTGTTTTAGACAGTCTGCCAGTTTCGAATTTAACATTGAATTTTAAGCCAGTTTTCCAGCCACCGCCGATGTAATTATTGTATTCAGTGTCTGATGTAATTCTATCAAATAAGAATGTTTTAATCTTATTAGTGTAGTTGCCTTGATACACTGAAACTTGAACAGGCGTATTCCGCTGCCCTGTCTTGTATAAATTACTTATTAAATCATTAAACACTTTTTGCTCATTATTCATGAAGTAAATATCAAGCTCGCCGACTATTTTATAGCCCTTTAGAATGTTGACTTGCGAATGGTAAATGTTTTCAATTGAATTTACTACAGGTTCAACAGTGATGTTTAGATTAGCCTTGTCAAAGCGGAGAGTTTTTCCACCACCAAATACTAATTCAATCTTACCAGCATAGTTTGTGTACATTTTAACTCCATTCTTTAAGCTCATCATCAATCACTGATGCGGTTAAATTTACTTGCACTTTTAGCCCGAGTTTTGAATTGTTACTCAAGTAGTCAGTCATGGTAATTGATGAAGACAGGCAGTGAAAAACGAATGTTACACCATCGGCAAATGCAATAGTCAACGGTGAGTAATCATTAGTTTTATATAATATATTAAAAAGTTTATTCAGTGGTTCAGCATCGTTCACACCGTCAGTGCAATAAATCACAATTTCGGCTTTATAAATATAGCCCTTTAGATTATCCCGTGTTGCACCAACTATGTTTTTGTAGCTATTTGCAATACGCTCCGCTGTAATGCTTGTATTGGCTTTATCGAATTTTACCGATGTCGAGCCATGCGTTATTGTCAGCCCGCTATTTTTATTTATTGCCATTGCCACCTCCTAAAGATAAAATAACATATTAAATATTTTTGTCAATAGATAATTTAAGTAATGTTTTCTTGCTTTAAAATATCGGGTATTTGCCTATCAGAAAGGTACTCCACCAGCTCAAGCTCATAAATATCTTCTTCTTCTTTTATTGAATTAATAAAGAATGTTTTCTTGTAGCCGTCAAGTACAATAAACACGCTTTTACCGACACCAAGTACCGCCTGTAGTGTTTCCTCTGTCTTTAAAAGTTCGCACGAATAAACACTCTTTAATGCACCAGCAAGCGATTTATACATAAAGACAACAGCCCTGATTAAATAGTGCCAGTCAGTCTCTGAATAATCCATGTCGTTAAATTCTTTATTTAGCTCAATGAACGTATTCTTGCTTGAAAGCTTTAAAATGTCTTTTTTTCTGAGGCGTATTGCATTAAGGGGGTCAATACTAAAGGGCTCAAAAGCAATCAGTGTTTTACCATTTTTGTAGCCCAGTCGCATGTAGCTGCCAGACAAAGCAAGCATGTATTTAAAAAAGTCTTTAATATTGAATTTATCAGGATTAAATATACCATTTGATGAATTAGTGATTAATTTACCACCGTGCTTGTCGTCCTTGATGTCAATCTTGATTTTAGGCTGCACCTCACCAGACACAGTGATTTTAGGGTAGCCAGCGTGTGCTGTAAACGCAATTGCACTGTCGTCAGAAAAGACAATGTTTCCATCATCAGAGCGGGTGTATAGCTCATTAAGTTTGGTTGTCAAAAGCGTCATAAAATTGTTTTCTACCAGGGCTAAATTAGCAGCATGGTTTCTATCCTTGTCTTGTGTTTTTAATGCAAAGTTTATTTTTATGCGATTTATTACACTATTCTTTTTGTTTATAGATATATTCATATTGTATTTACTCTGTAATGGAATAAACACATTATTCAAAAACACTGTATTGGCGACATCAACAACAGTGATTAGTGCATTATCATATTCAAAGCATTCCGTTGTTTCAGGGTTTATGGTGACCTCTTTTTCTGAGCGGAAGGCTAAATATATTGGGTCATTAGATAAAAGATGCCCACCAAAGCGAAGTTCAACAGGCACCATGCTTTTTGTTTTAAATGTTTGGTGATATTGCAAATGGTAAATACCGTCTTCTTTAGTAAGTGAATTTAGGGCTAAATAAGGCGAATTAAAGCCGTTAAACTGCTCAATAGAGTAAACACCCCGCTCAAGCGTATATTGCTTGCCAAAGTCGTTATTTGAGTACAATAACATGGCATTGTTAAAACATATATTGGAAAAGCCTTCATGAATACGATAATTATCCCAAGTTGTTTTTATCCCGTTATTAACTAAAAAAGATAACAAATGCTGAACTAAAATATCAGGAGGAATTTCAGTAAATTCACCAGTAGAGTTTTCATAATATACATTCGCAATATACGACAATAACATACTCATGTCAAGCGATTCCATGTTATCGAATAGCAAATACGGCAGTGAAACAAACTCTACAGTATGTTCCATTGTTTCATAATTTACACTGTGTGCTGCAATATTTGGTACACCGATAAAGGCAGCTTGATTATTTATGTCAACCTTCAGCTTTTTATTAATGAATTGTGTCTCAGTTGGTGCTGTTGTAATTCCTTCAAGCGTGCGGGGATATTGCCTCAAGAGATAATCTTTACAGTTTAGTATTTCTTTAAACTTGCTTGCCAGAGGCGAGCCGTTGTCAATGAATTTAATCTCCATGCGTTTTGCCTCAAAAGAGAAAAACTCTTCATCAATGAATTTATCTTCATCAATGTCAATGCTGATTAATGAATGCAGCTCAATCTTGCCAGTAAAGGTCTTAATGTGCTCTAAATCACTGTCTGTGGTCCTTATATCATCATAGAAAAATAGCTTGTACATTATACCGTCCTTCTCTGCCTGTTGCCAGAGTCAACTCTTTTAGCAAGCTTAATGTCACTGATAAACTCGCCATGCATTGCAATTTCAACCTTAATGTCTTTAATGCTGTTGACCACCTCACCAAGCATGCCTTTAAGCTCTCTGTTATCATTGTACACCGTTACCTGTGGTGTAAACGCACTTGCAGAGGCAGCCGTATTTGGTGCAGTCAAGGCACTTAAACTTGGCTGTTGCAAATCACTGTGCAGTGCGTCAAGAAAGCGTTCATTGCCTTTTACTGCCTTTGCAGAGAAAACATACTCGCCATCTTCAACCTCGATTAACTCGCCACCTTGTGCGTGGGTCCTGCCTTCAATCAAGCCATGTTTCACCAATCCACCAGTACCAAACTTTTGTGCATTAATTGTGACTAATTGTGCAGCACCAGTAGCAGTCACGAGCCCAGTCAATGCCAGTGCAACAGGAAGCACAGCAGCCCATTTGCTCCAGACATTTGTTACGCCCAGTGCAGTGTTCATGATTGCTTCTGAGATGGAACTCATCTTTTGTCTTTTTAAATACTTTCTACGCTCTTTTTCAGCTTGCTCTTCAACTCTTTCTTTCTCAGCTTGCACCCACCAGGATGAACGATATTGCATTTTAGCTTGCTCATCTATTGCAGCAAGGGATGCTTCTTTTTCTTTTTCAATCTGTGCCAGACGTCTCTGTAAGTAAGCTTCATACAAATCACCCATGTTGTCAAGCAAGGATTTTGTATTAAAAGCAATGTCTTGCCCCATTTCGTACTGAACCTGTGCCTCAAGCTCTTGTTGTTTTTTTATCACGTCAGGAGTATTATATTCATCTTTACTTGCAAACTTCTTTACTGCCTCCAGCTCTTGCAGTGTTTTATTCTTTGTGCCAACGCCAAATGCAGCAAGGGCACCAGAGGTCGTAGTTTTCTTCTCAGCAAGCTCAATAGAGACGCTTTCTTCCATTAATTGCTGTATTCTGCGACGCTCTTTGATTGTGTCCTTTAACTGAACAGCAGCCCCGTTGTAATTGCTCAAGATTTCGCTGTTTAACTCTTGGAATGCCTCCATTTCTTTAATGGTGCCTTGTTGTATTTCTTTATATTGGTTAAATAAGTTACTCTCATTCTCTTCAAACAGTTTAAGCTCTTCTTTAGCCAGTTTATCAGCAAGTGCTTTATTGTATTGATTGCGGGCAAGCACGACTTCAACGTCGGTTTTTCTTAAAGCACTGTCTTTTTCAACTTTAAGATTAGCAAGCACACGCTTTTTTGCTTTGTCTTCTATTTCTTCAATGTTTCCCATTGTTTTAATGTGATTGTTATACTCTGTTTCAATCTTTCCATAAAGTTTTATAATTTCATCCTTACTCTTTGCTGTTTGTATTTGCAATTCAAGATTACGCACTGTTTCGGTAAAGCGTCTGTTTATTACATCAAGGAAGTCTCTGTTAGCGGTTTCCTTTAGGTTTTCAATACGTTCAGGCTCTGTAGTATAAAATGTCTTTATAGATTCAAAATAAGCTTGTTTAGCAGCGGTAAGGTTATCAAGGCTACTAATCTCTTGTTCGTATTGTATTTTAGCAGCACGCCAGGCGGATTCGTGCTTAATAAATGTTTCCTTCTTTTCAGTTTGGGCTATTACACTTGACTCTGGGCGGAGTGGTTCAATTTTAAGGTCACTGCTTGCTTCGTCAAGCATTTGCAGCTCTTTTATCCACCCCATCCACTCATAAGCGTCAGAAACTTGTTGACTGGTGTGCTTTGAGAATGCATCAATGCTATCTTGTACTTTTTTAATTTCTTTACTCTTTAATTCATTTTGTTTTTTTAAGTAATTATTATTATACAATTCATTGTATTTGTTTCTATACTCAGTAAAATATTTAGAGTAATTGCTATTGGATAGATTTACTCCGATTGTTGACAAATAATTTTTAAATTCACTATCTGTATTGTTTGTTATTTCTTGTATGTCTTTATATGATGCAGTCATGTGCTTGGATGACTCTATTTTTTCAATATCGGCACGATAAGCTTTTATTATATTATCATACATTCCAGTTGCATTTGCTAAGCTGGCGTATAAGCTTTCCATCTCTTCTTTTTCTCTAGGGATCATAGTCCCGTAGCCGTATTTTTTTGCATCAGTTAAAGCTTTTCTTACATTATCCTCAGGAGAGATTTCTCCCTTACGTCTTACTTCAAAAAAAGGATATAAATGTGCAATTCTTTCTCTCATTTCTGGCGTTATTGACGACTGCATTTGCAGCTTCTTCAGCTTTATTGTTTCTTCTTGATTTTTTCTTAAGCTTGCAGTGCTCTTGTCAATTAAGCCATTGTAGTCCTTTAATGCTTCTTTTGTGTAGCCATACGATGTAGTGAGTTTATCTTGCACTGTAGCAAGCAATGAGGTTTCAAGTCTGTCAAGCTGCTTACCTTTAGCCAGCTCTTCAGTGTATTTCTTATAGGTCACCAACAATTCAAGCTCTTTTTTCAGTGCATTTTCTTTTGCTAAAGATTGCCCAACAGCACGCTCCACCCACTCTTTCTCTGCATCTTGTGCTTCTTGTACTTTTTTCTTATGCATTCCGATTGCCATTGAAACCAGCCCAAGAGTAGCTGCAATTCCAGCGAGCCATAAGTTTGTAGAAGTTAAAAGTTTTATAGCGGCGTCTGTTGATTTTAATGCTAAATTGACCTTTATTATAACCTTTATTAAGGCACCAAGAATTCCGATAGCTAATGTAGTGGCACCGAACCAGCCATTAAACCCGTCCACAACTGCTCTAACAATTGTTAAAAGCCCAGCGGTCTCAACAGCAAATTTATTTAAGCTCATTATCAACAGTGTTACACTACCTTTAAATTGCTTTATTTTCATATCTGCAGTGTCCATTTGTTTATTAAAGGCAGCCTGTGTCTCCCCAGCAACATTTAGCATTCTTTCGTAGTTTTCAGCCCATTCAACATTAGAAGCCATTGCAGATGCAAGCGCTCTAAAGCCAGTACGGGAGCCAGCAATTGTGGCAAGCTCTTCTGCTTTAAGATTAGCGTCAGCAATCTTTTGTACTGTTTTAGCAAGTCCTTGTGCTTTAACTTCAGCCAAGTCAAGCGACAAATTGTGTTCATCATATATTCTCTTTGCCTGTGGTGTTGGCTTTGCCAGGTTCATAAACAATTGGTTTAAAGAAGTAATTGCAACGTCTGCCTTGATGCCCTTTAAAGTCATTGTTGACATTGCAGCAGCCACCTCTTCAAATTCAATGCCAAGCAGTTTAGCAGTTGGCAATACATTACCCATGAATTTAGAGAGTTGGTCGAAGTTTATTAAACCTTGCTCAATCACTTTAAAGAGCACATCAGACACACGTGTTACATCACCAACGCCAAGCTGGTAGGTGTTTAATATAGCAATTAAAGCCTTTAATGCTTCTCCCTCTGTTACAAACCCCGCCACAGCGGCTTTATTTGCAGCAGCAAGCAGTTTTTCAGCATCAGCAGGACTAAACTGTGCGGAGATTGACTGGTAAGCAGATTCCATTGCATCAGAGGGCTCAAACCCAAGACCAATTGCCCTTTTAATGCTTCTCTCAACTGGTGCTATGCTTTTGCCTTTAGAAATGCTTTCAATTCTGGCAAGCTGTGCTTCAAGCATGATTGCATTCTGCCTGCCCTCTCTTAATGCACGATTAAACCCATCAAACATTTGGTAAGTAAATTTAGCGGTGATTACAAATGCCGATCTGTCAATCATGGTGCTCAGGTTAAACGCCTCTTTGGCAGCAAGCTTTATTCTGTCTTTTAAAGGGAGTGCGTCTCTTGCAGCTTTTGAAAGGTTTGCTGTTACTCTTTTAGCAGCATCACCAAGTGCTTTTGTTGACTTTACAGTGCCCTTTGTTCTCTCAAGCAGTATTTTAGCATCACCAGCAAACGTCGCCATGTTGTTGACAACCTTCTCTGTCTCTTTGTTTAAAGATACGGTGCTCTCCATCACGTCTTTGATGCCCTTCTTTGATGTTTTAGCAAATGCACTGACACCAGCAATAAAAGTATTTGTACCTATTTCTATCTCTTTTGTAAACTCTTTTGTTGCTTCTGCAATTTCTTTGGCTTCCTGTTTTGCTGCAGCCATTGACTCTTTAACCTTTTCAAAAACCTGCAGTGAGGCAGCCTCTTTAGCTACCTTCTCAATCAGCTTCGACATATCGTCAATGCTTTTTCTATCGAAGTCAAGCTTTGTCATTATGCCAAGCTTCATTCTTATATCTTTAGTGCTCATATATTTCCCCTCTACCTTTTAGTGCTTTGGTGAGTTTCATATTGCTCAGCCACCATTTCAAGCAGCGAGTGCAAAGCAACCGAGTAATGGATTTCTTTATATGCCTCTTTTATAATTACCATTTCACTGGTTTCTTCATTTTTATAGCTTGGGATAAACATTTTGTCCATATTTATATATTCTCCAATTGCTTTGCGAATCTCGCCACAAATAATCTCCTCTGTATGATACATTGCCTCAGACAAACTTAATTCATTAATCACTGGTGCGAAGCCGTGCTCAATCAAGAGTCTGGCTTTATCGTAGAAATGGTTTGTGACACTGTCTCTTGAACCGCCTGCATCATCTTCTCGATAGCCATATTTTTTTGCAGTCTGTAATCTGCTGTCAATCTGTGCTCGAACAATTTTAGACTCTTTCCCATATTCAGAAAAAAATCTTCGATTATCTTCATTCCCTCCTCATCGGTAAGATTGTCGATGTCTGCTTCGTCATTTAAGATTGCAATAAATTCCTTTAATTTATTCTCTGGCAGCTCAGTGATTACTGCGTACGCCATCTGCTCTGCATTGACGCCTTCTGGTATTTCTGTAACGTTTTCATTTCTTAAAAAGTTTAGCACTCTGCCAAGTGTACCAAGTGATGTTTTATTCTTTTTCATTTTGTTTTCCTTTCTTTACTGGTTAAATATTTCATCAAAATTGTCGAGAATTATTTGCTCAATCAAATCAGAAAGCCTCTGGTTTGCTATTGCACTGTAGTTGTAAATCACCCTCATGCGTGTCAAATACCGCTCTGTTCTGATTGGACGAGAGCCATAAGGGGAATCCTTCTTGAATACAACTGTGTTTGATAAACGCCTGTTTTCTGCATTAATCATCTTCTTTGCAATGTTTTCTGCGTCTACTGGTTTAATGTTAAATTTAATAACAGCCCACCTTGTTAAATTCTTCAAGTCTTGCATACTGTATTTCTGCCGCCTTGACATTACCTTGTCATATCTGTACAGTGGGGTGTCGGTGTTTTTTGTCTTCTCTGGGTTACCGATTGAAACAGTAAGCTCATTCTGCACGTCTTCGAATTGCACAATAACATAAGTTGTTGACTTCTTTAATTCATTCAGCACCCTGCCTACTGCGACTTGATTTCTGCTTCTCATCTCCCGTTCATAATCCTTTGTGACTTCGTCCCTCACTGAGGTGATGTATTTATTGTCCTCAGCGGGACCAAAAATCTTTGTGACCTCTTTGTAGATATTCTTGTTTGTGTCGTTTACAAAACCTCTTTTCAAATTGTCTTTCAACGCATCATTGAATACCTTCCGCACTGAACGACTGACAAACATGTTTGGATGTTTGCCTAAAACGGTTAAAACGTAGCTTGGTGCAGCCATTAGCCTTCAACTACCTGTATAAATTCAAGAGGGAATGATTGGTCAACTGTGATTACAGTCTGGTTTAATTCATTCGACTGTATTTGCATTCCGATAAACGGCGTTAAGTTGCGAACATAAAAATTTGTTTCATCATTCACTGAAACAAAAATTAATCCAACCTTATCAAAATCTCTTAGCGTTTCAATCAAGTCTGTTGGAATTGAGGGCAGCACTAAATTAAGGCTTGTCGTGTTTTCAATCATTAACTTTTCACCAGACAAAAACTCGATTGGCTCACCAGGTGCGTCGTTTAGTGTTAAGTCATTCAAGCAAGGACCGAGAGGGAGAAAATTCTTTTGATATACGAGACTGTAGGGATAAAATGTTTCGTTATAATTTATCACATAGCTTAACTCATCCGTTTTTACAGTCAACGCTTTTTTGTTTTGTTTTTTGTTTATAAGAAAGATTAGTGCCCCCATATTAACAGTAATACTATTAATGTTAGAATCCTTAATAACAAATAGTTTACGGTCGTCCGAGAGAGGTATTGTTACTTCATCTTGTGTTACATAAACCTCATCATAAAACGAACTGAAATCAGCTAAATCAGCTAAATCATCATAAAACACTTCCCTGTTCTCCAAATCAACAAATACATTATATTTTCTTTTGCCTATTTTTGTTTTACCGTGTGTGAAGCCCATGTTCACCTCCTTTATAATTCCACCGTCGATGCGACAGTGTGTACTTTGTACGAGCCCAGTGTGTCTTCGAACACCAGGGTCTTGTTAATATTTGTCAAGCCGAATGTCTCCTCAATGCTCAAAAGCAATGTTTCAATGCGTGCCTTTGCTTGTGAAATGCCTTCTTCGCTTTCTTGAAAACGCTCGACCACCCTTAAAACAACGCTTACACCACTGACTGCGGAGCCAGCATTTGTGTTTAACTTTAAAAGCTCATCTGCATAAACAAATAGAATTGGGAAGTCCTCATCAGAAAAGTCTGCCATCAGCATGTTGTTTCTAATGGAATTGAACCCCATGTAGTTTTCATCTTGTCTGTCAGTGTAGTTTTCTTGCCAGAAATCGCCATCTTTCTTGATTGCTTCAATCAGGCTGTCAACCTTGCCTGAGCTTGTTTCGTATTTATAAATTGGCATATTTACCTCTTTAAACAGGGGAGCTGTTACACTCCCCCGATTGTTAAGTTACGCACCAGTTCCAGCTGCAAATGATGTCACGTCATCAACCGCCACTTCAAGCTCACCAGTTACAGCAATGGTGTTTTGTGAGCCAGAGCCAATACTCAATGCAGGAAATAAATTTATTCCTTTCATAATCCAGTCACCAGCCGCTGCACCAGTTACGCCACTGTCTCTTTCGGTAAAAATTACTTCTGCATCTTTGTTAATAAGTTCTCTGAGTGCGGCAACGTTTGCCGCCGTGACTTCAATAACGTTAAATGTCACACTGTTTGTTTTAGAAATCTTTGGTTTGGTGTTGTCGTTTAATTCAATCTCGTCACCAGCTGCCTCTTCCATGCGGTTGTCTGCCAAACAGGCACCAACACGAACAAAGTTTGTAAAGCTTGTAGAAGTGGGACACTTCACCCAGACTTCATAAAATCTTTTCTTTATTTCTGTTTTATCATATTTAAATGCCATATTAAACCTCCTTTACGTGGTTGCATTCTAAAAATTTCTCAATGTCTTTTTCATCCATTGGAACAGTCTCGCCTCTGTTGTACAAAACATTGCCGTAAATGATGTTTTTTAGAGCGACAAACACACGGGTGGTGTCTTTTATCATCTCGCCATCTTTAGGCTCGTTAATCGCTGTATTTTGCACCCCAGCAGGCTTTTTTGGCTCCTTTGGTACATTTGGTTTTGTTTCTTTGTTTTCTTTTATGGTCTTTGCCATTTTAAGCTCCTTAAATAATTATTATACCAAGCTCACCAGTGCCAGAGTATCTCGAGCAAATCTTATTGCCCATCTTTAGAAATGTAGCTTGGTATCGTTCAATGCTTATTGACCCAGTTAAATTCAGGTCGCCCTCTCCAAAAGAAATCTTGTCAAGAGCGACGCTGCCAAGTTCAAATTCTTTTATGCCGACAACAGCTAAATACATGATGAAATACGCTTGTGCTGTCTCAATCTCACGTCGCATCAAGCCGTTTAAATCAAGCTGCTCAAATGGAATAAAGCCAGCCTCGCCTTCAATAAATTCATCATCAGGCAGTGCAACAAATTCTCTGAACACTGTTTCACCGAGGCGGTCTTTAATCATTGCCATTGCAGGTGATTGGTATTGCTTTACTTTCTCCACAACGGCACCCTTTAGGTTAAACATTGCGATTGTTTTCTTGTAAGCACTCATAATTCATCCTTTCTATTGTCAGTAGTTAATCTTCTTCGCCTTCGTCTTATGTTGCGATTATTACGATATTATGTGCAGCAAGATTATTTGCCATGCCCTCTTTCAAGGTGACAACATCTCCTCTGCTAAACAGTTTGCTTTTACGACTTGCATAATTACATTGGAATTGCACCGAAGCAGCTTCTTCAATCTCACCGATTGTAGCAGTGTAATCTTTGCTGTCGTATTTAAAAGCAATGGTGTCGTTTTCTGTTATAATTTCTGTAATATCTCCAGTAAAAGTAAAAGCAATAGTTGCTTGAGTATTTCCACTTTGCACTGTTTCTACAGTAGTAGCTGTTGCGGAGCCATCAACATCCGTAAACACACCATTAGTCAGTGTTTTATCGCCAGACGAAGTTAAAGTTAATACTTTCTCAGCAATGCTTGCAGTGACAACATTTGCACCGAGGGGAGTGCTATTATTTTCTGCTAAAGCTATTGCAGCATTTATTGCAGTAACTATTGATGCGGGTAAAACTGTAGCCATTTTATGCCTCCAGTCTGTTAAACTTTATGTGCAATTGCAAATCTCTGAGGAATCACAGGGAATGCCAATGGTACATCATAAATACTATCGTAAGTTCTAAGTTTAGCATAATATTCACTATCGAAGTTAATTCCAGCTGTGTTCATCTTAATAATCAAGTCTTTTGGTCTGCCCATTAATACCATACCAGGGTAATAGGTAGTTTCTGAACCACCAGCAGGTTTTGCTGTTATTGTTTTTCTGACATGGTGTAAGAAAGGTAATATCATTATGTTGTAGCCAGCTACAGAATACACTCTACCTGTTTCATACTTCATTGTTGATGCGTCTTTCTTTGCAACACTGAACATGAAATCAAGGAAATCAGCCTTTGACATCATGATTACAACATCTTCGCCGTCATGCTCTGCAGGGTAAACTTTTACAAGGTCTTCAACGATATCTGTAATTGATTTAAATACAACAGAAGAGCCGTTGCCACTTGATATTGTAGTAGCTACGCCACCAACAGTTGCAGTGTATGAATTTCCGCCTTTTGAATAAGTGTATCCTTTTTTAAGGTAATCAAGCCAGCCTCTTACACCATTGCGAGGTCTGCCCATCAGTGCTGTACCAGTATAATTGTAACCGTATTGAATATCAGCGTCCGCACCAGAGCCAGGAGAGCCGAACATTGCTTGCTTGATAAGCATATTTGAAAATAGTCTTGACATTCTACTATTAACATCATTTCGCCAGTCAACCGCATTCTTCATGCTGTGCAATACGCTTTTAGGTATTCTATACAAGAATTGCATTGACTCAAGCACAACATCATAGCCGATATTGCCATAAGATGCCATATTGCCAGATGCGGCAAAAGGGTCTTCGCCTTCATTGACTTGCACCAACATTCCGTCACCTTCGTACACATTTACAGTTGACTTTAGAGTAGATACCCTGTCAATGTTTACCATGTTTAACAATTCGCTTTGTCCGACCACAAGGTCAACAAAAGTATTGCCTTCGTCAATGTTTAGCCCTCTACCAAAGTTTTGGTCTAAGATATTATAATTCGTAGTAGGTGGCACGTATGCAGCTTTCTCTACAGAGTTGTCTTCCATTCCCATTACCGCAGCAAGTGCTTCTGTAGTAGGGTTTGATTTGTTTAATACTTCTTCTTTACTCATCATATTTTCCTTTCAACATATTAAATGTTTTTTTTGTTTTTTCTACTTTGTCTGTGTTGACAATTTGGTTTGATTGAATTAGTGTTTCCTCTACTCCAGACACTCTGTCTGCAGTCGCCTTTAGTGATTTAGAAAGCTCAACAGCCAGCTTTTCAGTGTCTGCCAAGCGTGTGTTCGTCTCTTCAAGCGTTTTGATTCGCTTTTCCATTGAGTCAATTTTATCAAGGAAGTCATTGATTATCTTTTGTGTGTCAGGCGATATTTCCTCAGTGTTTTCTCGCTCAATTTGCTTCTCTGTT
>ENA-UPXM01003792-UPXM01003792.1-activated-sludge-metagenome-genome-assembly--contig:-NODE-3792-length-16058-cov-13.093170_pt1 | contig 16058 bp, 17 predicted proteins | sample MGYA00238178_ERZ772708 | MGnify/ENA primary metagenome ERZ772708 (study PRJEB29002, sample SAMN05720212) | activated sludge metagenome | isolation source: anaerobic digester from wastewater... | reverse complement strand
GGAGCTTGGATTAAAAAATCTTTTACTCCTATCGCATAATTTAAATATAAATTCTTTCCGGTAATTTCATAAGCATTTAGGAAAGCCGTCCCGACAAAATACGACACCACGCGGTTAGGCAAATTAGGTGGTGCGAAAAAGCCGACATCTTGCCAGGGATATTGGTATCCCCAAGAATTGCCCGGAAATCCGGTTGATTGATTTTGGACTAACCAATCCAGTAATTCCTCTGCTTTTTGAAGAAATTTCTCGGACTTTCTTGCTAAGTATAGATTTAAATAGGTCATTGCAAAAAGGGCGATTCCTTTCGGATTTCTGGTGCGCGGAATGGCAAATAAAGGCCGTAAATTTAGCGGTGAACGCATAATCGCTTGGCTATAAAATAATCTCAAATTTTTATTGCCGAATGATAATGGCAATAAAATCGGACTCGATAAAGCGTCGTATTTATTGAATCCGGCATAATCATTTCTCTGTGAATAGGAAAGCACAGCGTCCAATGAGTCATTTACTGTCTTTATAACTTGTTCTAAGCTTTTATTATTTGTTTCCATTCAGATAATATCTTTAATCTTTAATGATTCTGATATTTATTTCATCTGGCTGAGATTGACATACTACCATTAATTTTTTGCGTTTGGTTGAAGTAAATATACTGCGCCGAGGTTAAAAATCTCTCGAACAATTGGTAAATCACAGCGATGTCCTATGTAAGGAATACCATAATTATATTTAAAACGGGGACGTATAAGGAAAAAATCCTTTTTCAGAATTCGTAGTCCATTTTCATAAACCATTTTTTCAAATTGTTTTATTGAAAGCCGAGAATGTTTGGTTGTCAACATATTCGATATAATGTCAGCGCGAATTCCCTGCGATTTAAGAATCGCGGAATAAAATTTATCCGGCAATAAAAAGAGATAGGGAATCCGATGTAGCCAACCCGGTAGCCCCTGCTGATGTCCCGCAAAAGGCGAATACTTCGGTGGAAAGGAAATATAAATGCGACCGCCTTTTTGCAATAAATCCCGCATATTTTGGAGTGCCGCCGCCTTTTTTCCATTGGCAATATGTTCAATCACATCACCGCATATGATCAAGTCCATTTTATCCTGAATTTGATTCTCGTAGGAACTTGCTTCCGTAATATCACCGTGAATAAAGATAATCTTAGAAGACTTATTTAACTCCCGGGCGATTTCTAAGCGCCCGCGCGAATACTCCAAACCATAACATTGATTGTTCTTAGTCGCAAAATAATTTAACCCACCGCCTTCCGCCGAACCAACTTCAAGAATTCTGAGTCCTGAAACAGGAGAAATACTTATATATTTTTCTAAAAAATTGGCCGCTGTCCAGTATTGTTCTTTATGGAAATTGAGATTTCGGGGGGGAGTATTTGTCACTGATAATATCTCCGCACGAACCCGGTAACTTCGCCGCGGCGGAAGATTTTCCGGCGAACATAATTATAAGTAAATCCATAACCATAAGCAAAAATCTGGCAAACTGCAAAAATAGGCGCCAGCCAGCCGACTTTCACGGATTTATATTTAATCGAGCTGTCAATGAAAATGTACCCACAGATTAGCAGTGCCAGAACGGTAATTGCAACCCATATTTTCCAGGCTAAACCAGTCAGTAAGGTAAATATCGTCAATAATGTATAGCCGACCGCGGCTATCGCCGGAATAAAATGCAACGGTTCTAAATTGCCCGCATCCAGATAACTCAGATTGATACGCGCCACTCCCCAGTTAAACATCTGACGAAAGAATTTGCGCAGGCTAGTGCGCCGTTTATGATAAACTATGGCGTTCGGTATATAAATAACCTTAGCGCCGCTGGCTACAATTCGGCGACTGAATTCAATATCTTGACCGTGCCGTAGGTTACCCATACCACCTAATTTTTCATAAATCTCACGTCGGATGCCCATATTGAAACTGCGCGGGTAAAATTTTGCCAGCCGTTTTTGCGAGTGACCACGCATTCCACCGGTGGTAAGGAAAGATGTCATACTGTAGTCAATTGCCTTCTGCAATGGCGTAAAGGAATCCAGCACCGAGTCTGGACCACCAAATGCGTCCGGCGCTTCTTTCGTAATAGCCTCATCAATTTCTTTCAGCCAGTTGGCATCCGCCTGGCAGTCTGAATCTATAAAGAGGAAATACTCGCCTTCCGCCTGACTCATCCCAAAGTTCCGCGCCGGACCAGGCCCTTCATGATTGCGTCGAAAAAACCTCAGGCGAAAATCAACTTGCGATGCCAATTCATTAACTTTTTGTTCCGTTTCGTCCGTCGAACCATCGTCAATCACCAGTACTTCGAAACGACTATGCTCGCAAGTCTGGGCTTGTAACGATTTCAGTAAATCAATTACTTCGTCCGCTCGATTATATGACGGAATAATGACGGAAAACCTATATTTGGGCATTATTTTTCTTTCCTGTTCTGGAAAGTAATCATCTCACTAATCAAGCCAAGTGAAAAAAACTGCATACCGAAAACAATCGCCAGCACCCCAAAAATCAGCAAAGCTACGTGATCTTTGAATGGCTCCTGAAATCCGAATTTTAGGATCAAAACCCATAATTCCGATAGCAAGCCAATCAATATAATTACTATTCCCCATAATCCGAAGAAGTGCATCGGTCGGCGCATAAATTTAGTAATAAAGATCACCGTTAATAAATCGAGGAAACCTTTATAAAACCGACTGACACCGTATTTTGTTTTGCCATATTTACGTGGAAAATGTTTGACTTTATACTCGCCGCTGGTGAATCCCTCAAATTTAGCCAATACCGGGATGAACCGATGCAATTCGCCATACAGATATATGGATTTGACGACCTCGGCACGGTAAACTTTTAGACCATTATTGATATCGTGCAGTTTCACACCAGTTAACAAGCGAGTGACTGAATTAAAAATTTTCGAGGTTGTTTTTTTAATAAATTTGTCCTGGCGCTTTTGTTTCCAGCCAGATACCAAATCATAGCCTGATTCCTGGAGATAATCCAGCATGGCCGGAATGGCTTCCGGATCATCCTGCAAATCGGCGTCTATAGTAGCCACGAAGTCACCTTTTGCTAGACGGAAACCCTCATTCAGGGCGGCGGCTTTACCACGATTACGTTGAAAACCGGTAACCGTTACATTGGGAAAAGTGCTGGCGATTTCCCTGGCAACTTGTGCCGAGCCGTCGCGACTGCCGTCGTCAACAATGATTATTTCCAGGTTATAGTTCGTTGAACGGAAAGCGGCTTGAATTTTTTCGTTCAGTTCGCGCAGTGATTCCACTTCATTGAAAACCGGGATCACTACCGTAACAAGTTTTTTTTCATTCTCCGAATTCACATTTACCTCGATAATGGCGAATATATTACGTCCGAAATTTAAGCATCTCGGCATTGAAATGGGAGAAATGAATTTCTATTGCGATCTCTTCCGCCTTGTTTTTGATAACTATTTGAGCGGGAATTTTTAACCTAGCAACATCAGCATATTCTTTATAAACAATAATTATCTGTTTGTTTTTGTAAAGCCAATTAAGTTCAGCTGGTTCACCCTGACCGGGTTTAAATTTATAATACAGAACAGGCGTTTCATCACTTGCCTCATTGAACTGAGAAGCGGTTTCGTTGGTGGTAGATTCAAAAGGCACGGCTAGTAAAATTCGTCGGATTATTGCGGGAGTGATTGGACCGCAAGAAATTGGTAATTGGTCAGTTTCTAATTGCGTTCCGCTAAAATACCTACCATCCCGGATTAAATGTAAATGATAAGTATCACCGCCTAATTCAAGATTAGCCAACTTCCTTCCGATCGGGTCTTTGATCCAAAGATTCAATGTATCCGCGGTTCGGTACTCAAAATCAAAATAGATTATTCCGCTACCAGCCGTTCCACTAAAACTCGCCTGGCCAGAACCGGAAAGATTAGCCAGCTGTTTCAATTGCCGACTGCGTTCTCTCAAGGCGGGCGCCCAATGCTCATCAACTTTTTCATGTTTGAGGGGGGCTCGACTACAATTCCAGCCGCTAAACGATAAGATCAGGCTAATTAGTAAACCTGTGAACTTACGGTTGCAGTTTACGCTTAAGGTTTTCATTATTTTTATCAATTTCGGCAGCTCGTTGGTAGTAAATTCGGGCTTTTTTAGGTTGCCGTAAGGCTTGATAGACGTCGCCAAGATGTTCCAGTACCTCGGCATTGTCCTGCTCAATTTCGAGAGATTTCTGAATATACTTTATTGCTTCTTTATATTTTTTCTGCCGGTAGAGAATCCAGCCTTTGGTATCCAGATAAGAGGCATTATTGGGCTCTTTAGCCAGAGCCAAATCCACCATTTTTAAGGATTCGTCGAGTCGTTCACCACGCACTGCCAGACTGTAAGCATAATTGTTCAAGGCGATGACGTCATCGGGATTATGGCGTATAATTACTTCATAAAGGCTATCACACTGCGAATATTTTTTTAACATATCCCAGATTGCCGCCAGCAGATGTTGAGCTTGGACATTATTTGGTTCAATCTGTAAAGTCTTCAGCAGAACCTTTTCTGCCGATTGATAATCGCGCAGGGTATTGTAAATCGAACCCTGAGCGAGTAAAAACGATGGATCATTCGGGAAACGGATTCTGGCAGAATCGAGAATATCAAGAGCCTGTTGATAATTTTCATTCCTAACATAAAGTAATGCCAGATTGGCGTAACTGGCTTTGCGCTCAGGATTAGCATCGATAATTGCTTCGAGGATTGTTTGAGCTTCCTCAAAATGGTCGCTCCAGCACAAAATTTCTCCGAGTCGTTCTCTTAATTCAATATCGCCGGGATTTAAAATAATCAATTTTTTGTAGATGTCAATCGCTGTTTCAAAGTCATTGCCCAAAGCTGCTAAATCCGCTCGGGTTTTTAAATACAATAAGCTATCGGGAAATAGTTTTACCAATTGATCATAATAAGCGGTGGCTTTATTTAGATCGCGATTGAGAATAGCGATCTCCGCCGCCTTCTGGAGGGCTTGATATTGAGTCGAATCAACTTTCACAATTTCATCGTAGAGTTGCAAAGCCTGATCAATTTTTCGGTTCTTGAGATAAATAGCGGCTAATTGATACATTATTTCCGGTTCATTGGGTCGTAAAGTCATAAGAGCCTGATACTGTTTTTCAGCCTGTTGAAAACGCCCGGTCAGAAAATAAATCTGGGCTAAGATTTCGCGAGTTTCGGCGTCATCCGGATCCAATTGGCAGGCTTTTTCCAGAGCCGCCAAGCCACGTTCCAGTTTGCCGAGATTAATATAGGCTTTGCCGAGAGAGCTGTAGATAGCCGCCGATTTAGTTTCGTAAAGAAGTGCATCCTGGTATTCCAGTACTGCCATAGCATAATCGCCCTGTAGAGCATAATTCTCACCATTCATAAAATGCGTCAGAGCCTGAGAATTATATTGAGTATTTTGAGATGATTCAGCCGGCTTTTCCGCAGATTTACTGGTTTGTTTGGTAGCGGCACAACTAACCAGAGCGGCTAATACAAGCAAACCGACTATTTTCCTGAGAATAGTTGTCGCCCTGCTTGGATATAGTTTTTTCATGTTTTTCACTTCCCACTCTAACTAAGCCAGCCCAAAAAAACGGGGCTTGACAAGAGAGTGGTCTTATGGTTATTGATAAATTTGATCGCGGTTACATTTGCAAATACAGACAATCTGCTCCTTAAAACGCATTGATCTTTTATTGGACGGATCGGAAGTAGTCTCAATATGTTTTACATATTCAACGCTTTCCCCACAAACCGGACAATAAGTTTTATTATCTTTTGAGGATTTGGCTACTTTATCGGCAAATCCTTTGACACCTTTACTCATAATTGACTCCTTTTAAGTTGCATATTCTTTCTTAAATAAGGTTACTTTATTGCCACCCAGACGTTTTGATTGATACATTGCTAAATCGGCATGCGAAATCATAGTCGGAACATCGGTGCCATCTATCGGATATTCCGCCATACCGATACTAATTGTCATATGTTCGCGAATTCCGTCTTTCTCAAATACAAAGCTCTGGATATTACTGCGAATTCTTTCAGCTGATTTATAACTGTTGTTTTTATCGGCATTAATCAAAATTACAGCGAACTCTTCGCCACCATATCGCGCAACTGTATCAACTGTCCGGACACTTCCGCGAATAATAGAGGCTGTTTTTTTCAAAACCATATCCCCGAAGATATGCCCGTACGTGTCATTGATTCTTTTGAACTTATCTAAATCGAGAATCATCAGGGTCAGGGAATTTTCATAACGACGACTGCGCTCGATTTCAATCTGGAGACGTTCTTCGAAAGCTCGACGATTATAGAGACCGGTAAGCCCATCAATCATCGCCAGATCTTTCACCGTCTGATAAGTATTCATCCGATTGATTATTTCGCTGAGGTTTTTAGCAAATAAAACCAGGGTATCGCTTTCATCCCGTAGATAATTGTTGGGCTGATAGCTTTCCATCAAAATGCCACCCAGTCGCTTGCGCCCTACTTCCAACGGCACTCCCAGACAGGAACGAAAGGGCAGAATACCTAAATCTCCCGGTTGAAAACGAAACGATAGTTTTTCCTGTTCATAATCGTTCAGCAGGAGTATCTCACCGTTCTTGATGATTTTCTCCCAGAGGCCGCCTTTCCAGGAAATACGATGACCGATACTATAGTCAGTATCGTAACCTTCGACATACTCAATATAGAGTTCGGGTGATTCCTCCTCAGGTAAAACGGCAAAAGTCAATTTTTCAAAATTAAAAAATTTGTGTAAAACCTGGCTGGCTTCTTTGTATAATTCAAGACTCTCAATTCCAATAGGTAATTCCGTGTTCAAGCGGCAAAGGGCTTTGAAAAAGGCAATTTGAGTGTTGAGTCGGTCAATGGCGTCAATTTGCCAGATTGAGGAGGAAAATAATTCCGCAAAGAGTTTCACCAGATCAACATCTTCGTGCCCCCAGGCATTACGGTCAATGCTATCAAGTCCAAGGACACCGACAAATACTTCCTGATTGAACATTATGGGAACGACCATGATCGTGCCGACTTTGGGCGGAACAGTATAATAAACCAAACTACCTTCTTTAAGACCATCGGCTGAGTATATCTGTGGTTTTAAAGTCAGATGCAATTCCCGGAAAATAGTGCCTTCAGCCTTGAACTTGGGACAAAACTCAATTCCTTCTTCAGACTGATAAGCCTGCAAAATATAAGTATGTTCATCGGCATTAAATAAATAGAGGAAAGCACTACGCGCCATTAAAGAAGATTGGGCTATCTTCAATATTTGGGCGATAATTTCGTTGTAATTCTGATCCGGATCAATTTTCAGCTTCAGACTAAGCTCACCAGCAAATTCGTCATCCCGGCTGATGGAAGATCGGCGGGAGTCCAGAGTTTTCTCGGCTAAATCACAGCGACTCTGCCAATGGTACAATTCCTGAATAATGAAAATTAAATAAGACAGAACTCCTATGTAAATCAGTATTCGAAAGATAGTTTGAACTGTTACCGGTATTCCGCTGAAATATTCCAAACGGGGATAAATAAACGCCAAAAACAGTACCGCGAATAGAATTATACTGATTATTATGATACTTTTATTTTTCATAAAAAAACACCCATATTGGGTGTAAAAATACTTTAAAAATTAGGTTTAACCAAAAAATAATATTGTCAGGAGCGTCAAATCACCGTTGATCCTTAACCGTTTTAATCTGATCCTCATAATTTGGCTCATATTCAAACGTGGGTTCAGCTGGTTGGCTCGAAGAATTATTCGAAGTAGCAGTATCGCTCGGAATCGGGTGATTTTGTTTAGAGGTATATTGAGGAGACTGTAAACCGGATTGGTTCGGATTATTCGGCGTCACATCTTGAGGCTGTTGAGCTGGAGATTGGGTCATTTTTTGACGTACGATCGGCGGCATATTGTCCGGCGAATTTTCCTGACTCTGGGATTGCAGAATAAAAAACCCGACTACCACGGCAACCACTGCTACGGCAAAGCCGTAAGCAAATGACGGGATTCGGCTTAAGTTAAAACCCTTATGTGAGTTAGGCTGAGTAGCCGCACTGCGATCGGAAAGAATCCGATTGCGTAGGTTAAGTTTGAAATCGTCACTTACAGAAATTTTAGGTAAGCTTAACATATTTTGCCGGGTCGCCAAGATGGAGCTATAAATTTTCTGGCAAACTGGGCATTCATTCAGGTGCTCTTGGAAAGCTTGACGGTTTTTGAAGGAGATGTTTTCGTCAATAAAATTTGATATGGAATTCCTAAATTGGTAGCAATTCATCATAAATTTTTGATTTCCCCCATTTTTTACTAATCATCTTCTCTATCGCCTTAAATGTTCAAGTTCTTCCTGCAATCTCAGCCGCGCCCGGTTGATCCGTGACTTGACCGTCCCTAATGGCGCGTCAATGATATTGCTAATTTCCTCATATGAAAGATCTTGAATATCCCTTAAAATGATTACGGTACGAAAATGTTCCGGCAATTTTATAATTGCCCGCTGAATTATTTGTTCCTCGATCTCGCCTGCCAGTTTAGTATCCGGCGGACGTTCGGTGGAGGGGTACTCGATTTCTCTCTCTTTATCTTCTGAAGCTGTACGCGAAAAGGGAAACATTTTGCGATTCTTGCGCTTGCGCAGAATGGTTTTAGCCAAATTGCCAGTAATAGTGTAAATCCAGGTAGAAAATTTGGCTATTTCACGATAGGCATGGCGGTTTTGATAAACTTTAAGAAAAGTATCCTGGACAATATCCTCCGCTTCTTCCCGATCCAGTACGAAACGATAGGCAAAATTCAACAAACGGTCGGCATAACGGTTGACAATTTCTTCGAAAGCGCCTTCATCACCGGCTTGAAAACGGCTGATCAATTCTTCATCGGTCAGTTGAAATTCGGGATTCATTTCTGTTTTTTTCTTAGGAGATGATTTCATACAACAATTGAATTAATAAGTCTTCTTTATTCAAATTTAAAGATTTTGATTGTAAATCCACATTTCTTATACAGGTAAAAATTGCACCAAAATCAGCCTGTTTATAGTTCTTTATTCCCAACTCATAACAATTACTTTTCTTCCAGAATTTTTCTTTTTGACCATGTCCCTCATAATCCCAAATGCCGCTGAATAAGTCATACAATTGGGTGGTAAAATAGGGGATTGATGCATCAGCTTGGATTAGAGCCAAACCGATCTTTATTGCTTTGGTTATGTCGCGGTGAGCTACAGCTTCAAGGAAATTAATCATATCGTAATTCTTATCGCCGCCGACAATTAGACGAACATCATCTTCTTCAATTATTTTCCGCTCGCCAATGTAAATCAGCAACTTTTCCAATTCACCGATCGTATGGCTGAGCGCATCATCGGTCAATTCTATCAGCAATTTAAGCGCTTCCGGTCGGATGGAATATTGACTTTTTTGGAGGTGGCGTCGAATGAATTCATCGAACCTGGAGGGTTTGGGTGTCCAAGTCGAAATCGTCTTGACCTTCCGCGATTCTTTACGCAATTGTTCAATTAGGGTGGAATGACTTTCGCCATCGGCAGTCATAATTAAAACAGTATCCTGTCCGGGGTTTTCGATAAAATTAAAAAGCCGAGCACGCAGATTTGGCTCAAGATTACCAATATTTTTATAGATAATAATCCGGCGCCTGGCAAAAAATCCCATACTGAAAAGATTATCAATGAATTCGAGATCGCTATCAACACCGCCGTAGTAAATCAGTTTTTCCGGCCTCTCAGATTCTTGTTTGCCAAAAGCCTGACAAATGGTATTGATGGCTTCGTCCTCCAGATAAAGATCACCACCCCGTAATAAATAAACCGCATCGAGATGACCTTGCTCAATTCTCGCTAATTCACTTAAGAAATCACTCTTCGACATTGCCATTGGATTCCTTGGGCTTCTTATTAGTTAAACTTTTATTCGAGGAAAAATACAACTGTCAGTCCGACTATTATGCAATAGATACCAAACCAGCTGAATTTATCACTTTGCACTACTCTTAGTAAAAATCGAATAGCAATATATCCAACAATAAAAGAGGTTAAAAATCCAAGGATTAATATCCCAATCATATTGGGATTGAGAGCCATACCAATCAGATCTTTGAGATGCAAAACCAATGCGCCCAGAATTGCCGGCACCGAGAGCAGAAACGAAAAACGGGTGGCTTCCATCCGATCCAAGCCACACCACAAACCGCCGCTGATCGTCGAACCGCTACGCGAAATACCGGGCAAAATCGCTACCGCCTGGGCACAACCAATCAAGAGACTTTTACCAAAAGTCAATCGGCGGCCTTCGGTTTTTACCCACCGCGTTGATAAAAGAATCAAACCGGTAATCGTCAACATAATGCCGACTAAAAATACGCTATGGAAAATTTGCTCGAAGAAATCGTCCAATGTCAAACCGAATATTCCCGCCGGAATAGTAGCCACAATTACAAAAATGCTAAGCCGAAAATAAGAATCATTCTGAAACGGTTGTGCTTTGCGTAGCCGGAAAATTCCACGACAAAAACTTACTATCATCCGCCATACGTCATTGTAATAAACCGCCAGCACACTCAATAAAGTGCCGGCGTGAACCATAACTTCAAAGGCAATATTGTCGGTCGCTAACCCAAAAAGATGCTGAACGATTACCAAATGTCCTGAACTGCTGATCGGCAGGAACTCCGTCAAGCCTTGTACAATTCCTAAAATAAAAGATTCAAAGTAATTCATAAACCTCCAAATATAGTAAATTTATTCCGAGCTATCCGGTTTACCAAGATTGTTTTACCAATCCACAATGACTAAATATCTTTTAATCTCGACCAAAAATTATTTAAATCAATTTGAGCCAAATCAAATGGAACATTTCACCAAGGCTGATCGGTAGAAGTAGCATTTGTTAACCTGAAGAAGGTCGGTTTGGTAAATTGGTTATCAGACCTTCTGAAGGTTGCAATCTTTCTCGTTATGCCTGATAGTAGGGATTAAATTGACAGTATCAATTTATGCGCACAACCTAAAGGCTGAACTGTTCACCTCGCTCTATCCTGAGACGCTCCGATATTATCAGAGCATTCTGAATTACTTTCAAGAGGAAATTAAATACTTTATGTCTTAGAGCTTTCGTGGTGGTTTTCAACCTATGCGAATCTAGCAATTATTCGATTCGTTTGAGTGTCTCGACCAACAGCCGCCAGAATTTCTCGACGGTCTTGATTTCGACGCGTTCGTCTGGCGAATGTGCCCCCTCGATAGTTGGACCAAATGAAATCATATCCATACCCGGTGAAGTAGCCCCGATAATACCACATTCCAGTCCGGCGTGAATAGCCTTGACCTGGGGTTCAACGCCAAAAAGATCGGCATAAACCTTTTTCATCAACGTTAGAATCTTCGAATCCATATTAGGAGTCCAAGATGGATAACCTCCACTTTGAACTACTTCGGCGTTGGCTAAAAGACCACAAGCTTTGACTTTATCAGCTAAGCCCTCGATTTCGGAGGCAACCGAACTTCTCTGACTGGTAAGAACTCTGATCTGCTTATCACCAGTACTGACTATAGCGGCATTATTGGAGGTCTGCACCAATCCCTTGATTGTGGGGCTCATTCTCTTGACACCGTGCGGGATGGCATAGAGGCAGTTCAATACTCGCGCTTGAAATTCCTTCGTGAAAACCTGCTTCGGGTATTCATTTAAATTTTCAACCGTCAGTTTAATGCCACGTTCAACATCTTTATACTCGTTATTTAATATATTTTCAAATTTGGTAATCTCGGTCTCGAAATTAGCTAAATCAGCCGGTTTTATCAGCAATTTATAAACGGCTTCGCGCGGAATGGCATTATGTTTACTGCCGCCTTCCAAGTAATAAAGCCGAAAGTCATATTTCTCAGCGGCTTTCCAAACTATGCGGTTCAATTGCTTAATAGCATTGGCACGCCCTTGATCAATATCCAGTCCGGAATGACCGCCTTTCAGCCCAGAAATTTTTAGGGCAACATTAGCCATTTGTTGAGGCGCTTTTTCCCAGTTAATATCGAAAAATAGATCGGTTTGTTTTCCACCGGCACAACCGACATACAAAGCGCCATCTTCTTCCGAATCACAATTCAGTAGGATTTTGCCCTTAATAAATCCAGGCTTTAAGGAGTTTGCGCCCGTTAAGCCGGTTTCCTCGTCAATGGTAAAAAGAGCTTCGAGCGGCGGGTGCGCTAGTGTTTTATCCTCAAGAATCGCTAGGGCGGCTGCTACACCGATGCCATTATCGGCACCGAGAGTAGTACCATTAGCCCTTATATACTCGCCGTCACGAACCAATTCTATCGGGTCTTTTCGGAAATCATGGATGGTGTCGCTGTTCTTCTCACAAACCATATCAACATGCCCCTGTATAACTACTGGCGTGCGGTTTTCATAACCAGGAGAGGCCGGTTTAGAAATGACAATATTACCGACTTCGTCTTTGCGATAGGGAAGATTCAATTTTTTAGCAACTGATTCGAGCCAGGCAATTACGGCTTCCTCGTGTTTGGATTCGCGCGGAATCTGGCTCATTTCAGAAAAATAGCGCCATAGACTGGCCGGCTTTAATCCTTCGATTGCTTCTTTCAAATAAACCTCCTGCTAGTTTTTAACTCTTATGAGTTTAGTTTTTTCAGATATTATTGAGTCAAAACTTCTTGCAAAATTGCGATCGCCTGGTCGAGTTCACTTCGGGTAATATTTAGCGGCGGCGCTAGGCGAATGACGTTTTCATGAGTCTCTTTTGCCAGAATACCACGCTCCTGCAATGCCACACAGAAGTGGCGAGCACCTCCGGCTGATGGTTTCAAAACGATGCCGACCCACAAACCTTTGCCTCTAATTTGTTCGATGTAGGGACTCTCGATTTCATTTAATTTTTGCATTAAATAAGCACCGGATTCGGCGGATTTCTGTGGCAATTTCTCGTCAATAATGATTTTGAGAGCTTCGCGAGCAATGGCACTGCCTAAGGGATTTCCACCATAGGTTGAGCCATGATCGCCGGGTTTGAAAACCCCCAGAATTTCCTGAGAAGCAACTACGGCTGAGACGGGATACATTCCGCCGGAAAGCGCTTTGCCAATAATTACTACGTCCGGTCGAACATTTTCATGTTCGCAGGCAAAGAGTTTACCCGTGCGCCCCAGCCCGCTCTGAATTTCATCGGCAATTAACAAAACCTTATTTTCGCGACAAATTTCGGAAGATGCCTTTAGCCATCCCTCCGGTGGCACGATAACACCGCTTTCGCCTTGAATCGGTTCGACCAGAAAGGCAACCGTATTGGGATTGATAGCCCTTTTCAACTCTTCAATCGAACCATATTCTATGGCGACAAAGCCGGGCGTTAGCGGACCAAATCCGTCTTTGTATTGTTCATCGGTGCTGAAAGAAATAATCGTCGTGGTGCGACCGTGAAAATTGCCCGTACAAACGATGATTTCAGCTTTGTCTCTGGCAACGCCTTTGTATAAATAACCCCATTTGCGGGCGGCTTTGATCGCCGTTTCAACTGCTTCCGCCCCGGAGTTCATCGGTAATACCATTTCGTAACCAGTTAGTTCACAAAGTTCTTTGGCTAGTAGCGGCCATTGGTCATTACGAAAAGCGCGCGAGGTCAGCGTCAGACGGGCACATTGCTCTTGCATAACTTTGACCAGACGCGGATGACAATGCCCCTGATTGACCGCCGAGTAAGCCGCCAGAAAATCCATATACTTTTTGCCTTCGACATCCTCGAGCCAGATTCCCTGACCGCGGGTCAAAACTACGTCCAGCGGCTGGTAATTATGAGCGCCATACTGATCTTCGATCTTAATATAATCCTGACTACGTAACATTCTTTAGACTCCAATTTTTTGAAATATCAAATATTAAGTGAAATTTAGCCAATTAAGAGTAGAAAGGCATCGGTTTTCTTATAGCTGACTGAAAACTTATCGATAAATAAGATAAATTTTCTGCATTCGCTAGCGGAATGTGATGTTTTTTTATAAAATATACGGAGGTTCAGCGCTTTCGGCCAACCGGCACTAGATAAAGCACTCGTTCGTCTCGTTCAACACCAATGACTCTGGCGACTGCCTCGTCATTAAAAGCTCCCACCGGCACAGAATCCAGTCCGAGCGCCACTGCCTGTAGATGAACGTTTTGTGCGGCATGACCAACTTCTATATGGACGTAGCGCTCACCACGCTTATGATAACGGCGCGTCGTCCGCTCATAAACTGCACTAAAAACGATGATGGCTGGTGCAGTACGAACGGAATTCTGTCCCAGACTGGCTTCGGCTAAATGATCGCGATAATCACCGGCTTTTTTTAATACGATGGCATGGCGTTCCGGCAAATAGTGAAAAATTCCCTCCGCCGTCACGAGATAAATTTCCAGCGGGTATGTCGCCCCGGCCGAGGGCGCCGTCCGCAATCCCTGTGAAGAGTCGCTGATTCCCTGCGCCGCATAAAGCACCTGGGCAATTTCCTTTTCGGACAACGGCTCATTCTGGAATGTTCGCACTGAACGGCGTTGGTTCAAAGTCGTCTCAATTGGGACTTTACCGACTGCGTCCGGCTTGGGAAGTTGCCTTATTTCTCCGGGTTCAGCCGCTAAATTGTTTAAATTGAACATCAAAGCCTCGCAAATAATTAATTTTAACCAGTAAAAATGACGTTTCATTTCTTTTACCGGCTATAATTTTCCTCTTTGGACTAATTCAGTGAATTTTTCAAAAGAGCGATCATAAGTGCGCTCAACATCATCGGGGAAAAAACAAGCCGGTAGTTGCCTCGACCGCAGATGATAACGAACGCAATCACAACAAACACCTTTTCGACTACAGGGTTCATAGCTACAATTGCAATTCTTTTTATTTTGTATCTGACAACATTCCATATTTTTCTCCTACATTAAAATTTAATTAATTACACCATTTTTACTAATGATCAGTTTCTCTGTATCTTTAGCCTGACAAAAAATTGCCAGACGTTCACTGAAGATCGCAAGCTGACCCTCGAGTTTTTCTTCGGGATAGGTCAAAGGCGCATAAACTATAATCAAAACTTTTGTAGTCTGCAGACTGACGGCGGCACGTATTGAATCGGTAATTGGAGAACCAAATGGACCAATCTCATCCGCCAGAGTATATCGTCCCTCGAGATGAACTGCTTGACCGGTATGGCCAAGGTACTCCTCTCCAATTCTCCCACGACGCAGGGTGATTCTGCCCATCAATTTTTGTAAATCGTAAACACCATTGGGTAATAGAAAATCCAGCGCGCAGAAATTACAGATATCAACTAAGTTATTTATTGAGTAAAAAGGTAAATTTTTCAGAGCGCGCCGTAGAAGTGCTTCCGAAGCTGGTCGGTACCTGGTTGGCTCAATACCGAGTTCACGAAATAATTGACGGGCATATTGTACTCCCGGCACTTGACTGATATCCTGACCGCCAAATTTCTCATGATAATGAGTAGCGCACCGTTGTAATTCTTGGAAAGCATCCCCAGCAGTCGTTACCTTCAACCGATCAACCGTGATTGCGGCAAGACGGATGGGTAGATCAGACTGAATATTCACCATCCGCTTTTCCCTAACCGAATTTATAATGTTTACGAACGGGCTTAATCACTTTCCAGAGGCAGGACAAACCTTGTGGAAAAGTCACTAGGTCGCCTTTTTTGATCTTCACTGGCTGTCCGCCTTCAGGAGTCACCTCAATTTCGCCCTCTAAGAAGTAACAAACTTCCTGCTCATCATAGAACCAGGGAAACTCGGAAACTTCTTTTTCCCAGATTGGCCATTTCCACACGCCAAGTTCTTTTAACCTATCTTCGCTCGGATTAGATTCAACTAAGATAGATGCCAAAATTTACCTCCTGAATAGAAATTCAAATGAAATTTAATAAAGGAAAGTTAATAAGTTGATAATAACACGATCTTTCTTAGACAATATTACGATGTT
>ENA-UPXM01003781-UPXM01003781.1-activated-sludge-metagenome-genome-assembly--contig:-NODE-3781-length-16081-cov-7.728566_pt1 | contig 16081 bp, 13 predicted proteins | sample MGYA00238178_ERZ772708 | MGnify/ENA primary metagenome ERZ772708 (study PRJEB29002, sample SAMN05720212) | activated sludge metagenome | isolation source: anaerobic digester from wastewater... | reverse complement strand
GAGAAAGCTGCCTATTTTATACGCAAATGAAGCGTCAGAAAACTTAAATTTTTACAAAAATAGGTAGATAACTAAAAGTTTGTATAATGCCGATTCCGGTCAATTTAACGCCGCCTATGGCTATTTCCTTAAATATGAAAACTTTGCAAAGTAGCCGCCCTTCCACGACAAATATCGCGTTTGCCAGCTTTATAGGCACAGCGATTGAGTTTTATGATTTTTATATCTATGCGATGGCTTCAGCACTTGTCATTGGACAAGTGTTTTTTCCGGCAAGCGACCCTGCAGCGCAAGCGCTCAATGCTTTCTTAACATTTGGTATTGCTTTTATCGCACGCCCATTAGGTGCCATTCTTTTTGGTCATTTTGGTGACCGCATTGGCCGTAAGGCGACTTTGGCCGCTTCGTTACTGGTGATGGGGGTTTCCACACTGCTAATTGGTTGCCTACCCGGTTATGCGTCAATTGGTACGTGGGCTCCTATTTTGCTATGTCTGCTGAGATTTGGCCAGGGAATCGGTCTGGGTGGGGAGTGGGGTGGGGCTGCATTACTTGCAACTGAAAATGCGCCTGCAGGTATGCGTGGCTGGTTCGGTATGTTCCCACAGCTGGGCCCATCGATTGGATTTCTACTAGCAACATTGAGTTTTTTAGTATTAACACTTTATTTACCAGATGAAGCTTTTAGAACATGGGGCTGGCGAATCCCTTTTTTTGCAAGTGCTTTTCTTGTGTTGGTTGGATTATACGTGCGGTTCAGATTAGTTGAAACACCAGCGTTTGCTAAAGCGCTAGCACAGCATCAGACGCATAGAGCGCCGATTACATCCTTACTGAGTGGTCACTTCCGACCTGTTTTACTGGGCGCGTTCGCAATGACGGTGTGCTATAACCTGTTTTACACGGCTACGGTATTTTGTTTAAGTTTCGGGACTAAATCGCTGAATATCGCTCGCGCCGACTTTTTGCAAATGTTATGTGTTGCTGTGATGTTTATGGCAATCATCACGCCAATCTCTGCTGGATTGAGTGATAAGTTTGGACGTAAACCAGTACTGCTAATTGGTTGCTTTTTGGCTATTGCGGCTGGATTCAGCTTAAGTCCGTTAATGGCTAGTGGATCATCTTTGCAAATCACCTTGTTTTTATCGATAGCTTTGTTACTAATGGGGGCTACGTTTGCGCCGATGGGTGCATTTTTGCCTGAGCAGTTTCCAGTTGCAGTGCGCTACACCGGTGCAGGGTTATCGTATAACCTGGGTGGCATTTTAGGCGCCTCGGCAGCCCCATTTATTTCACAACTGCTGGTGGATAAAGGTGGTTTAGTGTGGGTTGGCTATTATGTTTCGGCGATGGCTCTGGTTAGCTTGATTGCAGTTGCAATGATGAATGAAACACAACAGCGTAATTTTAATGAAGCCTAATTGGGTTTTGTTAACACCTCAAGCGCACTCAGCCAAATCATCGCCTGTTCACGCGTGTTGCCGCACATCTCTAGATTAGGTTTTAAGCTTGCGCAAAATGAAGGGCGTTCAGGGTTGCCAAAAATCATACAGCGATTTTGTTCATTCAGTTGAATGCAACGAATGCCTGCTGGCTTGCCCTCAGGCATCCCCGGGATAGGGCTGTTAATCGAGGGTGCAATACAGCAGGCGCCACAGTCTGTTCTACATTCCATGTTGGTTGCCCTCGTTATTTTGCGGCCTGAATTACAGTTCTACCCAAGGAAAACCAAGCGCAGAAACGCCCTGTTTAATGTCCTGCATTGCTGCATTCACGAGGTTTTCTGGGCCTTTCATACCAACCTCCGTGGTGCGCCTATCATCCAGTTTCGGTAAGCTGAAGAGCTTGAGTGCTGGGTATTGGTGCAAGATATGATTCATTAAGTCTATTAATTTACTCTCGCCAGCATCCATCACTAAAATGGAGGCTTCAACATAATCCTGTTGGTGAAATAGCGGCTGGTAGTAAGTTTCCAGCACCCATTCCACCATCGGATGTGCCATTTGTGGAAAACCTGGCACGAAATAATGTTGATGAATACTAAAACCTGCGACGCGGTTCACTGGATTGGGTATTAACGCTGCACCTTTAGGAAAATCTGCCATCAGTACACGTTTGGGATAAGCGCTTTCTCCATATTGCGCTTCAATCTCGGCAACTGCACCTAAGTGGCGCTCCAGAGGCACCTCCGCGGCCTCTGCAGCACATTGACGGGTGAAGTCATCGGGCGTAGCGCCAATACCGCCGAAGCTGAATACAATGTCGCCGCGCGCCATACTGGCTTTTAGTGAAGCTGTGATTTGGTTTGGAATATCCCCCAAATAGTTTGCCCAATTAAGCTGTAACCCGCGCTTTTTGAGCGCCTGTATGACGAAATGCAGGTGAGCGTCTTGCCTTTTACCTGAAAGAATTTCATCACCAATGATATAGATGCCAATAGAAGAGTTCATGCGTCAAGGTAGAGTCCATGTGTTGATGTGCATATTTTACATGTGAATGCCAATCCTTGAGCGTCTTTGTCAGATGTAAACTGCTTAGAAAAAACCGTGTGAATAAGCGGAATATCGGTTGAAGCGTAAAATAAGTTATTGCATAATGAACTGGCCCTCAAACTTAGGGGGAGTCGAAATTAACAAAAATGATCAATCAAACGAAAACTAAGGCAATTCAATTTGAGCAGTACAGGCAGCTTTTGTCTGTCAACAATAGAACGCTCATCACAAGCTCTATCATGGCCATCATTCTTTGCTACTGGCAGCGTGATGTGACTGACCCGAGCGTACTCAAAGGTTGGCTGGCACTCATTTTGGGCATTAATCTGGCGCGCATTGTAATTGGTTTTTATTATCGTCAAATCCCCACTGTTGATCTGCATGAAATTCAAAAACGCCTTAAAACATTCCGTATTGGGATTATTACTGCGAGTGTGGTTTGGGGTGCGACCAGTTTGCTTATGTTCCCCACAAATCATGTTGAGCAGCAGATGCTGCTTTTATATATGCTAACAGGGTTTTCGGCGGGTAGTTTTTACTCATATTCGATCGATTTTATCAGTGCGATTGCCTATACCCTATTAGCACTGATTCCCTTGTTAATTCGCTTTCTTGCAACGGGCGAGAGCTTTTCAATGTTGATGGGCGCATCAGGTTTTGTGTTCATGGCGTTTACCGTCTTGAGTTTGCGCAATGTCAATCAGAGTCAGCACGAAACAATTGGATTAAGGGTTGATGCAGTAGAAAAAGAAAAAGAAATCACCGCCAGTGAAGCGCGATATCGCATGTTGCTTAATCACTCTCCAGTGGGTATTGCACACTTTGATGAGGATTTAAACATTACCTACTGTAACCAAAGCCTTGCTGATATTTTGCAATCACCTCAAGATGAAATCGTTAATCGCAGTATCTTGATGATTAAGGACGATGCAATATTACCAACCCTGAATAAAGCCCTTGCAGGGGAGGTAGCTACTTTTGAAGGGCAATATCGTGCCACCATAAGCGAAGCGAAAGGATGGATGGAGTTGACCGCCGCGCCTGCCTTTGACAGTGCCGGTGAAGTGGTTGGCGGAATAGCTATTGTGCATGATGTGACTGCTCAGAAACTGGCGGCGGATGAAATTAAGCAGTTAGCATTTTATGACCCTCTAACAAAGTTGCCAAACCGACGGCTATTGCTTGACCGGTTAGATCATGCCCTTACTATCAGTGTTCGCTCGGGCAAGAGAGGGGCTTTGCTGTTTATTGACCTCGACCATTTTAAAGTGTTAAACGACACGCTAGGCCATGATATGGGCGATTTACTGCTCAAGCTTGTAGCTGAACGCCTGCAAGATTGTGTACGTGATAGCGACACGGTGGCTAGAATCGGCGGGGATGAATTTGTAGTGCTTCTTGAAGGCTTAAGCAAAGAGCCTATGGAAGCTGCCAGTCAAGCTGAAGTTCGAGCGAATAAAATCCTGACGGCATTAAATAAACCCTACCAGTTAGGTAAGCATCAGCATCACAGCACGCCAAGCGTTGGCATCGCGGTGTTTAGAGACCATGGAAACTCTCAAGTGGAATTATTAAAGCATGCTGACATCGCCATGTATCAGGCTAAAAAAGCTGGGCGGAATTTAATGAAAATGTTTGATTATGAGATGTAACGGATGCTTAGATTGTATTTTAGTATGCGAAATTGAAAGAGCCAAAAGCCTAAAACTGCAAATAACTATTCGTGAGATGCTTATCGCGCTCGACTTTAAATCAACCACCAAACCAGAGTATAAAATTTGAAGGATAATTCAATTAAAAGTGTTGCCATCAGGTCTGCGCAATTACAGCAATTGCTGGATGCTAATGGCAGGTCATTGCTCAGCAGTACTTTACTCGCCGCCCTAGTTGCTTATTTTCAACGTTACTTAGCTGCTTTACCAATTATTATTACTTGGCTGGCATTGGTTATTTTGGTGAATATCGGACGGTTATTCATGGTTAGGCGTTATAAACGTCATCAAGCGAATGACGATTCCGTCATAACTAAGCGTTTAAAGCAATTTCGTTTTGGCCTGTTTGTTTCGGCTCTTCTATGGGGGTTGTCCAGCATAATATTGTCTCCGTCTGGTGAATTACAGCATCAGATGCTTTTGATTTTTGTGCTGACAGGCATGACCGCTGGAGCAGTGATTTCATACTCAGTAGATAAGGCTAGCGCAATGATATTTATGCTACTGACGCTAGTACCAATGCTTGTACGTTTGCTACTTGTGGGTGATAGCTTGGCCGTAGCAATGTCTATTTCTGGTTTTTTGTATATTATTTTTATGATTGTGAGTATTGGTAACATCAATCGCAATCTGATTGATAACATCACGCTGCGTTTTGATGCAGTTGAGCGTGAAAATGAAATTAAGCAATTAGCTTTTTATGATTCACTTACCAATTTGCCCAATCGTCGCCTATTGCTAGACAGGCTTGAGCACGCGTTAACAATGAGCGCACGCACTGGTAGGCGCGGTGCCTTGTTGTTTTTGGATTTAGACTACTTTAAAAACCTTAATGATACTCATGGGCATTTTATGGGGGATTTACTTCTACAGCAGGTGGCTGAGCGCCTATTAAGTTGCGTGCGAGAAAGTGATACTGTTGCCCGCTTGGGTGGTGATGAATTTGTTGTGATGCTAGAAGATTTGAGTGAAGACCGTTTAGAGGCGATGCGGCAAGTAGAAATTCTCGGAGAAAAAATTGTGACGGCACTAAATCGCCCTTTCCAGTTGAACGCACTGCAGCATCATTGTTCTACAAGCGTTGGCGTTGCCATGTTTGGTGAAGACGGTAATTCGCATGAGGTATTGCTAAAAAATGCGGATGTGGCAATGTATCAGGCCAAAAAAGCAGGGCGAAACTTAGTTGTTATGTTTGATGGCTTGCGGCAAGTTTAAAGTGTAGCAATCTTGTTCAAATCATCGAATACCTAAGGTGGAGTAAATCATGGCCCTTGAGAACCAAAATTCTACAATTTTGAGTGAATTGTCGTTGGTGTTTGAAGGTAAAACATGCATCAAGTGCAGTTACCAGCGTACTGCCGCTGATGACAATGCCCCTGAATGGGCGTGCCCTGGTTGCGGTGTTGTGTATGCAAAGGCCGAAGCGGCAGAACGCGAAAGGCTGGCAGATGAAGCGATGTTAAATAGAATCGAGCGTGTGGAGTTTGTGAAGGAAAACCAGCCGGTTGATGTTAAAGAAGTCGCCAAAATCAAGTCAGATAAATCAATCGCAAATTTAATTTACATCTTGTATTTTGGCTCTATTTTTGGGGGCGTTTTAGGTTTGGCCGCTATTGTTTTAGCGCACATGCATCGTAAGGATATGGGTAAACAAAATTGGGTGCAGTCGCACTATGCATGGCAAATTAGCACTTTTTGGTTTTCGTTACTGTGGGGTTGCTTGGGCACAGTTTTGGTTATTGCCTCATTTTTGACAGCGAGTGCGAAAGGCGTGCAAAGCCGTTCATTGAATGAGGCGATTGGCTCTTTTTTCAACCCTTTCATGTTAATTGGTTTTGCAATGATTGTCATTGTGTCTTTATGGTTTTGGTACCGTGTGATTAAAGGCTGTATCGTTTTGAACCGAGATGAGCCCGTAGGTGATTTTTATGATGCGAGTATGTAAGCGTTAATGCGCACTTTCCCAGTTATTACCAACACCCACTTCTGCTAACAACGGCACATCCAATTTCGCCACGTTTTGCATTAATTCCGGCAGTTTGGTTTTTACCAGTTCAAGCTCATGATCTGGTACTTCTAACACCAACTCATCGTGCACTTGCATAATCAGTTTGGAAGCTAGTTTTTCATCATGTAGCCATTTATCCACCGCAATCATGGCGAGTTTAATGAGGTCCGCCGCAGTACCTTGCATGGGTGCATTGATAGCGGCGCGCTCAGCGCCAGCGCGGCGCATACCGTTAGGACTATTGATTTCTGGCACCCATAACCTGCGGCCAAAGTAGGTTTCAACGTAGCCTTTTTGCTTGGCTATTTCGCGGGTTTTATCCATGTACTCACGCACACCGGGGTAGCGGGCAAAGTAGCGTTCAATATAGTTGGCGGCGGCACTGCGCTCGATATTTAGGTTTTGCGCAAGGCCAAATGCACTCATGCCATAAATCAGGCCAAAGTTGATGACTTTAGCATAACGGCGCTGCTCGTTATCAACATCATCACGTTCCACGCCAAAAATTTCCGCGGCGGTGTGGCGGTGAATGTCTTCATTGTTGGCAAAGGCTTGTAGCATGCCTGCATCTTTTGAAAGATGCGCCATGATGCGCAATTCAATTTGCGAATAGTCGGCAGACACAATATGGCTGCCCGGCGGGGCAATAAAGGCTTCGCGAATGCGGCGGCCTTCAGCGGTGCGCACGGGAATGTTCTGCAAATTAGGCTCGCTGCTTGCTAATCTGCCGGTAATCGCCACGGCTTGGTTGTAGCTGGTATGCACACGTCCTGTTTGCGGGTTAATCATTTTTGGCAGCTTGTCGGTGTAGGTTGATTTCAATTTCGCCAAGCCACGGTATTCCAGTAGCACTTTTGGGAGCGGGTAATCCAGGGCAAGTTCCTGCAGCACGTCTTCATCGGTGCTGGGCGCACCAGAAGGCGTTTTCTTGGTTGGTTTGATGCCAAGTTTGTCGAATAAGATTTCTTGTAACTGCTTGGGTGAAGCTAAATTAAATGGCTGGCCAGCCAGTTCGTAGGCCTGATTTTCCAGCGCCACCAGTTTAAGGCCAATTTCGTTGCTTTGACTGTTGAGCATATTGGCGTCTATCAGCACGCCGTTACGCTCGATGGTGAATAATATTTCAGAGACAGGCATTTCAATCTGGCTGTATATAAATTCTAGTTTGCTGTCGGCCGCGATGATTGGGTACATGGCTTCATGCAACTGCAAAGTAATATCGGCATCTTCTGCCGCATATTCAGCCGCCACTTCAACGGTCACTTGGTTAAACCCTACTTGCTTGGCACCTTTGCCCGCCACGCTTTCAAAACTGATTGGCGTAATGCCTAAATGACGCTCACTTAAAGCATCCATGCCATGGGTTTTGTGCGACTCAAACACGTAAGATTGCAACATGGTGTCGTGCGCAATGCCATTGATTGAAATGCCGTGATTGGCTAATACGTGCTGGTCATACTTGAGGTTTTGACCTATTTTTTTGGTATTGGCATTTTCCAAAATAGGCTTAATTTTGGCTAAAGTTTCAGCAAAATTCAGTTGTTCAGGCGCGTCAAAATAATCGTGTTTTAATGGTAAATAAGCAGCGCTGCCTGCCTCAACAGAAAATGACATGCCAACAATTTTGGCGGTCATTGGGTCGAGAGAAGTGGTTTCGGTATCAAAGCAAATCAGCTTGGCTTTTGATAATTTTTCGAGCCAAATCGCTAATTGTGCAGGGCTAAAAATAGTTTCATATTGGCGTGAAAGGTTAGGTGAGTAAGTGCTAACATCCAATGCGATTTCTGAGCCAATTTGAGGGGTAATCTTTTGACCATCGCCAGAAGCCTTGTAAACATTGGCTTGCAGGGCAGGTGATTTGCCCTCGGTGTCTAATTCACGCTTCCAGGACTTAAATTCAAAGCGGTCAAACAATTCTAAAAGTTTGGCTTTGTCTTGCGGCTGTGGTGCTAGGTCGCTCAAATTTTCTTGAATGCCAACATCGCAACGAATCGTGATTAATTCGCGCGCGGTGGGCAACCAAGGTAGTGCCTTGCGTAAATTTTCACCCACAACGCCTGTAATATGATCGGCATTGGCGACAATATTTTCCAACGAACCATATTGTGTCAGCCATTTTACGGCGGTTTTAGGCCCAACTTTTTCAACCCCCGGCACATTATCAGAGGTGTCGCCCACCAGAATAAGGTAATCAACAATCAAACGCGGCGGCAAGCCAAATTTTCTTTCAACGCCCGCAACATCCAGTACATCATCCACTTTGCGAAAGGCGTCGCGCATGGTGTTGACCACGGTAATATGCGCATTGACCAGTTGCGTAATATCTTTGTCGCCGGTAGAAATGATGGTGCGTACCCCTTCACGCTCAGCTTGTTTTGCAAGTGCGCCAATGACATCGTCGGCCTCAACACCGTCTTCCATGATGAGCGGCCAGCCCATGGCTTTAATGGCCTCGTGCAAGGGCTCTATTTGTGCACGTAAATCATCCGGCATGCTCGCGCGGTTGGCTTTATATTCCGGGTAAATGTCATCGCGAAAGGTTTTGCCTTTGGCATCGAAAACACACGCGCTATAATCAGAGGGGTAATCTTTATGCAAACGGCGTAGCATATTGAGCACACCTTGTATCGCCCCCGTGGGTTCGTTACGACTATTTCGTAAGTCGGGCATGGCGTGAAACGCGCGATAGAGGTAAGATGAACCATCAACTAATAACAACGTTTTCATGTTTTATGGGTACCTAAAATTATGTCTTTTGCAAAAAAAGTTCCAAAAATTACCGATCCCGATGTGCAAGGTTTGCATCACACCGGGCACGAATCATGGCATGCATTTGAGATTATGGCAGAATTTGTCGATGCTACCGAACGCCTGAAAGAAATTACGCCGGCAGTCTCAATTTTTGGCAGTGCGCGCACGCCTGAAGACCATCCTTATTATAAGCTCACTGAAGAAATCGCAAGATTACTGAGTGATGCCGGCTTTGCCGTGATTTCCGGCGGTGGTCCTGGCATTATGGAGGCGGCCAATAAAGGCGCGTTTCCCGGCTTGGCACCGAGCATCGGCCTCAATATTGAGTTGCCGCATGAGCAGCAGGCCAATCCTTATCAGGATGTCAGTCAGAACTTTAAGCACTTTTTTATGCGTAAAGTGATGTTTGTGAAATACGCAAGTGCTTATGTGGTGATGCCGGGTGGTTTTGGTACTTTAGACGAAGTTATGGAAGCGATTACACTCATTCAAACTGGCAAAACGCTCAAAATGCCTATCATCTTAGTGTGCGAGCCTTTTTGGCGCGGCTTGATTGATTGGATTAAAACCACGCTGGTGAATGAAAAAATGATTTCGCCTGAAGATTTAGACATAATACAGATTATTGACGAGCCCGCTAAAATTGTAGAGGCCATTTTTAAACATTATGAGACACGCGGCTTTAAATTATCTGCAGCCGAAGAGCGCGTACAGTTATATTTGTAAACCCCGCGGTTTTTCAGACGTTAATTTTGTTAGAATAAAGCGTGTAATCCTGAATAAAGAAAAGGCAAAAAAATGCGTAAAAATTTTTGGTTGATAGCAGGCTTCTTGGCGTTGGTGACAATGCCTTTTTCTGTGATGGCTGAAGAGGCTAAATCGAAAGCGCCGCAACCAACACCAACGCCGGCAGATGCGGTGCCACTAGAAGATATTCCGCCACCGGCTATTGGGAAAGATGATAACGTGGACGAGCCGCAAATTACCATCGTGAAAAAAAAGGGCGAAACCATTGAGGAGTATCGCGTCAACGGTCAGCTTTATATGATGAAAATCACCCCAGCGCATGGTGTGCCATATTACCTGCATAAAGAAGATCAAGATGGTGAATGGATTAATTACGGGCCAGTTCAACCAGTAAGCATTCCTAAATGGACCATCTTTAGGTTTTAAACCTGACGAGAGCCGAGAAGTGTTCAACTTCTCGGCTCTCGTCATTCAAATTTCATCTCTTAGTCTTTTTCAAAAAATTCATTTTTCAGCCTTTATTGATTATTTTTATTTATGTCTGTTTTTACTAACGTCACTCTGCAAGAACTCAGTACCTGGCTGCAAAATTATTCCATCGGTACACTTGTTGAGCTAAAAGGCATTTCATCGGGTATTACCAATACCAATTATTTTGTAACGACTCAATCCAATGATGGGACTAAAAGTAAATATGTACTTACGTTATTTGAGCAAAATAATATAGAAGACTTACCCTATTTTATTGATTTGATGAGTCATTTGTCCAGGCATGGCATTCCATGCCCCAAGCCGGTTGCCGATGGTCAAGGTGTTTGTTTGGGTGTGCTCAACGGCAAACCCGCTACTCTGGTGAGCTGTTTGCTGGGGCAAGACGTACAGCAGCCAAATTTAGCGCAGTGTGCAGAAGTCGGCCGTGTGCTGGCAAGAATGCATTTGGCAGGGCAAACGTTTGAAGCACAATTTCCGCAGCACTTTCAGTTAGGCAATGCCATTCATAACCAGCGTGATGTAGACTGGCGCCAGGCAACCGCACAAAAAGTAATGCCGAAATTAAAAGTAGAAGAACAGCAATTATTGCATGCAGAACTTGATTATCAGCGTGATTTAGCAATAGCAGCACTCCCACACGGCGTGGTGCATGGTGACTTATTTCGCGATAACGTGCTATTTGATGGCGACAAACTAGGCGGTTTTATTGATTTTTATTATGCCTGCCATGATAGCCTGGCCTATGATGTGGCGATTGCCGTCAATGATTGGTGCATTCTAGCCAATGGTCAATTTGACGAAGAAAAACTTGCAGCATTCTTGGCCGCTTATCAAACAGTGCGCCCCTTTAATGAGGCCGAATGCTTAAGTTGGCATGCCTTGTTACGCCGCGCGGCATTGCGTTTTTGGTTGTCTCGATTGTATGACTTTCATTTTCCGGCGGAAGGGGAACTCACCCACGCCAAAGACCCCAATCATTTTAAGCAGATATTACAGTTACGCATTGCATTGCAAGCATCTGCCGCCAAGGTTAAGGAAGTCTAACATGACAGAACTGCAATTCAATGCTCTGCCAGAGCCAACCCCTTTAAACATTAGACAAGTACCCGCCAGCCACGCATGGGCTTGGATTGTGAGCGGCTTTCAGCTGTTTAAAGCATACCCACTGATGTGGGTAGTATTGTTTGTCATTTATTTGGCCATTGCTGTTCCTGTATCACTGGTGCCGATGTTTGGTACGGTGTTTGGCGCGTTGCTTGCCCCAATATTTGCGGCGGGCATGATGATGGGCTGCCTAGCCATCCGGCAGCATCAGGAGTTAGAAATCAATCACCTGTTTGCCGGTTTCAAGCAAAATACCGGGCAACTCGTTGCTGTGGGCGGTTTGTACATGATGGCGTTGCTGATGGTGTCGGTACTGGTGGTCACAAGCCTTGACCAAGAAGTCGTCACCCTGATTGCCAGCGGACAAGAGCTGACGCCAGAACAAGCCGGTAGCCTAATAAAGCCAAGTACTTTTATTGCGTTACTATTGATGCTGCCCGTGTTAATGGCCTATTGGTTTGCACCGCTCTTGGTGCGCTTGCATAATCTTAGCGCGGTTGAAGCCATGAAAATCAGCTTTATTGCAGTTTGGCGCAATGTATTACCCTTATTGGCCTATATTTTTATTTTTGGCGTACTCACCATTCTTGCTATTCTTCCGCTTTTTTTAGGATTACTTGTGGTGGTACCGCTCATGATTACCAGCACTTACACCAGTTATTTAGATATATTTGGCATTGAGAAAAACTAAGCATTTTCAACGCTGAACTCTCCCGAGAAAATTTTGATGCCCTGCAAGCCTTATAAATAAAGGCTTGCAGGGCATCAAAAAGGGATGGCATAAAATCAAGCCGGTATTTTTGGAAATTATATGTAGATTTTCTATTAAACCTGTATGGATTTTGCTCTTTGTTTCACCAACTACTTTAAGGCTTCAAGCTTCGAATTATTCTTTGCAAGGAAACTGTCGACCTTCAATTGCCTGTAATCGCAACGATACGCAAACAGGGTGCGACAATTTGTCACATTCCACTTTATTTCATAGGCTTATATAATCCAGCGTGAATTTTTCACTTCTAGGATAAGCCAAAATGCGCAATGTTAAGCAATCAAAATATACCAAAAAACCTACGATATTTGCATTGAGTTTGCTGACATTAGCGCTTAATCAAGTGGTTTATGCTGAAGATGCTACGGCACAACCTGAAAAAGACACAGTGACTGAATTAACGCCCATACAAATTCGGGCGAGTCAAGATGTAGAAGCTTACACAAGCCCGAATGCGAGTACTGCGTTAAAAACTGACACCCCTGTTATGGAAACGCCATTTTCTATACAAGTGGTTCCGCAACAAGTGTTGCAAGATCAGCAAGCTTACCGTTTAGAAGATGTGGTTAAAAATGTGAGTGGGATGCTGTCCTTACCTTCACCTTATTCAGCGGCTTACGAAACATTGCAATCACGTGGTTTTACGTCAGAGCCATTTCGTGATGGGCAGCGCATTATGTTTTTAACAGTACCGCTTGCAAATGCTGAGCGAGTTGAAATACTTAAAGGTTCAGCGGCGATTCAATATGGCCGTGTAGAGCCAGGTGGCATGGTCAATGTGGTCACTAAAAAGCCATCTGCTACACCTCATTATGAAATTCAACAACAAGTCGGTACAGATAGCTTTTATCGTACTACGGCTGATTTAACAGGACCAATCAACGAAGATAAAACACTGATGTATCGTTTGAATGCGGAATACCTGAATACGGATTCATTTGTGGATTATGCGTTTGATAAGCGCACATTTATTGCACCATCACTTACTTGGCAACCTGCCGTAGGCACTAAAGTGACTTTAGCTTACGAGCATCGCAATGAAAAAGAACAAGCCGCGACTGGTGTGCCTGTGATTGGCAAACGCCCATCATCAGTCTCAATCCGCAAATTTTATGGTGAGCCCAATTTGCAAAACCATTTTAAGGCGGACGTGTTAAATTTATCTGGTGAACATCAATTTAATGACCAGTGGACTATACGCGGTGGCATTGGCGCATATCGTGGCAATTACAAATATGCTAACGTTGTGAACAGCTCACTTGCGGCAGATAATGTGACTTTAAGTCGCTGGGGTTTGGGGAGTGATTACGACCATCGTAATACGGAGGATGCTTATATTGACGTGCAAGGTAAGTTTGATACAGCGGGCATAAAGCATACGGTGCTAGTAGGCACGGATTATCATCGTTTTCGCAATTATGCAAACTGGGCTGACTGGGCATTACCCGACATCAATATCAACAACCCAGTGTATGGCTTAGTGAGCAAAGCTGCCATAGATGCAAGCCCGGTAACCGCTTGGTGGAATAGAACAGATAAGTGGAACGGCATTTACTTCCAAGATCAACTAACCATTGCGAATGACTGGCATTTATTGCTAGGTGGACGCTATGATAGAACGGATATGTCAAACGGCTTTGCAGGCACATCAATGGCAGATGCAAAAGCCGCCACTATCACAAAACATGAAAAAGAGTTTAGTCCTAAGGTTGGGTTAACATACAAAGCCACAGATTGGTTATCTGTTTATGGTAGTTATACCGAAGCCTTTGGTGGCTGGGCAAATACTGGCTTAACTGCTACAGGTAAAATGTTGGATCCTGAGTCCTCAAAACAATATGAAGTTGGCGGAAAAACAGAACTGTTTGATGGCAAACTGATGGCTAGTGTGGCTTTATATGAACTTACCAAACAAAATCTTGCCACCGCCGACTTAGCAAACCCAGGCTTTTCACTTTCAATTGGTGAAGCGAAAAGTAAAGGAATTGAATTTGATGTATCAGGAAAAATCTCTAACAATTTAAGCATCATCGCGAATGCAGCATTTAATGATGTGACGCTCACAAAAGATAATAATGGTAATCAGGGGAATCGCTTAGCCAATACGCCACATAGCAGTGGTGGTGTTTGGCTTAAATATGCGTTTTCTGATGATGTCTTGCAAGGCTTAAGTGTTGGTGGTGGTGTGTTTGCGGCTAGTTCATCTCAAGGCGACAATGCTAATAGCTTTAAATTACCAGGCTATGTGCGTTTAGATACTTACGTAGCTTACAAAATGAAGCTAGGCGAACATCAAATTACCGCGCAACTTAACGTGAACAACTTGCTCGATAAAACTTATTACCCAACAGCACAAGGCCCTGCGCAAGCATTTGCCGCCGAGCCACTTAAAGCAACTGCATCGCTTAAGTTTGAGTATTAACGGGGCTGATACATTAAATGTATAGTGTCCGTCTTAATCGCCTTAAAAAACGGCGGGCAATATGGTTAAAAGTTCACTTGTGGCTTGGTTTGTCCATGGGTTTGTTGCTCTCAGTCATTGGTATTACTGGGAGCATTTCAGTTTTTTATCAAGAACTAGACCAATGGTTTAACCCTGGTGTGCTTTCGGTCGTGCCAGACCCACGCGGCACGTTGGCTTACAAACCGCTGCAAGACATACTCGATGCCGCTGCGAACGTGGCAAAGCCGTCAGAACAACGTTCAGGCATACAGTATCCGCGTGTAGAAGATTCTACGTATGGCATAGGCTATATTCGGCCTGCTAATGCTGACAACGGTACGCCAGAAACTTGGGTAAGTATTCGCGTCAATCCTTACACTGCCCAAGTGACAGGCATTCGTACTTTTCCTTTAGAGGCTGGTTTTCCACCTGGATTGATTGATTTTATTGCTGTGTTGCACTATCGCTTGTTGCTAGATGATTTTTGGGGTGGATCCATTGTCGGTTTTTTAGGAATTTTCGGCATATTTTCTGCGCTTACAGGCATGATTTTATGGTGGCCACTTACAAACAGATGGTGGCAGGCATTCACTTTCAAAAAATCTGCCAATCAAAAGCGCATTAACTTTGATATTCATAAAATCGCAGGATTTTACAGCTGTATCGTGCTTATCGCGGTGTTGTTATCAGGGATCTACATGAATTTTAACGCTAAGTTTGTTGGTCTGGTGCAGGCGGTATCACCAAAAACCAATCAAACTCCCGTTGTAAAAATAGGCGCGTCAAATACGCGTATAGGTTTAGCCAAAGCCGCACAGATTGCAGAAGACGCATATCCAGAAGGCGAGTTTAAATGGATGGCAGACGATACAGGCAATGGCTTGTATTTGTTTTCACGCCAAGGTGTGGCGAGTACTAGCCGATTTTGGGCAGAGCGGATTATCACGGTAGAGGCGCAAACTGGGCGCATTGTAGATGTGCGTGACGCCACGACCAGAAAAACGGCTGGAGAGACTTTTTTAGATTGGCAGTGGCCGCTTCATTCAGGCAAAGCCTTTGGCTGGACTGGACGCATTTTAGTGTTTATCAGTGGCCTAGTGTTACCAATATTATTTATAACAGGAGTGATTCGCTGGCTTCAAAAACGCAAAGCTAAAAGATTCGCGCATTAAGCTAAATCGGTGTCAGTTTTGCAAACTCCATTGCCAACCACTTCAAGCCTTCACGCCCAAAATTTACTTGCACGCGCATGTCGCTCGCGTTGCCTTCATAACTTACTACCACGCCGTTGCCAAATTTGGCGTGGTTGACCTGTTGGCCTACTTTCCAAGGCATGGCGTTTTTTTGCATGCTGCTTTGTTGGCTGCTCATGATTTGTGGCAGTTCGTTGTAATCGCGCTGGTAGCTGGGTTTAGACACAGGTTTAGCGTTGAGGCGTTTGAGCAAACTTTCAGGGATTTCATCTAAAAAGCGCGAAGCAATGCCGTAGCGTACTTTGCCATGCAGCATGCGGCTTTGGGCGTGGCTTAAATACAGCCGTTGGCGCGCGCGGGTCACCGC
>ENA-UPXM01003759-UPXM01003759.1-activated-sludge-metagenome-genome-assembly--contig:-NODE-3759-length-16168-cov-4.866319_pt1 | contig 16168 bp, 16 predicted proteins | sample MGYA00238178_ERZ772708 | MGnify/ENA primary metagenome ERZ772708 (study PRJEB29002, sample SAMN05720212) | activated sludge metagenome | isolation source: anaerobic digester from wastewater... | reverse complement strand
AAGAATTCGCCCATTTGATGTGCCAATACTTCTACCAATTTATAGATAAAAGGCTCTTTGGTATCCAAAAAAGTAAAGCCATAGCGAATCGCACGACGCAATATCCTACGGATAACATAACCAGCACCTGTATTTGACGGTAATTGACCATCGGCAATAGCAAAAGCTACCGCGCGCGCATGATCAACAATCACACGGATAGCGATATTTATTTTATTTTGCTCTTCAGATATGTTTTTAACTTCGTTTGAAGTATATTTTAATCTTGTAATTTGTTCAATTTTTGCAATTAATGGCGTGAAAACATCGGTATCATAGTTAGATGTTACATTTTGCATTGCCATACACAAACGCTCAAATCCCATACCGGTATCTACGTGTTGTGCAGGTAATTTTTCTAACGAACCATCGGCTTTACGGTTGAATTCCATGAATACATTATTCCAAATTTCTACCACTTGTGGATGGTCAGCATTGACTAAGCTTCTTCCAGAAACGGCAGCTCTCTCGGCATCTGTGCGCAAATCAATATGGATTTCGGAACACGGACCACACGGACCTTGGTCGCCCATCTCCCAGAAGTTGTCTTTTTTGTTTCCTAAAATAATTCTATCTTCGGGAACATATTGCTTCCAAATATCAAACGCTTCTTGGTCAAACGGCACGTTCTCTGACGGGTTTCCTTCAAAAACCGAAACGTACAAACGGTCTTTGTCTAATTTTAACACTTCGGTTAAGAATTCCCAAGCCCAAGCAAGTGCTTCTTTTTTGAAATAATCGCCAAACGACCAGTTGCCCAACATTTCAAACATCGTGTGATGATAGGTATCAAAACCAACGTCTTCAAGGTCGTTGTGCTTACCTGAAACACGCAGACATTTTTGGGTATCGGCAATTCTACTGCTTTTAGGAGTTCCGTTTCCTAAGAAATATTCTTTGAATTGGGCCATTCCAGAATTGTTGAACATCAAGGTTGGGTCGTCTTTAAGGACAATTGGTGCCGATGGTACAATTAAATGGTTTTTGCTTTCAAAGAACTGCAAATACGCTTTTCTAATGTCTTGTGATTTCATTGTTCTATTTATAATTTTTGGTTGATAGCTTTTGATTAAAAAACCATCAACACTCACTTTATTTTGGATGTCTAAGTTGCTCGAAATGTTAGAAATACTACTTCCAAAAAATTAATTTAGTATTTCATTGAAACATTTGTTAAATTTGTTCGTATAACTAGTGTTTCTCTTAAACGCTACAAAAATAGCATAAAATAAAAAATGGCGAAGAAAGTAAAGTATTATTTCGATACCGAAAGTTTAGCTTATAAAAAAATAAAGACTTCTGTGAAGAAAAAATTCGCCTATGTTGGTGGATTTATTTTGTCTTCTGCGTTGTTTGGTTTTTTGTGTTTTGTAGTTTTATTAAATTCTACTTTTTTTGAAACACCAAAAGACCGATTACTAACTCGTGAGATTGAAACAATGAAGTTGAAATATTCTATTTTGAACAAGAAAATGGATCAGATTGATGAAGTTTTGGTCAACATAGAAGAAAGAGATAATAATATTTATAGAGCGTATTTTAACACATCGCCTATTCCAAACGAGCAACGAAAAGCAGGTTTTGGTGGCGTCAATCGGTATAAAGAATTAGCAGGATTAAACAATGCGGATTTGGTGATTAATACCTCAAAACGCGTGGATATCATCTCAAAAGAACTGGCTATTCAATCGAAATCATTGGATGAAATTTTAAAGCTAGCAAAAGACAAAAACAAGTTGTTAGCTGCAATTCCAGCAATACAACCGGTTAAAAATGAACAAATGAAACGCGTTGCTTCAGGTTTTGGATACCGAAGCGACCCGTTTACCAAAGCAAGAAAAATGCATGAAGGCATGGATTTTACGGCAAATACAGGAACCCCTATATACGCAACTGGTGATGGTGTAGTAATCAATGCTGATAATTCAAAGTCGGGCTATGGAAACCATATTGAAATTAATCATGGTTTTGGCTACCTGACGCTTTATGGTCATTTGAGCAAATACAATTGTAGAGCTGGACAACGTGTAAAACGAGGTGACATCATTGGATATGTAGGTAGTACTGGAAGAAGCGAAGCACCTCATTTACACTACGAAGTACATAAAGATGGTAAAGTAGTAAATCCTTTAAATTTCTATTATGGCAACATTTCAGCCGAAGAATATACCGTTATTTCAAAATTAGCTAACCAAGAAAATCAATCTTTAGATTAACTATTGTAACTATTAGATTGCTAAATAAAGAATCATAAAAAAACTATGTATTTAGAACTAAAAGAAGGAAAATTATATTACAGTATCGGCGAGCTGGCAAAAGCATTTAATGTTAATGCCTCTTTAATACGTTTTTGGGATAGCGAATTTGATGTACTTAAACCCAAGAAAAATGCCAAAGGCAATCGTATGTTTACACCAGAGGATGTAAAGAATTTGCAGTTAATTTATCATTTGGTGAAAGAACGCGGCTTTACGTTAGAAGGTGCAAAAACACATTTAAAAGAAGGCAAAAAAGAAACCCTTACTAATTTTGACATTATTACAAAACTTGAAACTATCAAAGCACAACTAACTGATTTAAAAAACAATTTATAAACTTAACTTAAATATTTAAAACATGAATTTTAAAAAATTTTTACCGTGGATTATTGTCATTGTTATTCTATTTATTGGATACAACTATGTAAAAGGAATAAACAACAAAGCCGTAGTTTTTGAGCAAGACATTAAAGAAGCTTGGGGTAACGTGAATACAGCTTATCAACGCAGAAATGACCTTATTGGGAATTTAGTAAAAACCGTAAAAGGTGCTGCTGATTTTGAAAAATCTACATTAGAAGCTGTGGTTAATGCAAGAGCAAAAGCTACTTCGGTTACTGTTGACCCAACAAACATTACACCAGAGCAGTTAAGTCAATTTAATCAAGCGCAAGGTGGATTAAACAGTGCATTATCAAGACTATTAGTAACTGTTGAGAAATATCCTGATTTGAAAGCCAACCAAAATTTCTTGAAATTACAAGATGAATTGGCAAGTACCGAGAATCAAATTCTAACGGCTAGAACACGATTTAATGAGGCTACAAAACCTTATAATAGTCATATCAAAGTATTTCCAAACAATCTATTTGCAGGAATGTTTGGTTTTAAAGAAAAACCATATTTCGAAGCCGTGGCTGGAGCTGAAAAACCAGTTGACGTAGAATTTGATTTCGATAAAAAATAAAACATGTCAAAAGTAGAAGATTTTTTAACCCAAGCAGAAGAACAAGAAATTGTTGCCGCAATTGGTCTAGCTGAAAAAAATACTTCGGGCGAAATACGTGTTCATATAGAAAAGAAAACTTCCATAGATGCGTTTGATCGTGCTATGGAAGTTTTTCATTTATTAAAGATGGATGAAACTGAGTTGCGCAATGGTGTTTTAATTTATGTGGCCGTAAAAGACAAAACATTTGTCATCTATGGCGATAAAGGCATTAACGAAAAAGTAGCTGATGATTTTTGGAATTCAACCCGAGACGTAATGGTTTCTCACTTTAAAAATGGTAATTTCAAACAAGGTTTAATTGACGGCATCATTAAAGCTGGTGAAGAATTGAAGAAGTTTTTCCCTTATCAAGATGATGATATAAATGAATTATCAAACGAAATTTCAAAAGGATAACCTACTAAAAAAACAAAATGAAAATTCCAAATTCCAAAAATTTAGTATCGTTTTTAACCGTTTTATTTTTAGTAGTTACCCAAGTTGTTTTTGCACAATTCAACATACCTGAAAAACCTTCATTTCAAACTTCTGTGTATGACTATGCCAACATGCTTAGTGGCTCTGAAAAACAACAATTAGAAGAAAAACTAATACGCTACTCAGATTCTACAACAACCCAAATTGTTGTCATTACCATTGAAAGTTTAAAAGGCTCAGACATTGGAATACTAACACCAGAATGGGGACAAAAATGGGGAATTGGTGGTACAAAGAAAGATGACAATGGTGTTATTGTAGTTTTAGCAAAAGCTGAACGTAAAATATGGATTTCTGCTGGTTATGGCGTAGAAGATAGACTTAGTGCTGGAATTATTGGCGAACTTACTAGAAATGTAATCATCCCTGAGTTCAAAGCAGGTAGTTATTTTAATGGTTTAGATAAAGGTACAACGGCCATTATTGAAGTATTAAAAGGGAAATACAAAGGCGAACGAAAGCAAAACAAAAAAGGTGATTTTCCTATTTTACCCATTATTATTGTAATCATTATAATTATAGTTATCTTTTCTAAAAACAAGAATAATGGCGGAAATTCTGGTAATCGTGGTGGCGGCATGAGTCTAACCGACATGATTATTTTAAGCAGTTTGGGTAGAAACAGTGGTGGTTTTGGTGGTTCATCAGGCGGTGGTTTCGGCAGTTCATCAGGCGGTGGCTTCGGCGGTGGCTTTGGTGGCGGCGGATTTTCTGGTGGTGGTGCTGGTGGTAGTTGGTAGCATCGAATTACGAGGCACAAAGTTGGAAGTTAAATCTTCATCACCCACAACAGTCAATTTATTAAAAAACAAAACATCAACAAGCAACTTTCATTTATCAACTCATACTAATTTGTAAATATTAATGAAATTTGAGGTGCTTTTTTTTGTCGAATACTATAATAAAAAACCTCGTTCAACTTGAACGAGGTTTTTGTTTAATCTTCAAAGAACATCATGTTTTCGTTCTTTTTCTTCCCGCCAAACTTTTCTAGTTTATAGGTTAATGAAAACATTACATAGCGCCTTAAAACTGTATTTTCAGAGTCGATGATTGCGGTTGGTGTAATCGATCTTCTTGTGTTGAGATTTTGATTTAACAAATCATATACTTTCACTTTGGCAAGTAGTTTGTCATTAAAAAAATTATAACCAATACTAGTATTCCACAGATAGAAATCTTTTTTAAATCCGTCAGCTATGTTGGAGTTGTAGGTATAACCAAAATCATTTCCGATGACTAGTTTCTTTGGAAAATAAGAAGTGATTTCAATCTTCGCATTATGTGTAAAATTGTCTGCTTTATCAATTACATAATTCTCAAAATTGGTTTTTGAAAATGAATATTTATAACTTGGTGCTATCGTGATTAACTCATCAATACTCCAAGTCAAATTCACTCGCGGATTGACTTCCAATTCTTTTGATTCAAATAAAATGGCGTTTGTTAACCCTTGATTGATATTGTAATTAAAACTTATTCCTGCTGAAAAACTTAATTTTCGTTTCTCTTTCTTGAACGATTTACTCCAATTTCCTCCGAAATAGGATGAAAAGGTTTTATCTACATTTTCATAGGTTGTAGTAGATTTAAAATTATCATCAAAAACTGTAGAAGAAACAATAGCATCTTTTCTAGCATCTATTCCAGAATAAATATAATAACCCGAACGTGATGCATAATCATAATTATTAAATCCAAAATACATATTATGTCGTTTGGTTGGCTCTAGGTTTTCATTTCCAACTATAGTATTTAATGGGTTTGATAAATCTTCCACAGGCAAAAGCTCCGACGCTCTAGGAACGGTAACTTCATAATTATAATTGGCATATATTGATTTTGATTTCCCTATTCGATGACTGATATATCCTTTTATTTTTGGGAAAACATAGTTTTTATTGACATTCGTTACTGCTCCTAAATAATTGGATTCTGTTTTGTAATTCACAAATTCAGGACCAAAATTAATTCTACCGTTGGTTTTGTTTTTACCAATAATTACACCTGTTGATGGGAAATAACTTAACTCTGTTGATAGAATGGAGTTGGATTGCAAATCATTAAAATCAGTATAGTCATTGCTACCCGCATCAAAATTGAAAGTTTTTGTTCTATGGTCTATTTTATTAAAACTAATTTCGGAAGTCAAGCTCAATCGAAGTGAATCGGTTATTGGTTCGCCATATCTAATTTCTAAACGGGTTTTGTTTTCTTTATTCTTCTCAAATCGGTTTTGTTGTCTTATATCGTCGGGTGTTGCGTCGGCAAAAAGTGTTGCTGAATTGGTGTTGGTAAACTGGTCTTGGTTATTAATCTCGGCATTAAAATTAATTGACATGCCTCGTAGTTTCTTTTTAAATTGTTTGTTGAAACTTGCTTCTGTTGCAAAACTGGAGTTGTCATTTTCAGAATAATCATCATTAGTGCTGCTATTTAACTCATTAAAAGTTTCATTAGTAGTCACTTGATTTCTAGAAAAAGCACTACTGCTTTTATTTTTAGAAAATGTTGGGTTGATATAAATTGTTGCTGTTGAATCAATTTTAATTTCAAAATCAGTATTAAAATTATGACCGTTACTCACACTTCTTGAAGAAGAATTTGAATTGGTAAATGTGGTTCCAGCAGGTAATAGGTTAATTCTATTGGTTCGGTTAATGTTCTCGTTTTCTGCATTTGAAAAATAATAACTTGTAGCATTATCTACTTTCTTCAGGAATTTGTCTTGATAGTTAATTCCAATTAGATTGGATTGAGTAATGCCATTTCCACCACCAAATTGCATCCCGTTGATGCCAAATCTTCCGTCATCGTCATAATACACAGAATTATTTCTTCCTCCACCCATATTGTCAAATATTTCATTCATGGAAAATCCCACTGAATTTATATTATTAGAAGATGCCAAGACGCTAATCTTTTGTTCGCCTTTAAAATAATTGAGCAACAAACTGGATTCATATCGTTTGTCTGATCCTCGTCCTGCCATCACTTTACCAAAAAAACCTTTGTTTTTATCTTCTTGAATGGTAAGATTTATGGTTTTGTCTTCTGAGCTTGCGCCTTCGCCAGAGAGTTCTTCGGACTTGGTTTTGGTATCTACTACCTGTACTTTATCAATGATTTCGGCAGGAAGATTTTGAGTGGCAATTTTTCCGTCTTTACCAAAGAATGGTTTTCCATTTACTAAAATATTATTGACTTCTTTTCCGTTGACGGTAATTTTTCCTTCAGGAGTTATTTCGACACCGGGTAGTTGTTTTAATAAAGCTTCTACATTGGCATCGGCACCTACTTTGAAAGACGAAGCATTAAACTCGAGTGTGTCTTTTTTAATCCGGATTGGTGGTGCTTCTGACTTTACAACAACTTCGTCTAATGATTTTGTGGTTTCTTCTAATTCGATTGTTTCAAAGTCTTTATCGATTGTTAAATTAGAAACATCTTCTTTAAAATCTTGATAACTTATATAAGAAACTTTAAGTACTAAAGGTTTGTTAGTCTTTTTTAGTTTCAAATCAAAAAATCCCATTTTGTTGGTAATGGTGTAATCTACCACGGTTGAATCAATTTTTGAAGTTAGGTAAACCGTTACTGATTCGAGTGGAATCTTGGTGTTTTTGTCGATTACTCTTCCTTTTATAGAAATAGTGTTTTGGGAAAAAGAGATGCTAGTGCCTAAAAACAATAGCATCCAAAGAAAGGATTTTGGCATAAAAAAAATAGTCGTTTAAGGTTAGGTATAACTATAAACGACTAAGTACTTATTTTATTGTGTAATGTTAAAAAATCTTACGATAATTTAACAAATTTTTTACTTTTCGCGAATGTAAATATCAATTGGCACACCTGAAAAATCCCAGTTTTCGCGGATTTTATTTTCAAGGAAACGTTTGTATGGTTCTTTTACATATTGAGGTAAATTGGCGAAGAACACAAACTGTGGTGTTGGTGTTGGCAATTGCATACAGTATTTTATTTTTACATATTTGCCTTTTAATGCTGGCGGCGGATAGGCTTCAATAAGTTTCAACATATAATCGTTGAACTTTGAGGTTGGTATGCGTTGTTTTCTGTTTTCAAAAACTTGAACTGTGGCTTCTAATGATTTTAATAAACGTTGCTTTGTTAAGGCCGAGACGAAAAGAATTGGTACATCGGTAAATGGTTGTAATTCTTCACGAATTTTACGTTCATAATCGCGGGTTGACATAGTATCTTTTTCTACTAAATCCCATTTGTTTACTAAAATGATTATTCCTTTTCTGTTTTTTTCGGCTAACCAAAAAATGCTTTGGTCTTGTCCTTCGAAGCCTCGAGTAGCATCGATGATTAAAATACATACATCTGAATGTTCTATTGCACGAACGGAACGCATCACGGAATAAAATTCTAAATCTTCTTTTACTTTGGCTTTTCTACGAATTCCGGCGGTATCAACTAGGTTGAATTCGAAACCAAAACGATTGTATTTGGTGTCGATAGCATCACGAGTTGTTCCAGCTATATCGGTAACTACGAATCTGTCTTCGCCAATTAATGCATTGATATAGGATGATTTTCCTGCGTTTGGACGACCCACAACACAAAAACGTGGTAAAGGATTTTCTTCTTCTATTACTTCTGGAAGTTCTGGTAACACTTCTACTAGTTTGTCTAGCAAATCACCTGTTCCGCTGCCACTAATACTGGCGATTGTGAAATATTCTCCTAATCCTAGGTTATAAAACTCGACTGCATCTTTTTCGCGCATGGCGTTGTCAACTTTGTTGACGGCGATTAGAATTGGCTTGGTTACTTTTCTTAAAAGCTTTGCAACTTCGGCATCCATTGGTGTAATTCCTTCTTCGACATCGACTACAAAAATGATGGCATCTGCTTCGTCAATTGCTAATTCTACCTGACGACGTATTTCGCCTTCAAAAACATCATCAGAACCTTTGATATATCCGCCAGTATCGATTACTGAGAATTCTTTTCCGTTCCATTCACTTTTGCCATAATTTCTATCACGAGTTACTCCAGAAACTGAGTCGACAATGGCTTCTCTTCTTTGGATTAAACGATTGAAAAAAGTAGATTTCCCTACGTTTGGTCTTCCTACTATGGCTACTATATTATTCATGTTATTTTAAATATTGGTGCAAAGGTACTATTTATGAAAACAATATCAATTTTTTTATTACTTTAGTCTATTAAACCAACCTATTTTTCAAATGGAAACTGAAAATGAAATTAGATTACGACTTCGTTTTTACAAAGATGTAAACGAACCTATTGCTGTTATTAAAGAAAAATTACAAGCGCATCGTGATACTCAACCTCAGGATTATTCCGTAAAAGTTAATGATGAACATGTTTGGTTTCACTTTAAAGGTGATAGAAAACACTATTGGTCTCCACATCTTCATCTTGAATTAGAATCAAAAGAAGACAACACTACACATATTAGAGGTTTGTTTGGTCCAGATTCTACGCTTTGGACGTTGTTTGTGTTTCTCCATTTTGTGGTGGCAGGAATATTTATCATTTTTGGAATGATTGCCTACTCTAATTATACTTTGAAAGCACCTTTAATGATGGATGTTATTATTATGTTTATTATGGTGATTGTTTGGTTTTTGTTGTATGTCATAGCACGACAAATTAGAGAAAAAGGTCATGACCAAATGAATGAATTGGAACAAGTTTTTTTAAAAATAATACGCTAAATATTATTTTTGGTTGTATCCGAATCGTTTTAATTGATAGGCGTTGCTTCTCCAGTCTTTATTGACTTTTACAAATAATTCGATGTGTATTTGTTTTCCGAAAAATTTTTCTAAATCTTCACGGGCTTGCATTCCTACTTTTTTGAGTGCTGCGCCTTTGTGTCCGATGATGATTCCTTTTTGGGTATCACGTTCGACCATTATTACGGAACGGATTCGGATTATTTTTTCGTCTTCGATGAATTCTTCGGTGTCAATTTCTACGGCATAAGGTATTTCTTTGTCGTAGTTGATTAGGATTTTTTCGCGGATGGTTTCGTTTACGAAGAAGCGCTCTGGTTTGTCGGTTAGTGCGTCTTTTGGGTAATATGGTGGTGAAACTGGAAGTAATTCTAATATTCGGGCGAATACTTCTTTGACGTTAAAGTTTTCTAGGGCAGATATTGGGTATATTTCGGCGTTTGGTACTTTTTCTTTCCAAAGAGCGATTTGTTCTTCGAGTTGTTCTTGGTTTGATTTGTCGATTTTGTTCAACAATAATAAAACAGGGATTTTGGAGTATATAATTTTATTGAAAAATGCTTCGTCTTTTAGTTCCTTCTCTCCTATTTCGACCATGTATATTAGTACATCGGCGTCTTCGAAGGCAGATTTTACGAAATCCATCATTGATTTTTGCATTTCGTAGGCTGGTTTGATGATTCCGGGTGTATCTGAAAGGACTACTTGGAAATCATCACCGTTTACTATTCCTAGTATTCTGTGTCGCGTTGTTTGTGCTTTTGAGGTTATAATGGAAAGTCTTTCGCCAACGAAAGCGTTCATTAGGGTTGATTTGCCTACGTTTGGGTTTCCGATGATGTTTACAAAACCTGCTTTGTGTTCCATGATTTGTATGGTTATTTCTTTTTGCAAAGGTAACAAAAAAAGCCACTCATTGCTGAATGGCTTATTCTTAGTAGCGGGAACAGGACTCGAACCTGTGACACTTCTGGGCTAAAAACCAATGCTTTACAATAAGTTAATTTTTATGTATGCCTAAAAGTATGCCTTAAACCAACTTTTTAATACCACTTAAATTGAGATTATCAATTCTCTTGCAAAAGTAGTAAATGTTTTTGGATAAATCTTGGCTTACCATAAATTATAAGAATTTCTTCATTTTCAATTATAAATTTGGTGTAATACATTATCCTCCAAATTTTAAATTTACTGCTGTATTCATCTATTACAATTTCTTTGGAAGCATGAAGTACCAGGAACTGATTGATAGCATGTAGCTTTTTAACATTTGAAAATTTTATAGTTATCATTACTGCTGTCAGATAATCTCCATTGAATATTAGTTCAGTTTGATGTGTAATAAATTTCAGAAAATAATTTAGCTTTTCACCTATATATTTATAACTGTGATAACCCCTTAATCTATCTTCTACAGCATCTAATTCAAACTCCCAATTTTCATATTGCTTGTCTATTTTGAAAGGTAAATCAAGTTGTTTCATTTTCTTTCTGGTATAAAAAAACCACCTATTTGGTGGCTTAAATTTTATTAGGTTTTATTAATCTTGATGGAATTGACCATATAGATAGTTCTTTTGATTTAAGTTAATAATTTTTGCTAGTTCTATTAAGTTTTCAAAACCATCAATAGGTAATACAAATGGGTTCTCTTTGTATAGCTTTGATTCAAATGGTTTTATTCCAATTGGATTTCTATTTTGATATTCTATAAAACACATACCAGAATAATTGCTGTCTATTTTATGTATGTTATAAGCAATATTAGAATACCAATTCTCTAACAGTTCTTTGTCATTTTTGCATGTATTGTATTCTTCAATAAATTGCTTCAAATTTTCATCCTTATTTCTTAAAATCAACAAGTTTTTTAATGATTCATAGTAAAAACAGAATAATCTTTCTTCACTGTATTTTAAACTAGCAGTTGCCTTTTCTTTTATATCTATAACTGCATAAATTCTCTTTTCAACAATTTCTTTAGTTTCAATGTAATCATCAAAATTTTTAATCATCCAAAGATTAATTTCTTCTATGTTGGTAAAAGCAATTGGTGTATTTTTCTTCATGCTATTCTGTATATAATTAATAGCCTAAAATATCAACTATTTTTTTCCAAATAGAATTTAGTAACTTATTAATATAACTGTCTTGGAATTTATTTTTTAGTTTTCCAAAATTACTAATTAACCAAATTATTAATCCAACAATTATAAAAAATATTGTAACCTCATATATTGATATTGAAACAATAACTAATGATGAAAAGAAGTGAATAGTTTGTGATTTTTCTGAATATAAATCTTTAAAGAATTTGATTTTTATATTCTCATATTCTGATTTCAATATTACTAAACCAAAAACTCCTATTGCAAATACAAAAAATGAAATTTGCATTAATTCTGATTTAGAAACTATTGTAATTAGACCTTTGAAAAATCTTGAAATAAATATCAATATTGGTAATTGCATAATTGCCAAATATGTACCAATTGGCAGAAATATATCCTTAAAAAACTGTAATTCTTTGTTTTCTTTTAACTTTATATCTTCATCACTCAAAACAAATTTATCTTCAATTTCATTACCAATAATTATTGCTTCAAAATCATCTTCTTTTTCAATATCAATATGGTCAAATAATGGACCTTGACTCAAAATGTGTTTCTCTTCATCTGATAAACAGTCATTATTATTTGTTGCTTTTTTCATTTAGTTTACTTTTAACATTTTTTGTAATTTACTTACTTTGAATAATATTAGAATGTTTGCAATCAAGAAAAACAAAGCAATTAATGGTAAAAAACTTAAGCAATACAAATAACCATTTGAATAACCAATTCTATAATCTGTATAATACAAACCATTTTTTTGATGTGATTTTATTTCTAATTCTAAAGATTTATTTATTTTCTTTATTAGAACAAAAATGAAATATATTCCATAAATAGGAATTAAAATGTGAGCTATTTTGTTTAATTCTATCTGTCTGTTTTCTGTTTTAATTGATTTAAGAATGTTTTTCAAGACACAACAAACATTAATGTTGGAATTACAAAGCATAATATGATAAGTAATAATTCAGATATTCCTATTCTTCCCATTTTTTTTCATTTATAATTTCACAAATATACATACTGTATCAAATTTGATAACAATATTTTTATCAAATATGACAACTTTTGGTGTAAATAGCCAAAAATTGAATAAGAAGGAGTTTCAAATAGCTTTAGGTAATAAAATAAGACAGATTAGAGAAGCTAAAAATATCTCTCAAACTGAATTAGGAAACTTGTGTGAAATTGAAAGGTCAAATATGAATAGAATTGAAGCTGGTAATACCAATCCAACAAGCTATTTATTATATGTTATTGCAGATAAATTAGGGGTAAAAGCATCTGAACTTTTAAACTTCAATTCTACATCAGAATAAAGAAAAAGCTATTAATACTAATCTAACTATTAACTCCTGGTTTTTTTTTACTCAAAAACTGATACTTTTAGATAAACTAACACTTATTAGAAATAACATATTTTCCCAATCTAATATATAGAGTTTAGGAAAATATGTGATTTTCTAAAGAAATCCATCTTGTTTGAAGCTAAAAAAACTATCTCTACTAATAATAAAATGGTCTATCAATACCAAATCTAATAAATCACAAGCATCATTTAGTTTTCTGGTAATCTTTTCATCTGCTTCACTTGGCTTCATATTTCCACTTGGATGATTATGTACTAAAATAATTCCTGATGCATTACATTTTAAAGCAACACTCAAAATAATTCTAATATCAACTACAGTTCCTGAAATTCCACCTTTGGAAAGCTCATAAATTCCTAGAACAAAATTGGCTCTATTGACTAGAATAATTTTACACTCTTCTTGAAATTCTATAATATCTAAATTCCAATTGGCTAAAATAAAATCAAAAGTATCTCTACAATTAATAAGCTTTATTTTGTCAGCTTTATTGGTAGAATAAGAAACACTAATTTCTGCTATTTCCATAAAAATAAAGTTAGTTTGAGTTAAAAAAAACTTGCCCTATACTGAAAATCAATTCAATATAGAACAAGTAATTTTTGAACATTTTAAGCATGTTCTAATTCATGTTTTCCATTCTTTGAAAATACATTGGGATTAGCTTTAAGATTTTCAGTGAATGGTTCTTGTGGTCTTTTGATTTGTGGTTCATCTTGAGCATAAACATATCTATGAGACAACATCATCACTTCTGATGTTTCTTTGTTTACATATTCAAAAGGTTCACATTCTTCTTTAATGATTTGTCCTTGCATTTGAGTTCCAATAAGAGCTTTGCAAGTTACTTCATCAAATGTTGCAGGAATAAATGCTTTTTTGGCTGTTGCATAAAATTTGCCTGTAACTTGGCTTTGAACCATTTCAATACCACCTTGTGCTTCTAAAACAAAAAATGTTTTTCCGTCTTCTGTTTGTCTTTCTTTGTAATCAATAATTGTTACCATTTTTTTTGAGTTTTGAGTTGAATTTGCCAAATGAATATTTTATAAATGTCTTAAATTTCAACTATCACCTTGAATTTATCACATCCTATAAATGTCATTTTGCACAATGTTTATCATTGCTCAAAATGAGTGAGGGTTTTTAAGATGTCTTGCCTATGTTTAATAATTTGAAATTGCTTAATTCAAAGTATAGCATTTCAAAGATTTTGATTTAGAATTGAAAAAAACCAGGAGCAAATTGTATGTTTTATTTGATGAAGAAGTATCTATAAAGATGAACTACAACTTTTAAAATTCAAGATTAAAAATAGAACTCTTCATTTTAGAAGGAGTACATTTTTTAACATCATTTTATTTCTGGTTAAAAAATGATTTTACTGATAAATGGCTGGGGGAATTTCATTCCTAAATTGGTGGGGGTGGTATTGTAGCTGGTACTTTACACTTGCATTTTTTTTACAAAAAATTTTACCAAAAAAAATTTTATCTTTAGCCATTATAAATTTACTATGTCATTATTTCAAAATTCAGTTGTAGAAAAATTCCTAAATACTTTAAACAAAGAAGTTGTTTTAGAAAAGTGGACTATTTATAAAAACCACTTTCTAAATCCTGGTATTCAAGAGAACATTATAAACAGCAAAGAAGAGCAATATCAGGGAGAATTTCTGATTGATTTGTTTGTTAATGTATTGGGTTATACTAAAAATCCAACTCCAAATTTCAATCTTACTACTGAATTAAAAAATGAAAAAGACAGCAAAAAAGCTGATGGTGGCATTATTATCAATGATAAGGTTGTAGGTGTTATTGAATTAAAAGGAACTAATACCACAGATTTAAACAAAATTGAAGTTCAAGCATTTGGGTATAAAAACAACCAGAAAGACTGTGTTTATGTGGTTACTTCCAATTTTGAAAAGTTAAGATTTTATATTGATAATGCTATTGAACACATAGAATTTAACCTATTTCAATTGACTGAAAATGAGTTTAAATTATTGTATTTGTGTTTGGCATTTGAAACCATTTCTAAAAATATTCCAAAAAAGATAAAAGATGAATCTATTAGTGAAGAAGATAGAATTACTAAAGATTTATACAAAGATTACTCTGTATTTAAAAGAGAGTTATTTAATGACCTAGTTACCAGAAATCCTCAATTTGACCCATTAGAACTATTCAAAAAATCTCAAAAATTATTAGATAGATTTTTATTCTTATTCTTTGCAGAAGACAGACAATTATTGCCACCCAATTCTGTGAGGTTGATATTGGATGATTGGAAAGATTTAAAAGAAAAAGATGTTTACATTCCATTATATGACAGATATAAAAAATATTTTGAATATCTAAACACAGGTTACAAAGGCAAAAGATATGATGTGTTTGCTTATAATGGTGGACTTTTTAAACCTGATGAAATTTTAGACCACATCAAGATTGATGATGATTTGTTAGATAGACATACTCTGAAATTAGCTAACTATGATTTTAAAAGTGAAGTAGATGTAAACATTTTGGGGCATATTTTTGAAAATTCATTGAATGAATTAGATGAAATGAAAGCCCAATTGGAAGGTACAGCCATTGAAAAATCTACCACTAAAAGAAAAAAAGATGGTGTTTTCTATACTCCAAAATACATTACCAAATACATAGTTGAAAACACAGTTGGTAAACTTTGTTCAGAAAAAATAGTGGAATTAAAAATTAATGAAGAAGATTACATCACTGATAAAAAAAGAACAAAAGCCACCAAACAACCTTTATTAGACAAACTCACCCAATACAGAAATTGGTTATTACAAATCACCATTATTGACCCTGCTTGTGGTTCTGGTGCATTTTTGAATGAAGCATTGAACTTTTTAATTGCAGAACACACTTATATTGATGAACTACAAGCTAAATTATTTGGTGATGCCTTAATTTTGAGTGATGTAGAAAAAAGCATTTTAGAAAATAATTTGTTTGGAGTAGATTTGAATGAAGAAAGTGTAGAAATTGCCAAGTTATCTTTATGGTTAAGAACTGCACAACCTAACAGAAAATTAAATGATTTAAACCACAATATTAAATGTGGTAACTCTTTAATAGATGACCCAGAAATAGCAGGAGAAAAAGCCTTTAATTGGCAAAAAGAATTTCCTCAA
>ENA-UPXM01003743-UPXM01003743.1-activated-sludge-metagenome-genome-assembly--contig:-NODE-3743-length-16215-cov-5.320545_pt1 | contig 16215 bp, 11 predicted proteins | sample MGYA00238178_ERZ772708 | MGnify/ENA primary metagenome ERZ772708 (study PRJEB29002, sample SAMN05720212) | activated sludge metagenome | isolation source: anaerobic digester from wastewater... | reverse complement strand
GGCATGATTCTGGCCAGAATTTGGTTCGTTCAACTATTGAAGAGGACGATCTCTACCCTTGGGAAGATTGATCATTATTGATAGCGGGCGTGCCGCCGCACGCCCCTACATCCGTTTGGGTCGAATTTATTCTCACCTGCAACTCACAACTTGGAACTGATTCTTTGTCCTTTCCAACCCCCTAACTGCTACCACCGACCACGTCTTTGCGGTGTATACTTTTGATTGATAGTGGCTTCAAAGCTTCAGGAGGGGGTGCACCACTTTGAGGATCGGAATTGCCGGACTCGGAACAGTCGGGTCATGTGTCTACGCGATTCTTTCGGATAAGGGAGACGAGATCGAAAAGAGGTCGGGGAGAAGATGCGTCGTCTCCAAGGTCATTACGAGAACTCACAGCAAGTACGAGAAGCTGGGAATTCCTTCCGATCTGATCGCGGAGGATTTCGAGGATCTTATTATAAACAGCGATATAGTTGTTGAGACGATTGGCGGGACTGAAGCCGCCAGAAAGCTTGTAAAGCAGTCTCTCGAGCTGAATAGAACGGTTGTGACGGCCAACAAGATGCTTATTTCGGAATTTGGCAACGAATTCGCGAACAGTTCTCCGATCAAGAGCCTATTCTTCGAAGCGGCCGTCGGTGGGGGTATTCCTATCATCTCTCTTCTGGAGGACTATCTCATCTTCCATGGAATCAAACGCATTCGGGGTATTCTGAATGGGACAACGAATTTCATACTTTCCGAGATGCAAAAGGGAATTGACTACGCTTCGGCTCTGAAGATTGCTCAGGAAAAGGGTTATGCGGAAGCCGATCCATCGAGCGATGTGAAAGGCTACGATGCCGCTTATAAGCTGTCGGTGCTCACCGGCGTCAAAACAGGCTTCTTCCCCGGTATTTCCACGATTGAAACAAAGGGCATCGAAGGAATAGAGAAAAGCGATCTTGAGAGAGCAGCGACCGCAGGGAAAAAGCTCAAATTGATCGGGACAATCGACTTCGAAAGGGAGAGAGCTTCGGTTCAGCCGCAGGAACTTGAAAGAGACGATCCACTGTGGAGCGTAGACGGTGTCGAGAACGCCATAGAAGTTGAAACGGATCTTTCTGGAAGATTTCTTCTCAGGGGTGAGGGCGCGGGAGCCCAGCCGACCGCAACGGCTATCATCTCTGACATTCTGAGGGCGTCGAGATATGCGGAGAAGCAGAGCAATTCCGTTGTGATTATGAAATTTGGCGGGACTTCAGTTGACACGCCGGAGAAGATAAAGGATGTGGCGCAGCGGGTCCAGCGAAAGGTTCTGAGCGGCGTCAAACCCGTTCTGGTTGTGTCGGCCATGGGTGTTGAGACGGATACGCTTCACGAACTTGCCCGAGAGATTTCAGACAAGCCAAACGGAAGAGAGATGGACATGCTTCTAGCGACAGGCGAGCAGAAGTCGATAGCCCTTGTAGCGATGGCGATCCAAGAGCTTGGAATGAAATCGATCTCCCTTTCCGGTAATCAGGCGAGGATACAGACAGATTCGAACTTCTCGAACGCGAGAATCGTCGGGATAGATGCCGACCTTATAAACAGATATCTGAAGAACGGCTACGTTCCGGTTGTTGCAGGCTTCCAGGGGTCCACATTCTCCGGAGAGATCACGACACTCGGTAGGGGAGGATCTGATCTGACCGCCGTCGTTCTTGCAAAGGCGCTGGGATCGCAGCTGTGCGAAATATACAAGGATGTGGACGGCGTCTATTCGGCCGACCCGAAAATAGTTCCCAATGCAAGGCCGATAAAAGAGATATCTTGGGAAGAGATGATAGAGCTTTCGAAGCAGGGTGCTCAGGTTCTTCAAAGCAGAGCATCGGAATTCGCGAGGAAGTATGATATAAAGGTGCTTGTGAAAAACGCGCACACCAGTGCGAGAGGCACGCTTATATGGAGGGGATCAAAAGTGGAACAGCCTATTGTGAGAGCAGTAACTTCGGATCAGGATATCGTGAAAGTCGTTCTGCAAGAGGTACCTGACAGACCGGGAATAGCTGCCAGAGTTCTGAAGACCCTTGCCGAGCAGAATGTCAACATCGACATGATAATACAGAGTATGAGAAGCGGGGATTACAACACGATGGCCTTCACTATCCAGGCAAGCGATCTCGAAAAGCTGAAGCAAGACGTACTTAAGTCGAGGAGCGAAGCCAGAAAAATCACCGTCGAAGGCGCCATCGCAAAACTCTCCATTGTCGGAGTAAATCTTACTGCCACTCCCGCTATTGCGGCGACGCTCTTCGAGACCCTTGCTAACGAGGGCATCAACATAGACATGATCAGTGCAAGCAACAGCAGGATTTCCGTCGTAATAGACAACAAGAAAGTGAGTCTTGCCGTGAACGCCATTCACAGCGCCTTCAACCTGGAGGAGATCATATGAAGGGAGTCATAGAGAGTTATGAGAAGTTCCTGCCTATAACACCGAAGACTCCAAGAATAACGCTTCTAGAAGGTAACACTCCCTTGATCTACCTTGAGAACATAAGCAGGCAGTACGGGGTGAAAGTCTATGTGAAGTATGAGGGCGCAAATCCGACGGGCTCCTTCAAAGACAGGGGGATGGTCCTTGCAATTGCAAAAGCAATCGAAGAAGGCTCAAGAGCGGTTATCTGCGCCTCGACAGGGAACACCTCTGCCTCTGCGGCGGCGTACTCCGCCCGGACCGGCCTGAAATCGATAATTCTAATTCCCGAGGGTAAGATCGCGATAGGGAAGCTAGCGCAGGCAATGATCTACGGGGCAAAGGTAATCCAGATAGACGGGAATTTCGATAACTGTCTTGAACTGGCCAAGAAGATCTCCGAGAACTATCCCGTCACGCTCGTGAACAGTCTAAATCCGTACAGACTAGAAGGTCAGAAAACGGCCGCCTTCGAGATCGTAGATGTTTTGGGACGTGCCCCGGACTATCACTTCATCCCTGTGGGAAACGCGGGCAACATTTCCGCTTACTGGATGGGCTACAGGGAGTACCGTGAGAAGGGACTGTCGGAATCCCTGCCTAGAATGATGGGTTTTCAGGCAGAGGGAGCGGCCCCTATCGTATATGATAGAGTCTTCGATCATCCCGAGACCATCGCGACTGCTATTAGAATCGGCAATCCCGCAAGCTGGAAGAAGGCAGTTGCTGCAAGAGACGAGTCGGGAGGCGTTATCGAGGCACTGACAGACGAAGAGATCCTTCACGCTCAGAAACTCCTGGCCAGCGCGGAGGGCGTCTTCTGCGAACCAGCCTCTGCGGCTTCCTTCGGCGGATTTCTCAGGAAGGCGCGAGAGGGTCTTTTTGAAGCAAGTGATATTGCCGTCTGCACACTTACCGGAAATGGACTTAAGGATCCCGATGCAGTCTTGAAGTCTGTAGACAGGCCTCTTGTGGTTAAGAATGATCTCGACGTAGTTCTGAAAGAGGCGGGCTTGAAGTGAGACTGAAGGCGCCTGCCACGACGGCAAATATGGGGAGCGGATTCGACGTCGTCGGAATGGCGTTGAAGCTTCATAATACGGTTCAGTTCGAAAAGGCGAACCGCTTTAAGGTGCATTCTATCGGCAGGTATGGTCTGGAGATAGGGGATGCCGCGGAGACCTTCGGAAATGCTATAGAGAGATTTGAAAAGCTCACCGGAAAAAAAGTTCCGGCCCTTCAGATTATTCAGGAGTGCGAGATACCGCCGGCCCGCGGGCTTGGCTCGAGCGCAGCTGCGATCGCCTCCGCGCTGTTCATCTCGAACATAATGACCGGAGGAAGGATTTCCACTGATGCGCTTCTCGAAATCGGAACGGGGATCGAAGGCCATCCCGATAACATCGTCCCGTGTATGGTTGGCGGCCTCACCGTATCCTATTATGACGGTTCGAGGCTAGACTACGAGAAGTTTGAAATGCCCGATCACAGATTGACCTTTCTTGTGCCTGAGTTCAAGCTTTCTACAGAGGCAATGAGAAAGGCGCTTCCCGATTCGATTCCCTTCAAAGATGCTCTGGGGAACATAAAGAATGTCTCTCAGCTCATTTCCAAAGCCTCCAGGGGCGATTTCGCGGGAGCATTGAAATACACAAAAGACTTTATCCACCAGTCTTACAGGATAGACAGCGATCCCAGAATGAAGGAACTTGTCGATAGGATAGAAGAAAGGAATCCGGGTTACTGGTTTGTCAGCGGTTCGGGATCGTCCATCTGTTGCGATCTTGAAGATACCGGAGGCCTCCCGTATCTCGAGGCCGTAATTAGAACTTCACCGGCGAACGAACCCTTCATAGTCGAAATGTAAGATAGTTAAAGACGCGAGCCGGGTCAACTTCTGTAAACAGTGTCCGCGGCTCCTCTGCAGGGGAACTGCTCGTCGAATATCCGGTAGTACAGAAGCTCCTCTTTGGACCTGATTCCGTTGTTTTGCCTTTCGCGTTCGAATTCTGAGTCGCTTATAGCCTCCTCGGCGTACTCCTTCATGATATGAGACGATCCCGACCCGACGCTGAACTTGCTCTTTTTCCGCCAGACTACGCTTTCAGGAAGATCGTTTTCGAAGGCCTTGCGAAGAATCCATTTCTCAGTCTTTTCAGGCCCGTGGATCTTCCAGTCCACTGGAATCGAGAAGGCAAGATCAACTACATTTGGGTCCATGAAGGGAACATCGAATTCGATCCCGAAAGCAAGAGCCATCCTGTCGTTTCGCTGGAAGCCCGAAAGATAGCCGTTTTTCGTTATTCTCAAGGACTCTTCATCCACGGATTCTGCAGAGGGAAGCTCCTTCATATACTCGTAGCCGGCGAAGAGCTCATCGGCTCCTTCCCCCATCAGGACGAAAGAACTGTCTTCCTCTGCGGCCATCTTCGATACTATATAATTCGGTATCGCACTCCTCACAAGGGGAGGATCGAACGACTCGAGATGATAAATTACGTCCGGAAGGACTTCAAGCATCTCTTTGAAATCGTAAGTGTATTCCCTGTGATCCGTGCCTAAATACCGGGAGACCTCCTTGGCGAACGCCGGATCTTTCCCCTCTTCGCTTCCTACGGTAAACGTCTTCAAAGAACCGTTCAGTTTGCTTGCAACGGCAGCTATACAGCTGCTGTCCAGCCCTCCGCTGAGGAATACTATCGGCTCGGATTTGACCGCCGTCATTCTGTTGTCGACAGCCCTTTCGAGAGAAGTCCTGAGACGTTTCGCCGCCTCTTCTTCACTTTTTACTTGTCTTTCGGTCAACAGGTCTTCAAGTGAGGAGTACTCACTGAAGCCTTCGTTAGAAGAGAAAAAGTGGCCGGGCGGAAAGACCTGTACATCACTGCAGAAGAGAGTAAGGGCCTTCAGTTCCGAAGCGAAGGCGATTCCACCGTTACAGCGCCCGTAGTAAAGAGGCTTCAGGCCCAGAGGATCCCGGGCGACAAAGGTTTCGTCATCTGTATCTATAGCGAAAGCGAAAGAACCATCCAGCTCGTTTAAAAATCCCGAACGGTTTTCCTTGTAAAGCTCGAGAATCCTTCGCGGCCAGACCTCCCCGGGGAAGTTTCTGAGGATACCGTCGAAGACAACGCTTTCCCTCGTGCCTTCGAAAACTATCATGTTTTCGTCAAAGGCATTGCTTACCACCGCTCCCATGCTCGCCTCTCCCTGGGTTTTTAGAACTCTCGTTTTGCTTCCCCTGTGTCTCAAGTAAGAAAGAGAGCCTTCTATCATTTTTCTCTCAGGTTTAAGGGTGACAACAATTCCACTCATTTCAAATACCTCCATTCCTAGTGTCCATGCATGTTTCAGAATCCCAGTACTTAGAATCATCGTGACGCTCCATTACTATTATAACATGGTGAAAATTGTTGAAATTTATCTCCAGAGCCATGTGCAGTCATTCCCCATGAATAGCGTGACACTCCCCCTTCACTTAGTTCACAAAAAAGTCTCCTGTATAATGAAAATACAAGTAAGATAAAGCAAGGGAATTCTTGTTCTCTGTTATTTCCCATATTTTTATTTCTGAATGGGGGTCTAAGGAGGTGTTGTATGAAGATAGCTGTTATTGGTGCGGGAAATGGTGGACAGGCCCTTTCTGCCGTTCTAGCCATGAGGGGCCACGATGTCTCGCTATACAACAGAAGTCAGAAACGAATCTCACCATTACTCTTAGAAAGAAAGATAAGAGTCGAAGGCGAGTCAGAGGGCAAAGCAAAGCTTAGATACGTTGGTACAGATATGAAGAAGGCGATAGAGGGTGCCGAAGCTATCATGGTTGTTGTGCCGGCCTTTGCTCATGCAAAAATCGCCGAAAAACTGGCCGAATGTATCGGCGAAGGTCAGATAGTTGTTTTGAACCCAGGGCGAACGGGCGGAGCGCTGGAATTCGACAAGATCTTCAGAGAAAAGGGAGTTAGAGAAAAGGCCGTGATCGCCGAGGCTCAGACCTTCGTCTTTGCTTCAAGAATTTCGGGCCCTGGAATGGTGAGGATATTCAGAATCAAGAATGCCGTTCCTATTTCTGTACTTCCCTCAAAGGATAACGAGTCCGTATTTCCAATCATCAGCGAGATCATGCCCGAGTTCACACTGGCAAAAAACGTTCTCTACACTAGCTTCAACAATATTGGCGCAGTCTTTCATCCCGGCGCGATTCTCATGAACGCCGGCTGGATTGAGACGAAGCATGGAGACTTCCAATTCTATCTTGAGGGGATTAGCCCATCGGTTGCGAGAGTTCTGGAGGCTCTGGACGAAGAGCGCTGCGAAGTAACAAGGAAACTTGGCGTGGAAGCCATGGGTGCGAAGGAGTGGCTTGATTACGCCTATGACGTAAAGGGCGAAGATCTCTATGCGGCCATCCATAGTAACGAAGGCTACAGGGGAATCATGGCGCCTATAAGTATTGAGAACAGGTACATTATGGAAGACGTGCCTATGAGTCTGGTTCCAATGAGCTGCTTTGGAAGAGAACTTGGAGTGGATACGAGAGTCATGGATTCGATAATAAGCATAGCCGGGGCAGTAATGGGGAGAGACTTCTGGAAGGAAGGAAGAAATCTTGTGAGCCTCGGCGTCGACGAAATGTCCGTAGAAGAATTGACCAGGTATGTCGAGGAAGGGACCTGATATGAAGATACTAGCAGGGGCCATTGGAAGCGATATTCACACAGCGGGAATTCTTAACTTCTTGAACTTGGCGCGTAATGAAGGCTATGAAACGATCTACATTGGAAGCGTGATAGGCATCGACAAACTGCTAGACAGCATAGAAGAGGCGTCGCCGGACATAGTGGCCGTAAGTTACAGGCTGGGAAAAGAGTCCTGCGAGCAGCTCCTCCGAGAACTGAAAGTCTCCCTGGAAAACAGAGGAATAGAAAAGAGACTGATCTTCGGTGGAACGGTCGAGACGGCCGAGGTGGCTGAAAAGAGCGGCCTCTTCGAGAAGGTCTTTGACGGCAGCGAGATGCCGGAAGAAGTTGCGATGTTTCTCAGGGGCAAGACGGACGAAAAGGGAGAGGTCGACTATCCTCAGACACTTCTCGAAAGAATCGCCTCCAAAAAGCCATATCCGTTGACAAGACATCACATAGGGCTTGAGACGGTCGATGCAACAGAGGAAGCCGTCAGAAAGCTTGCTGAATCGGGCTTGCTGGATATCATCTCACTGGCTCCGGACCAGAACTGCCAGCAGTGGTTCTTTCAACAGGAGAATATGATCTCCTCGGAAGACGGGGCGGGGGGCGCGCCTTTCAGAAAACGAGAGGATTTTGAAAGGATGTATGCTGCCAGCAGGACCGGTAACTATCCATTGATGAGGTGTTATTCTGGAACGAGAGACCTCCTGAAATTCTCCCTTCTCTTTAAAGAAACCTTGAACAACGCGTGGGCCGCGATACCCATTACCTGGTACTCTCAGCTCGATGGGAGATCAGATCGTGAACTTCTGGAGGCAATAAGAGACAATCAAGCGGCAATCGCCTGGAATGGAGGAAAGGGAATCCCGGTGGAGATAAACGAGGCCCATCAGTGGGCGCTCAGATACTGCCACGCTGCCGTAGAGGTTGCTACTGCCTATCTTGCAGCGATGGCTGCCAAGCGACTCGGTGTGCAGGTCTACGTGGCTCAGTACATGTTCAACACGCCCCCGGGGATCTCACCGAAGATGGATTTGGCGAAGGCGCTGGCGAAGAAGGAACTTATAGAGTCTCTTGAGGATGAAAGCTTCACCGTTGTCACGATGGTAAGACCCGGACTCATGTCGCTTCCTGCAGACCCAGATATGGCGAGGGGCCAGCTTGTTTCATCTGTCTACACTGCCATGAATATTGACCCGGACATAGTTCACGTGGTTGCATATTGCGAGGCGACGAGAAGAGCAACCGACGTCGAAATCATCGAAAGTGTGAAGATGGCCAAACAGGCGATAAATGAAGCGATCAAGGGTCTTCCTGACTTCAGACAGGACAAGGAGATTCATGAACACAAAGAGTATTTGAAGAGTGAATGTAAAGTAATAATTGAGGCTGTTGAAAAGATCAAGACGGGTGAACTCACCTCGCCCGAGACAATATACACGGCCGTAAAGACGGGAATCCTTGACGCTCCCGGCCTCAGTAAAATGTCGGTCGCAAAAGGCGCCGTCAGGACCGCGATAATCGACGGCCAGTCCTGCGCGGTCGACGAGGAAGGAAAGAAGATAGACGAAACCGATAGACTTTCCGCTTCGTCAGGTGCAAATAAGGATTGAAATGCGCCGAAGATCGTCGGTGGAAGTGAGGCTCGCTTTGCGGGGAAGTGATGTTACTATAATCAGACGCAAGGCGCCGAAAAACATCGGCGGTCGCAATGCCGGCGAAGAACATGCCGGGACGCAAGGCTGGGCAAGAACAGCCCAGGTCGCAATGCTGCCTTCGGCAGGAGGCGATTTGAAGCCAGTCGTGCTACGCGAGGCCAGTTCCGACTACTTCGGGCATCAGAGAACATGAATAGGGAAAGAACATTATCGCGAATAGGGGACTGACGAGCTCCTGGCGTCTGTCCCCGTCTAATCCAATAGAAGCCAGTCTCGCCTTCGGTGGGAGACATTTGCAGGTTCACCGTAAACGATTCTCCCCACTTCGAGCAAGAGGAGAAAAAGATATGGTGCTACCGCAGGAAGAGATGATGGCGTTTTTGCGCCAGGAAGAACGTGAAGAGCCTGTAGACGATCCTCTTGATCTGTGATCCGATTCAGAATCAAGCATTTCTTGTAGGGGCGAACGGCCGTTCGCCCAAAAGAGCTGACAAGGAAACAAGAGCAGCAGTTTCACAGATAGAAGATCCAGATCCTGTACAGAAGCACGAGGATGACAAAGTAAGGGGTCAGTATGAGTGACTTAAGATGTCGTTCTTATTGTTTTTCTGAGCGATAAGCCTACAGCGTTTCTAACAAGCGGGTCTTCCAGCGATAAGGGTCTTCGTTCTTAATCGTGCAGCGGTATTATAGAATAGTGTGTCGATTTCTTTCTGTAGGGGCGAACGGCTGTTCGCCCAAAAGAGTAATGATAGCGGAACAAAAGTAACGGTCTGATAGACCATAGACCCAGGTCCTGTGCAGAAGCACGAGGATAACAAAGTAAGGGGTCGGTATGAGTGACTTGGGTTGTCGTTCTTATTGTTTTTCTGATCGATAAGCCTACATCGTTTCAAACAAGCGGTTCTTCCAGCGATAAGGGTCCTCGTTCTTAATCGTGCAGCGGTATTATGAATAGTGTGTCGATTTCTTTCTGTAGGGGCGAACGGCTGTTCGCCCGTGAGAGCAAAAAGATCTCGGAGGGTTGCGTTTTGGAACACAATGAAAGACTTATCAAAAGGCGGTCAATTAGACTGAAGGAGTATGATTATTCTCGAACCGGAGCATATTTCTTGACAATATGTACGCATCGTAGGCAATGTTTGTTGGGAGCCATGGTTGATGGTAGAGTAATCTTGAGTAGCATTGGCAAAATCGTTGTTGAAGAGTGGCTAAGATCTGCAGAAGTCAGAAAGGAAATTGAACTAGATGCTTTTGTGATAATGCCAAATCACCTGCACGGGATTGTGGCGATACATGGAGGCGAAAGGGAGATTGTCAGCAACTGTTTGGAAGCAGGAAGAAGAACTATAAAACCAAAGACGATTGGTTCTTTCGTCTCAGGCTTCAAAGCAGCTGTAACGGTTCGAGCGAACGAACTGCGCGGCACACCCGGGAAATCTATTTGGCAACGAAATTACTATGAACATATCATCCGCAGTGAGAAAGAACTTAATCGAATTCGTGAGTACATTGAGAATAACCCCTTGAGATGGCAGATAGACAGAGAGAATCCCGACAGAAAGACAAGTCAAGTTCGTTCAACTATTGAAGATGACGATCTCTACCCTTGGGAAGATTGATCCTTAATAGCGGGCGTGCCGCCGCACGCCCCTACATCCGTTTGGATCGAATTTATTTGCACACGCAACTCACAACTTGGAACTGATTCTTTGTTCTTTCCAACCCCCTAGCCGCTACTCCAGACCACGTCTTCAAGAACCGAGATCCCGAAACAAGTTCGGGATGACAGTCCTTCAGGTCATTCTGGCGTGCTTCTGGCCAGAATTTGGTTCGTTCAACTATTGAAGATGACGATCTCTACCCTTGGGAAGATTGATCCTTAATAGCGGGCGTGCCGCCGCACGCCCCTACATCCGTTTGGATCGAATTTATTCGCACATGCAACTCACAACTTGGAACTTGCAACCTTTCTTTTCTGTGAACTTATCGGGAGGGAATATGAATTTGTCTTTCTGAAAGAGTTCGGTACACGCGGCAACAACTTCTTTGTCATAAAGTCTGCCACCATTGCTGTTGATTTCCTTCAGCGCAGCTTCGACACCAAAGGCCTGTCTATAAGGTCTGTGCGAGCACATCGCCTCAACTACATCTGCAACACCGATTATCCTTGCCTCAAGAAGAATGTCATCGCCCTTTATTCCCAGGGGATAACCGCTTCCATCTAGTCGTCGTGATGCTGGTAGATGATTTCCGATATGGGAACTTTGAAATCAACTTCCGTGAAGAGATTTCTGCCAACCAGAGGGTGTTCCTTGATCATTGCGAACTCAAGCCTGTTCAGCTTTCCCGGTTTGTTCAGAATCTCCGACGGAACCTTTATCTTTCCGACGTCGTGGATCATCGAAGCGAAACGTAGCGCATCGCGTCTCTCTTCATCTAGAGATAGTCTCTCGGCTATTGCCATTGCCAGAGCGGTTACCCTTACCTGGTGACCCGCGGTGTAGGGATCGCGCAGATTCATAGTCACTTCAAGCGCGTTAATGACGGTAAGAGTAATCTTTTTCAGTTCTTCCACGGTTCTTTGAAGTTCCCTCTCGGCAACCTTTCGATCCGTCACGTCGTGGATAATTGAAAGGATTCGATTATGTCCATCTATTTCCACCCTCTTGCTGAATACCTCTACGTCTTTCACAGAGCCGTCTGCAAGTCTATGTTTGAAATCGAACTTTATCTTCTCCCTATTGAAAGCCTTCTTCATTTCTTCGGCAAGTGTTTCCGCAGGAAGAGTATTCACATCTTCAATGCGTTTCGACAGAAGAGTTTCCTTATCCCAGCCGTAGAAATTCAGAGCTGCACTGTTGGCGTTCAAGAATCTTCGAGTTTCCGGATCGAGAACGATCATAATTGCTAAATTTTCGTTGAACAGATTTCTCAGACTCTTCTTGTATTTCTGAAGATCTTCCTTCGCAGTCATTAGATAATCCTCTTTTTCGATTCTCTTTAGAGCATATGCGATTTCGCTTGAAATCCATTTCAGAAGCTGAAACTCTTCACTGTCCATTGCCAAATGCTCCAAAGTATTAACGCAGAAGACCCTGTAGGTCTTCTCTTCTGTTTCCAGTTTGAATGAGAACCTATGCTCGTTCTCTAAGTTAGATGACTTAAGTGGGCAGTCGTGTTCTTTACAGGCAGAATCGATTGAGAGTAGTTTATCGCTCTTCAAAAAATCGCGGGCGCAAGCAGGTAAATATTCGGTCGGAGAATAATCGTATGAATGATTAACTATCTGACTGCTCGAATCCACATAATAAATGATCTCATCGCTAAAGAAGATCTTCGCATCGATAACTGCGTATTTCCGGAAGACTATCTCGTATTCTTTCAGAAAGCTCATTTCGGCCGCTGCAGTGGTTTACAATACTTGATATTTTGCAGACCAGATCTACTGTAGAGCCTCCACTTCTTTTCATGCGCATTGGCTGAGTTCTCTCACTTACCTCTTCAAAACCAGATGATCTGCTCATTTTCTCGTCTCGCATATCATTCTCCCGGCTGACTAACATTATGCAAATCGGACTCTGAAAAAATGTACGTATGCAGAGCTCCCTCATTAAACATCTCGAAAAGTCCTTTCAAAAATTATATCATTCGTTTGCTACTGATGCGAGCTGTCTTAGAGTGATTTGCTGAAAAGCACAGATTATGTGGAAGTATCTTCAAATAAAAAAGAAGCGACGTAGGCTGAAATTCGTCAAGGGAGTGCAGATCAGTCATTCTGAATCTCTCTTAGATAGTTTCTTGAAAAAATAAAAGCCCTCCGAAGAGGGCTTGCGATATTAGTAAACATCAATAGACGGAGAATGTGAATGTATAGAACATGCCTTGACCAGTGACAGGTATTGAAGTACCGAGTTTATTCGCATCAGGCAAATCACTATAATTCCAGTCCGTTGTGCTAGTTGCATTGCGAAGGACTTGCTCGACCATACCCGTATCAACATCAGTGCCGCTATAGTACACAATTGCTTCGAAAGCCCAGTTAGTTGTTTTTGTATACTCGATCCCGTATAAGGAATCATCAATGTCCCTTCCTAGCTCTGCTAATGTAACAGCGGCAGTTCCGGCTGGATTCTTCACATATCCAGAAGAGTGAGTTCCATTTACATATGCGGCATTTTCTAGAGCACTTGCTAATGTTTTTAGATTCTGGGCTACTTGAGTTGCTTTGGACTTTCTAATAGCATTCAGCGCAACCGGAGTGATTGTGGCGATTAACGCAGCGATAACTGCGAGAACGATAAGTAGTTCAACCAGAGAAAATCCTCTTTTTCTGTTTTTCATTATACCCCTCCTAATAATTGGTGGTTTTAGTAACAGACATTCTAAAGCAAGTTTGTGCCAAAATCAAGCAGGATTTGCTCTTTTCTAGTGCCTCCAGCTTCTATAACCATCTGTCGATTTAGCTTTCGGGAGTTGTGTGACAAAATCTCTTCGTTGTCTTATTTGATGAGTTGATAACTCACAATCTAAAGAGCAGTACAATCAATCTACGTGAATCTTACTAGCAAGGGGAAAGAGAAAACCTTCCCGATTGATAGTTATAACATCTCAAAAGCTCTAGATGTCTTGAGCACGTGCTGTCTTTGCTGTTAGGCAAAAATCATTGAAGTGAGTTTCACTATTGAGAGAAAAAGCGTGAAACGAGCTTCCGTGATCCCGGCCGGCTGCTTCCATAAGAAGGTAAGAAACGAGAAAGCACATTCTAGAAACTCAGCGATGCAAGACTGTGAAATTCAGAGAGAATGGGGTCTGGCATGCGCCAAGAGCATCAGTGGAAGTGAGGCCCGCTTTACGGGTAAATGATGCTGGCACTTCCGCGCCAGGAAGAAAGTGAAGAGCCGGTAGACGATACTCTTGATCTGTGACCCGATTCAGAATCGTGCACTTCTTGTAGGGGCGAACGGCTGTTCGCCCGAAATAGAACCGCGCGAAAAGAGGGACCTCACATACGGAGAACTGGGTCTGGGTTTGTCGGTTCTAGCGGAATAGACGAGGACAGATGTCAGGAGCTCGTCAGTCCCCTATTCGAAATGCTACGGGATGACAATTCCAGACGATTATGCAGTTCTTTTGTAGGGGCGAACGGCTGTTCGCCCGAAAGAGTTATGATAGCGGAGCAAAAGTAACGGTCTCATAGATCATAGACCCAGATCCTGCGCAGAGATCCTGAACAGGAAACCCCAAACAGGAGCCCTGAACAAGAGCATTTCAGGGCAGGCTCATTGGGGCAGGCTTCGGGGCAGGCTTCACAGGATGATTGAGTAAGAAGTTGATTTGAGTGACTTGGGATGACAGTCTTCTCTTGTTTCACGTTACTCACCTTCTTCACGTCATTCTGACGAAGTTCCTGGTCAGAATCTCAGCGCACAAAACGGTACAGACTTCAAAACATCCTCCACCCCTTAGTGGCCCTCCTTCCTCAAGGAAGGATTTAAGGTGAGGGTTATCAGGAGCCACATACAGCATACATTGGCGAGAGAGAAAGGAGCATGATATTATTTGCTATTAGCTCCCTGGCTTATGGGTAATGACGAGATCCTCGGGGTAGATTACGAGAACCAAGAGCCGTAGATAGTAATTGATCTTCGAAGAACTCTCGTCAATGGCTCTGTTTTTACCTACAACCCGCAACGGACAACCCACAACGGCACTTCAGCTAGTTCTCTTCGAATCATACAGTTCCAGAACTCTCGGTTCATTCTTGAAATCCCTGTAGAACAGGAAGATGATGAAAGCATTTGCCGCATAAAACGCTGTACTGAGCAAGAACAACTCGGTATAGCCGCTGATAGAAGTACCGACTATTAACCCAAAGATCATCGCAGCTACAGCCCGCACAGTATTGTTCAGAAAGCCGTTGATTCCCGATACTGTTGATAGCTTCGAATCTGGAACATACGAAAATATTATTGACGTCATTATCGGGTTGGTTATGTTCATGAAGACGAATCTGAAGGCATAGAGTATCGTAAAAAGAATCGGCTCTCTCACAATCACTAGAGAGAGCATCAACGGGATAACAAGCAACTGCATTGTCAGGTTGAACTTCAGTGCTCCAAAGCGTTTACCCAGCTTGTGCGAGAGTGTGGAACCGGCTGCAGTTCCAAGCTGCGCAATTGACAAAGCTATTCCTATCCCGGTTGCAGACATGTTGAACAGGTCTTTGAATATCAGATTTCCAAAGTGAATGAAGAGCCCTGCTCCGAAACCCACAGTTGCCGTGGATATGAAGTAGTAGGTAAGCACCTTTCTCTGGTCGGGCTGAAGCCCCGAAAAGTTGAAGAGTTCCTTCAGCCTGGATCTCGATTCCGTCATTTCGAGCTTTATGACAGGTATGATTGCCGGCAGATGGGCGACCATAGAGATTATCAGAGTTGTTTGAAGACCGAAGAGGTCCCCAAAGGCTCCGCCAATGAAATTACCAATAACTCCGCTTGCCATGTTGATCCCGAAATTCAGACCGAAGACCCTTGCCCTGTTTCCCGTTTTTGTTATGCTTGTCATTGTCGCCATTACGACTGTAAAGGCAGTTACTGTGAAACCACCCTTGATAAATGACAAAACGAGGATGAATGTCGGATCGACAACGAATGCAAGCGCTATTCCGGAAACAGGAACGACAACCGCAGAGAGAAAGAGGATCTTCTTCTTTCCAATAGTATCCGCGAGAACAGCTGTGAGCAATCCAATGATCGCCGAGCCCCACAGTTGAGCAGAAGTAACGTTGCCAATTAGGGCATTGGAGAAACCGATTTCTCTCAGATAAAGATTATAGACAACACGATACATCGAGATGGTTATCGTGGTAATGAATGTATAAGTCAGCAGTAATACGATTCTCTTTCTCAACCGGAAGCCCTTCTTTGTTAGATTTACTTACTATATATTACCATTTTAGAAGGAATTCTGTTGGGCAATAATCGCTCTCCGTAACCGGTAAACCGTTCTCCGAAATAGATCAGATGCAAGTTGCAGTGTAAGGAAGAGAATAATCCGCCCAGTGAGGCTCCGTTGCTTTCGTTTTTGGATAGTTGAAGGAGCTAGATCCCGAATATTGTTGCAGGACACAGTCGGTGGTTTCAATTATGCTTTTGATAACAGGCGGCTTTAAAGCTAGTCAGGCAACGCAGGCAAGGCACCTTCGGTGGGGAGTCTTTGCTTCGCAAAGGCCAGTTTCGCTTGGCGGAAAAAAAGACGCAGTTCGCTGTGAAGAGCTGTCTTCGGATAACATCAAGCGAGAAATAGCATTGGCTAGATGTTTACTGCGCTCACTCAACTTTGACAGCAAGAGATCTGAAAACAGCAAAACATGGGAAAAAATGAAAAGAAAAACAGACATACCACCACAGTGGTCTATTATGCAATC
>ENA-UPXM01003738-UPXM01003738.1-activated-sludge-metagenome-genome-assembly--contig:-NODE-3738-length-16227-cov-12.461167_pt1 | contig 16227 bp, 12 predicted proteins | sample MGYA00238178_ERZ772708 | MGnify/ENA primary metagenome ERZ772708 (study PRJEB29002, sample SAMN05720212) | activated sludge metagenome | isolation source: anaerobic digester from wastewater... | reverse complement strand
CTTCCATAAGGAGTAGACGAGCCCTTAAAACCCTTAGGACTAGTAGATGTAAATTGTTTTACTGTTAAGGCAAAATTATGATTATCGTGAATAATTACTGTAATATTATTATTTCTCTTAGCTGCATGAATTAAATGAGAAATACCTTCATTAAAAGAATCTCCATCTCCCGAAGAACATATAACCGAAAGATTGTTATTGCCAGCTTTTATACCTTGAGCTACTGGAATAGCTCGCCCATGAAGCCCATAGAAACTGTTAATGTTAATATAGTCTGCCATTTTAGCATGACATCCAATACCAGTTACCAAAACAATATTTTCTTTCTTTTTTTTAGCTATTGCTTTTTTGAGAGCATTGAATATGAAAAAGTTACCACATCCAGGACACCAAGTATTTGTTGTTTTTAATGTTAAATTATCCATATTATTTTATCTTAATTAGTTGATCAATTGTAAATGGCCGACCATCGTACTTCAATACTTTTTTAGTAACGTTAATACCATTACAAGACAAAAGTTTAGCCATTTGTCCTGAATTACTTAACTCTAAAAGAATTAGCTTATCAACACCATTAATTGCTTTGAGTATTTGCTTCTTAGGAAAAGGACTTAATATTACTGGCTGAATCAATTTAATATTTAACTTCTCAGCCATTTCTATTGCCGAACCTTTTACCGAGCCCCAAGCAATAACAGCAGTTTTTGATTTTTTGTTTCCATAAACATTAACTCCTTTTAATTTAGAAACTTCTTTATGAAACTCCCTATATTTTTTAGAACGTTTATCTTGCATTTCTTTAATCTTTTTACTGTCCTCTACAGAAATCCCAAACTCATCATGCTCATAACTTGTTCCTTTAACCACTGCTTTGACATTACCCGGGAAAGCCATTGGCGAGACTCCATCTTTTGTATTTTGATAACGCAAATATTCTCCTTTACCATTCCATAACTTAGATTTAATACTACTTTTATACTCTAGATCACAAGAATATGTTCCCTCGCAAAGATCTTTATCAGTAATGATAATTGATGGTAATTGATACTTCCATGCAATATCTATCGCTAGAGCCGAATAGTAAAAAGCTTCGTTGGCATCTCCTGGAGCAACAACAAACCTTTCAAAGTCTCCAGGACCAGCTGATAAAACATGTAATAAATCAGACTGACTGTTATAGGTTGGAACTCCAGTAGATGGTCCCATTCTTTGACCATCAACAATAACTAATGGTGTTTCTGATTGGCCTGATAGGGCTATTGCTTCGTTCATTAAAGCAAACCCACCACCCGATGTTCCAGTCATTGCCCTTTTACCAGCAAAACTAAAACCCATTACTGTATTAGCAGCAGCTATTTCGTTTTCTGACTGAAAAACAGTTATATTATCAACTAAACTTAAATAATTTAAAATTCCTGTTGCTGGAGTCATAGGATAAGCAACATAAGCTTCTAGCCCGGCTGCTAACGCCCCCATAGCAATTGCCTGATTACCAGATAAAATAGGATAAATTTTATTAGAAATTTTAGGAATACTTATCAATGTTTTACTAGATTTGTAAGCCGATTGAGCAATATTAATATTGAGCTCAGTTGAAACAGAAAACTCTTTTTTAAAAACTTTCTTGGCATATGCCCAATCTAGGCCAATTACTTTTGCAAATGCACCAACCAAAGCTGTATTTTGCATTATGTCTATTCCCCCATATTCTTTAGTAATTTGCCCAGCCAAAACAGGAATACCATACTTAAAAGAAAACTTATCAGCATTGTAGACAATGCTATTTTTATCTTTTAATTGATTAAAATGTAGCTTTGCTGTTGGCTCATCTAGTGCTAATACAAAATCAACGCGCTCTCTTATAGCCGCTACTGGCTTACTAGAAGCGCGAATTAAAGAAAAGTTATGTCCGCCTTTTATTAAAGATTGATAATCTTCGTAAACATATATATTATACCCTAGATTAGAAAATAATTGGGCAATAATATTACCTGCTTTTTTAGAACCTAAACCTGCCGCACCACCTACTATTATAGAATATTCTTTTTGCATATGTTTTTTAATTTATTCAACTGTAACTGACTTTGCCAAATTTCTTGGCATATCAGGGTTATGACCAAAACTAACTGCCATATAGTAAGCAAATATTTGAACTGGTATGACTGATAATATTGGTGATAATACTTCGTTTACTTTTGGAATATAAATTATATCATCTACCAAAGACTTAATCTCTTCGTTACCCTGTGTTGTTATTGCGATAACTTTTCCATTTCTTGCTTTTATCTCTTGAATATTAGATACTGTTTTTTCATAAACACTATCTTGTGGACATATAGCAATAGTTGGAAAGTTTTCTTCTATTAAAGCGATTGGTCCATGCTTCATTTCTCCTGCAGAATAACCTTCAGAATGAATATATGATATTTCTTTTAATTTTAATGCCCCTTCCATAGCTACAGGATAGCTATATTTGCGACCAATGAATAAAAAATTAGAGGCGCTATTATACTTTTTAGCTAATAATTCAATTGCTGAGATATCTTTTAGCGTATTGTTTATCAACTCAGGAAGTTTTGATATTTCTTTGGCAATTGTTTTGCCATCGGCTAAAGAAAGGTTTCTTTGACGACCCAAAAATAAAGCCACTAGAGCTAAGACAACTACTTGAGATGTAAAAGCTTTGGTAGAGGCTACTCCAATTTCAGGTCCAGCATGATTATAGACTCCGGCATCAGTTTCGCGAGCAATACTAGAGCCAACAACATTTACTATCCCTAAACTTAAAGCTTTTCTTTTTTTAACTTCTTTAAGCGCAGCTAAAGAGTCAGCTGTCTCTCCCGATTGAGAAATAAATAAGTAGGCTTCGTTTTCAACAGTGGGAAACTTACGATAACGAAACTCAGAAGCAAAGTCTACCTCAGTTGGAATACCAGCTAATTCTTCTAAAAGATATTCTCCAATTAAACCAGCGTAATAAGATGTTCCGCAAGCAAGAATGTTTATCTTTTTAATGTCTTTTAGTTTATCTTTAACACTATCTATTCCCCCAAGCTTAGAAATTCCTTCTTCAATAATTAACCTTCCTCTCATAGAATTAGCAACCGATTCCGATTGCTCCATAATTTCTTTAAGCATAAAATGTGCGTAACCACTCTTTTGGGCTTCTTCTATATCCCAATCAAGCTCTGTTTCTTTTTTATCTTTTACTCTACGTTCTAAATCGGTAATTATAAAATCATCTTTTTTAATTACAGCCACTTCACCATCTTCTAAAAATATCATTCTTTTAGAATGAGATATAATTGCTGAAGGATCAGATGCAACAAATCCACCATGTTCGTTAACCGATATTACCAAAGGACTAAACATTCTTGCCACAACTATTCGATCGGGATTATATTTTGCCATAACAACCAAACCATAAGTTCCTTTAATATATTTTAATGCTTTTATTACCGCTTCTTCTAGATTACCATTATAAAAATGTTCTATTAGATGAGGGAGCACTTCAGTGTCGGTCTCAGAGACAAACTTGTGACCCATTAATTTTAGCTTTTCTCTAATTTGTTTGTAATTTTCAATAATACCATTGTGAACAACAAAAATGTTGCCCTTACAGTCGGCGTGAGGATGAGCATTACTTTCAGTAATTCCACCATGGGTAGCCCAACGACTGTGCAAAATAATGCTACTACCCACCAAATCTTTATCTCCCACTATCTTCTCTAACTCTTCAACCTTACCAACAACTTTAATACAACTAACTTCTTTACCATTGCTAATAGCTAAACCGGCCGAATCATATCCTCGATATTCTAAACGTTTTAAACCTTTCATACCAATATCTAGGGCTCCATTATCGCCAATATATCCAATAATTCCACACATATTATACTAAAATATTTATTAATTTATCTGGAATAAATACAACCTTTTTAATACTGCCACTAACCCATTTTTTAACTTTTTCTCTTTCTAAAACAATATTCTCAACCTCTTGTTGGTTTAATCCTTTAGCTAATTGAACACTGTCTCTAAACTTGCCATTAACCTGTATCGCTATAGTAGTAACATCATCTTCAACCAAAAATTCGCTAAATTGTGGCCAAGAAAGATCAGAATCTTTCATTAACTCTTGAGATATATGAGGGGCAAAGGGATATAATAATTTTAAAAACAAATCAAAGTTCTCTCTAGATGTGCCTGTTTTAACCCATTCGTTTATTAAAATCATCATTGAGCTTATTGCTGTGTTAAACTTAAATTCTTCAATGTCTTTGGTTACCTTTTTAATTGTTTGATGTAATAATCTATCTTCAATATTACCTTCAACTAAATTAATACTCCAAACTTTTTCTAAAAATCTTCTAGTTCCAATAAGACCATTGTCATTCCAAGCAACTGACTCTTCAAACGGACCCAAAAACATTTCATATAATCTTAAAGAATCGGCTCCATACTTTTCTATCATTTCGTCGGGCGAAACAGTATTACCTTTTGATTTTGACATTTTTTGTCCATCATAAGCCATAATAAGACCTTGGTTTTTGAGTTTTAAAAATGGCTCCTTGGTAGAAACAACTCCAATATCATACAAAAACTTATGCCAAAAACGAGCATAAAGTAAGTGCAATACTGCATGCTCTGATCCTCCAATGTATAAATCTACTGGTTGAAAATACTTTTCTTTCTGAGGATCAACTAAAGCATTATCATTATCTGGATCAATAAATCTTAAATAGTACCAACAAGAACCAGCCCACTGAGGCATAGTATTTGTTTCTCTTTTGGCATCTCCACCACATTTAGGACATTTAACATTGACCCACTCTTTAATCGCAGCCAAAGGAGATTCACCAGTACCAGTTGGTTGATAATTTTCTACTTCAGGTAATTCTAGTGGGATATTTTCTTCAGGAACAATGCCACACTTTTCGCAATGTATTAGTGGAATTGGCTCACCCCAATACCTTTGACGAGAAAAAACCCAATCTCTAAGCTTGTAATTAATTGATTTAGTAACACTATCAAACTCTTTAATAATCTTGTCTTTGGCTTCGCTAGATTTAATTCCGTTAAAAGAACCAGAATTAACTAAATTACCTTCGCCAGTATATGGTAACTCGCCACCAGACACAACCTCTATTATCTCCAAACCATATTTCTTAGCAAATTCATAGTCTCTTTGGTCATGAGCTGGAACTGACATTATTGCACCATAACCATAAGATGATAAAATATAGTTTGCAATCCAAACTGGTATTTGTTTGCCATTAACTGGATTAATAGCGAATAAACCCGATAAAGGAACTCCTGTTTTTTCTTCCATTCTCTCAATATCAGATTTGTTTTTAGTTTCTTCTAAATAATTAATAACATCTTGCTTGTTATCTAACTCGCTCAAAACACTTTCTACTAAAGGATGTTCGGGTGATAATATTAAAAGAGTTACCCCAAACAAAGTATCTGGCCTTGTTGTAAATACTTTTACTTCTTTACCATTATTTAGTTTAAACAACACATCGGCTCCATACGACTTGCCAATCCAGTTTCTTTGCATTTCTTTAATCTTCTCTGGCCAATCAAGTAAATCTAGATCTTCTAGTAATCTATCGGCATACTTAGTAATTTTCAAAACCCACTGCCTAATGTTTTTTTTAGTAACATTAGCTCCACATCTTTCACACTTACCCGCTACAACCTCTTCATTAGCTAATCCAGTTTTGCAAGATGGACACCAGTTAATTGGCAAAACCTGCTCATAGGCAAGACCTTGTTCAAACATTCTTAAAAATATCCACTGAGTCCATTTATAATAATTTGGGTCTGTTGTGTTTATCTCTCTAGACCAGTTATAAGAGAGACCGAGTTGCTTTAATTGCGTCTTAAATTTGGCTACATTTTCTGCAACTGTAATTTTGGGATGAACACCTGTTTTAATAGCATAGTTTTCTGCAGGTAAACCAAAAGTATCCCAACCCATAGGATGCAAAACATTAAAACCTTGCATTCTTTTGTAGCGAGAAACAATATCACTAGCAATATACCCCCTAGGATGTCCTACATGAAGACCAACCCCCGAAGGATATGGAAACATATCAAGACAATAAAACTTTGGCTTGGTAGAATCTTCTTCTACCTCAAAAGATTCCCTTTCTTGCCATTTTTTTTCAATAAATTTGTGATCATAGTTCATAACCAAACTATACCACAAAAATTCATTTAGCAAAAGGGTTGAATTTAAACAAACTCTTGGCGTTTTTACTTGTTTTTTCTAGCAATAAATCAAGTTCAATGTTTTTAATCTCGGCTATTCTTTTGGCTACTTTTATTAAATTAGTCGGATCGTTTCTATTAGCAGTTAAATCAGGATTTAAATAGGGACAGTCTGTTTCAATAAGAATCTTATCTATTGGTGTTTTTAAAATAACATCGTCTAGATTAAGCTTAAATATGATACCATTGAAACCGATATAGAAACCAAGATCTAAGTATTGCTCTAATTCATCTACATTGCCAGTAAAACAGTGTATTACTCCTTTTAGACCATTGAGCATACTCACCATATCTTGATGAGCATAACGACAATGAATAATCATTGGCAAATCAAGATCCGAAGCAATACTGGCTTGAGTTAAAAAAACACTTTTCTGTTTGTCTTCAAATTCTTTTCTTTTGGTTTTATTCTTAGGTCTTTTGTAATAATCAAGACCGGCTTCGCCTATAGCAACAACACTGTCTAGCTGTGCCAAAGATTTGATATCAAACATTTCTTCGTTTAGCGGATGAAGACCGACTGAAGCATACACTCCTTTTTGAGCAATCTCTATTGCCTTTCGGCTACTCTCTAAATCTGTTCCAACATTTATTATCCAAATATTATTGTCTAGGCATTTTTGAATAATTTGATCTCTATCAGAGTCAAAATCAGAAAAGTTTAGATGTGCGTGAGTATCAATTAACATATTCTTTCAAAAAGATGGCCATCATATTTGTTTAAAATCTTAGCTGAAGTCTCAGGCATAAAAGGAGCTATCAATTCTCCAATATTATTTATTAAAAATAATAAATTAAATATTACTTGCTCTTTGTTTTTGGCATCCTTTTCCCAGGGCTTATTCTCCTCAATATATTTATCACTAAAAGATATTAATTCCCAAATACTAGATAAAGCGATATTAAATTTAAAACTCTCCATAGCTTTATCCCTTTGATTTTTTACTTTAGTAGCGATATTAACAATATCATTATCAGCAATAAAACCATTAGTATTAATATTTTTAGCCATAGCATTAACTCGAGCAACAAGATTACCTAACCCACTTACTAAATCAGAATTGTATCTTTCTTGAAACTTCAAATAGCTAAAATCTCCATCTTCAGTTGGAGTAATCTCTCTTAAGAAATAGTATCTGAGGGCATCAACACCATATTTTTGAATCAATTCAAATGGGTCTATAACATTACCTAAACTCTTAGACATCTTTTGCCCATTGACAGTTATAAAACCATGAACAAATATGTTTTTAGGCAAATCTAATCCCAGAGACATTAATATGGCAGGCCAAATTAAAAGATGAAACTTAGATATATCTTTACCAATAAAATGAACATCAGCGGGCCAATAACTACTAATATCATTACGACCATAACCAATTGCTGAAATATAGTTGGTTAGAGCATCAGCCCAAACATATATTAACTGACTATCATCTCCAGGAACTGGAATACCCCACTCTACTTTATCTTTAGGTCTAGAAAAACTGACATCAGTTAGCCCTGATTTGATAAAAGAAATCATTTCATTTTTACGCGATTGAGGAATAACTTTAATTGTGTCTTTTTCTAAATACTCAAGTAATTGGTTAGAATATTTAGAAAGACGGAAAAAATAATTCTTTTCTTTCACTTTCTCCGGAGCCTTTTTATGAATAGCGCACAGTCCGTTAACAATATCTTTTTCGGCAATAAAAGCTTCGCAACCAACACAATATTGACCTTCGTATTCTTTTTCATAAATATCTCCATTTGCTACTAGCTCACCCCATAACTTAATGACACCAGGCCAGTGCTTTTCTTGATCTGTTGTTCTGATAAAATCATTATTAGATATATTTAATTCTTTAATTAAATCTAAAAACTTTGCAGAAATTTTATTACAAAACTCAATTGTATCCATATTTAAATCTTTTGCTTTTTGATTAATCTTTAGTCCGTGTTCATCGGTTCCAGTTAAAAACCAAACATCTTCCCCAAGAGATCTCTTAAATCTAGCGCTTACATCAGCTTGCACCAGTTCTAGAGCATACCCTATGTGTGGTGGAGCATTGGTATAGGCAATACTAGTTGTCAAATATGTCTTTTTCATTTTTTAATTATTATAATAAATTCTCCTTTTTCTTCTATTTTCGGTATTACTTCTAAAACATTACCTCGATAAATAGTTTCAAATTGTTTAGTTAATTCTCGGCAAATAACAACATAAAAAGATGGGTCAACTTTAGCAATATCTTTTAGAGTTTTAATAATTCTATAAGGCGACTCATAAAGAATAATAGGATAGTCAAAATTTTTTAACTCTTCAAAAAACTTATTTCTTTTTTTAAGAGCTGGCGGAAATCCTAAAAAAATAAACTTATCAATAGAAAAGTCAACAACCGAGGCAGCTGCAGCTAAAGCACAACAACCGGGAATTGGAACAATACTAATACTATCGCCGCACTCTTCAATTATTTTTTTTATTAAAAATGTTCCGGGATCAGATATACCCGGAGTTCCAGCATCAGTTACTAGGGCTAAATTTTTTCCATCTTTAATTAAATCTATAATTTTATTAATTTTATTATCATTGCTATGGCTATGATAACTTAAAAGGGGTGTTTTGACATCGTAGTGACTAAATAGCTTAGATGTTCTTCTGGTATCTTCGCACAAAACAATATCTACACTTTTAAACACCTCTATTGCTCTAAAAGTTATATCTTTTAAATTACCAATTGGAGTTGCTACAATGTATAACATTTTTATTAAGAATTCAGTAAATCTTCTTCTCTTTTTTTCTTATCTAAAAAGTCTTTTAAAAACTCAAAGACAATCCCGGCTAAAGGAATTGCTAAAAGCGCCCCTAAGAATCCCCAAAGAGTCTCCCCTATTGTAATAGCTAAAATCACAACAACCGGAGACAAGCCAACAAACTTTTTAGACAATATTGGATCCAATATTGAATTTTCTATTAGCTGAGCTATTCCATAAACAATAACGATAAATATGGCTTTAGTTAAACTATCTATTGCAGTAATGCTAAACATAAACAATCCGGCAATAACAGGACCGACATAGGGAATAAAATTAAACAATCCACCAATTAAACCCAAAGAGAAAGGATATTTTACGCCAAGTATTAAAGCAGATATAATGGTAATTAGTCCAACAATAATACAAGACAATATTCTTGATAAAAACCAGCCACTCACTTGTTGCTGGCTTTTTTTCCAAAGAGAGCAAACATATTTTTCATATTTCTTTGGAAAAATCAAAACCACAGCTCTATCTACAATCTTATCCTCTAGAGAAAGAAAAAACGCCATAGTCATTACAAGAAATGTGGTAAAAACTCCACCAAAAAATGCAAAAGATGCATTAAAAATAGCCGACGTTAATTGAGCAATAGAGTTTTTTGCATCTTCAAAAAAACTAATAATATCCTCAAAGGCATATATCCCAATGTCTTGGAGATATGGCGAAAATTGTTGGAAATAAATTGGTAAAACTTGAGCAAAACTCTCTACTTCGGTAGCTAGGGCAACAAGAATAAAATAAAATACTATTCCGATAAAAATAAATAAAGATGAATAAACTAAAGAAACAGAAAATACTTTTGGTATTTTAAAACCCTCTAAAAATTTAATAGCCGGATTAAAGAGCATTGATATTATTAAAGCAAATGCAAAGAGAATCAGTATGCTTTTTACCTGAATAATGAAATAAAAGAAGAAAATAGTAACCACTATTTTAAAAATAGTGTCCCAAGATATATCTAAAACTTGTTCCTTGTTCATAATTTTAATATATTTTTAAATTCATTTTTACTAACCAAACCAATAACAGCTAAATTTAACTTCTCTGGTTTAAATATATCTTTAGAAACACTCAAAACATCTTCTGCAGTAATGCTATCAATTTCTCTAAACATCTCTTCTATTGTTGGCGTTTCTTTCTTCAATAAATAATTAATCCCATAAAAAGATGCTTTGGCATCGGTTGACTCTAGCGATATGGCTAATTTTCCTTTAATGTTCTCCTTGGCTTTATTAAGCTCGTCTAGTGGCACCTTTTTAGAGGAAATCTTTTTGTATTCTTTTAGTATCTCTGAAACAGCCATCACTGCTTTTTTGTTATCAACTCCGACTTGAGTTACTAAATATCCTGTATCTGTAGATGAGTCATAATCAGTATTGATATAATAAGCTAATCCCATTTCTTCTCTTATCTTGATAAACAATCTAGAGCTCATCATTTTACCTAAAATAGTAGCCAAAACACTAAGAGTGTATCTTTGAGGATGAAACATATCATAAGCTCTAACCCCTAGGCAAATATGAGCTTGATCTGTTTTTCTTTTCTCAACTATCATTTGAGGTAATTTTTGATGTTCAACTACTGGTAATTTAGAAATGCATTCTTTTTTAGAGATATTAGAAAAATATTTATTAACAAGTTCTTCTACATTATTACTTTTACCAAAATCACCTGAAATACAAATAACAGTGTTTGAGCCAACATAACCATTTTTCATATAGTTAACTAGGTCCTTTCTATTTAAAGAGGTTACTGTTTCTTTAGTCCCGGCAATATCCCAACCAGCTGGCTGATCACCATACAAAAGACTCGTCCAAATTGTATTGATATAGTTCATTGGATGATCTTTGATCATATTAATTTCTTCTATAATTACATCCTTTTCTTTTTCTATTTCACACTCAGGTATTTTAGAATTTAAAAATATATCTGACACCCAATCAAGGGCTTTTTCAAAATGATGCGAAGCAACTTTGGCATAGTATCCAGTATATTCATCACCAGTAAAAGCATTATAGACTCCTCCTATTTTGTCCATTGTCTCAGCAACTGATTTTGGATTAGGTCTTGTTTTAGTGCCCTTAAAATACATATGCTCTAAAAAATGAGATATACCGTTATTCTTTTTATTCTCGTATTTTGACCCAATACCAACTAAAGTCAAAACAGTAACAATTTTACTATTTTTTGCAGGTACAATTATTAATCTAACACCATTAGAAAGTATTTTTGTTTTAATCATATTTTAAATATTCTTTTAAATTTGCTATCTTTACTCTTTCTTGTTTCATAGTATCTCTATCTCTAACTGTAACATCGTCGTTTTCTAAACTTTCAAAATCAACAGTTATAGCGAAGGGAGTGCCTATTTCGTCTTGTCTACGATAACGCCTTCCAATAGTTCCCGATTCGTCGTATTCACAAGATAAAGAACCCTTTAGATTGTTGTAAATCTCCAAAGATTTAGCAATAATCTTTTCATTGTTTTTAAGTAGTGGCAACACAGCAACCTTTATTGGAGCTAACCATTTTGGAAATGACATCACTACTCTTTTTTCTCCCCCAGGAATATTCTCTTCTTTATAGCACTCAGCTAATACCGCTAACAAAGTTCTATCTAGACCAAATGTTGGCTCAATTACATGAGGCCAATACTCCTCTCCAGTTATCGGGTCTCGATATTTTAAATTCTTTTGAGAAAAAATCTCATGATTCTTTAAATCAAAATCTGTTCTGTAAGCCAACCCATAAAGCTCTTTTACTCCAAAAGGAAAACTATATTCAAAATCTATCGTCTTTTTAGAATAGTGAGCCAGGTCTTTTTTGGGAACATTCAACTCTTTGATTTTTGATAAATCTATTTCTAAATATTCAATCCAATTGAGCATTAATTTTCTCCATTCTTCAAAAACACATTCCCAATCACTATCTTGTTTCGGGGGCTTAATAAAATATTCTATCTCCATTTGCTCAAACTCTCTGGTTCGAAAAATATAATTACCTGGAGTAATTTCGTTTCTAAAAGCTTTTCCAATTTGAGCAATACCAAAAGGAACTGTTTGCCTTGATGTCGTTACAATATTTTTAAAATTAATAAATATTCCTTGAGCTGTTTCTGGTCTTAAGTATGCCAAATCATTTTTGTCTTCAATTGGACCAAGATAAGTTTTGAGCATTAAATTAAAATTTCTAGGAGCAGTCATTGTTTTCTTCCTTCCACAATGAGGGCATTTCTCAATTAAATCTACTATCCTTTTTTCTCTATCTTGCTCGCTAGCAGTATCAAAAAAATCTTTTTCTTGATTCCAAACATCGTCCCCTACTAAATGATCAGCTCTAAATCTGCAATGACACTCTCTACATTCAATTAAAGGATCAGAAAATCCATCTTTATGTCCCGATGCCTCCCAAACTTTAGGATTAATTATGATAGCGCTATCAATGCCAACAATGTTTTGTTTGTCATATACAAAAAACTTCCACCAAGCTGACTTAATATTATTTTTCATCTCTACTCCCAGTGGACCAAAATCCCAAGAATTAGATAATCCTCCGTAAATCTCAGAACCAGGAAAAATAAATCCCCGTCTCTTGCACAAGCTAATTATTTTATTCATTAGTAATGTTGACATATTATTCTACAATTCCCTTTTCTTCGGTAACACTAGGATCATCGGGTAGTGTAGTATCAATAGACCGATATTCACTAGATATTGTAGAATTAGTCCATTCGTCTTTGGCGCTAAATTTTGCATCAGAAACAATCTCTACAACCGATTCTATTTGAGAACTTTGGGGATCAAATATTATTTGGAAAAATGCCTCTACTAAACTTTCTTCTTCGCTAGATATTGCAGAAGGAATACTTCCAATATCCCAAACAACCTCTCTACTTATAGGGTCAAAAGATATATTAGATTCTTTAGGATAAAATTCTCCACTAAGTCTAACTCCCGGAGCTAGCGTTGCCCTAATTTTAGCATCAGATAAATTATTGTGATAGTTTTGAATCTGCCAATGAACAGTATAGCTTGTAGAAGATCCGACCTTAGGTGGTTGTGGTCCATAATTATCAAACGGACCTTTTTCAAAATATCCCTTTTGAGATAATACTACCTTACTACCAATTTTAGTAGTTATTCTTTCTTTTACTTCACCCAAAGAAAGTTCTACTCTTACTTCGGGATTAGCGCTCTTAATATCATCTCTTAATTTAACCCAAAAATCTACCCGACCCTCTTCCATAGTTGGTAAAAACTTTAATTGAGAAACACTAGTAGAGTCCCATAATATCATACCGGCGCTCTTTTGAAAATTACCTGAGCCAGCCTGAACATTATTAAAATCAACTACACTTTCGTTGAGCTTAACTGTTAAAAATAGATTCTCTAAAAAGTCTTCTCCAGTATTTTTAAAGAAAACTTCGTAGTATAAATAGTCTCCTGGACTAGCGACATAATCACTTTTTCCATTAATTTGGTAAGTTATAAATATCATAGGTGCGGCAAGTTGCATCCCACGAGAAGAAGATTTTAAGGGAATAAACCTACCATCTTGCCAAAAACCCAATTCCGCTTTAATAATTTTAGCCTGATCAACATCACCCTTAATAGTACCAGTAACTTCTATTCTACCACCTTGCCCCTTGTTTAGAACTCCGACTTCCCACTCATTACTCTCAAAAGATGGTTTAGGCCTAGATTCTTTAAATTCAAACCCCTGAGGATAGCTAACTTTTATTCTTAAATCAGATAAAGGACGATCTATTCTTGAAAAATAATTAATATCAAATGTAAATTCTTTGCCCGACTCTACTCTCGTAGGTAAATTAACTTCAAAAGTGAAAGGAACTCCCGAAATTATAGTAGTATGAGTTGTCTCCGATTTATAGCTAGCAGTGAGGTTACGGGGAGTATATTCTAGCTCAGCAACTGATATTGCAGTAGAATTTTCTTCACCATAAACCGTTCCTTTAAAATTAGCTGACCTTTCTTCTCCCGGCTGAATGTCCGCCAAAATTAACTCTACTTTTTGACTACTTCTAATAATTATATTATCGTCTTCATTTTCTCTTAGCTCTTCTGATATTATTGAGTTTTCGGGATATTCAAAAATCAATCTTGCATTTTCTAGCCGAACATTGCCATTATTTTTATACTTAACAATATAATTAACATCTTCACCAGCCTCGATACTTGACGGGCCTAAAATCTCTAATTTTAAAACTTCTTTAGAGTGAGTATTTTGCGACCAATACCAAGCAGTTAGTGCAATTAAAACTGCAATAACAACTAACGAAATCTTTATTATTTTATTTCTCATATTTTTATTCATCATACACCTATTGTAGCTAAAAAATGGATAAAGGTCAATTCAAACTATTTAAATACTCTCCCGATGCCACCCACAAAAACTCCTCGTCTTTGTGACTAATTTTTACTCTAGTTAAAAAATCAAAATCTTTAGCTAGAATTAATCTCAACATTTTTAATGATTCTACACTAATAGTAAAATAATTTTCTGTTTTGGCACAATTATCACACAAGATACCTCCTATTTCTAGAGAAAATGGAATCTTATTATAATTAACATTTTTGCCACATTTAACACAGGAGTATAGCTCGGGCCCATAACCTAGTGTATCAATCAACCTCCAAAAAAAATATTGATAAGTTATAAAATCGTTATCGGTATTGTTAAGATTATTAAAAGACTGTTCAATAATTTTCCAAACTTCCCAATCCTTCTCTTCTCCTTTAATTAAATCGCTTAAATCTTGAGCTATTTTACCAGCCAAAGAAATCTTTTTAATATCTTTTGCTATATTCGCATAAGAATTAACAATAACAATATCAGTCAGTGTTTTAAACGATTTGCCTTCAATAAACTCAACATCAATTAACAACATTGGTTCGGCACCAAAACGAAGCTTAGAAGATTCTTTTCTAATACTTTTACAAAATAAAACAATCTTGCCAAATTCTTTAGTATATAGAGTTAACAAGCGATCGTATTCCCCACGATCTTCTTTAGAAAGGATAATAGCTCTTGTTTTGTGTTTTGGAAACATTTTAAAGTTTTCTAAATTCTCCAAGAGAGATATAGTTTTCTTTTTTACCATTCTCGTCTGGATTAGATAACAACCACAGTGGCTCACCATGACTAATTATAAGTGAGTTTTTGGTATTATCAAGATTATTAATAAAATTAAACATTCTAATTTTTACATCGTTAAGACTCTCTCCCATTAATGGTCTAGTATTAAAGTCTTTTAAAAAATTAGGACAATTGGTATAAAAAAGTTCCTTTGGCTTGCCTTGGTAAACTCCCAAATTAACATCTCTTAATTGGTCAGTAAAAACACATTCAATTTTTAGTTCTTTTAAAATAATCTCTGCGGTTTCTCTGGTTCTTTTGAAATCAGAGGCATAAATAATATCTATTGACGCTTCTCTAATTTTTGGAATAACAGCCTCTATCATTTTTCGACCATTTAGCGTTAATCCAATAGACTCTATACTCTCTTTCAATGGATAAATCAAACCCTTCTTTTCGGTTTGATATATCGTCTCTCCATGTCTAAGTAAATAAATTGACATTTTACATTTTCTTAGGAAAATCAATGCCTAGCAAAGTTAATCCATTTTTAATAACTGTAGCAACGGCAAATGTAAGAGCTATGCCTGTCTTTTCGTTTTTACCACCAATAATTCTGTTGTTGTTGTAAAAAAGGTTGTAAGTTTGAGATAAATCAAAAAGAAAATTACATATAATGTTTGGAGAATAGTTTTTAGCCGATAATTCAACTGTCTCAGTCCAAAATCTAATTTTCCTTAAAAGCAACAATTCTTCTTCGTTTGATATTTCAATATTATGATCATATTGACCAATATATTTCTCTAAGACACTATTAGCTCGGGCAAAAGTGTATTGAATATATGGACCAGAATTACCTTTAAGGTTAATCATCTTGTCCCAATCAAAAACAATATCGCGAGAATAATGTTGAGATAAATCATTATACTTTACCGCACCAATTCCGACCATCTGCGCTATATCTTGTGACTGATCTACAATATCACCAGCTCTTTTAATTGATTCTTTTAAAACACTTTCTAAATGAATTGTATCTCCTTTACGAGTAGA
>ENA-UPXM01003736-UPXM01003736.1-activated-sludge-metagenome-genome-assembly--contig:-NODE-3736-length-16229-cov-3.867132_pt1 | contig 16229 bp, 19 predicted proteins | sample MGYA00238178_ERZ772708 | MGnify/ENA primary metagenome ERZ772708 (study PRJEB29002, sample SAMN05720212) | activated sludge metagenome | isolation source: anaerobic digester from wastewater... | reverse complement strand
TAATCAGTTAATTGTTTCTTTTCCATCTAAAATTATTGCTGTATTAAAAAGATACAAGAAAAAAGACTTCTATAATAATGAAAAAAGAGAAATTTTTGAAATACTAAATGAAAAATAGAAAGAAGGATATTATGAGTTTTATTGATAGAATAAAAGAAAGAGCTAAAAGTGATAAAAAAACAATTATCTTACCAGAATCTATGGACAAAAGGACTATGGAAGCTGCTGATAAAATACTAAAGGAAGGAATAGCAAATTTAATTATTATTGGAAACGATAAAGAAGTTGCTGAAAATTCTGTAGGTTTTGATATAAGTAGAGCAACAATTATTGATCCTGCCACATCTGAATTAACAGAAGATTTAATAAACAAATTAGTTGAACTTAGAAAAAATAAGGGCTTAACATATGAAGAAGCAAAGAAACTTATTTTAGAAGACTATATGTATTTTGCGTGTATGCTTGTCAAGACTGGTAAAGCTGATGGTGTTGTTTCAGGTGCTTGTCACTCAACAGCTAATACTTTAAGACCATCACTTCAAATTATAAAAACAAAACCAGATACATTACTTGTTTCAGCATTTTTCTTAATGAGTGTACCAAATTGTGAATATGGTGAAAATGGAACATTTATATTTGCTGATTGTGGTCTTGAACAAAATCCAGATTCAGAAAAATTAGCTGCAATTGCTGCAAGTAGTGCTGAAAGTTTTAAATTGCTTGTTGAAAAAGAACCGCGTGTTGCAATGCTTTCTCACTCTACTATGGGAAGCGCAAAGCATGCAGATGTTGATAAGGTGGTTAATGCTGTTAATATTGCAAAAGAAAAATATTCTCAATACTCAATTGATGGAGAACTTCAATTGGATGCAGCAATTATTCCTAGTGTAGCTGCTTCAAAAGCTCCTAATAGTGAGGTTGCTGGTAAAGCTAATGTATTAGTATTTCCTGACTTAGATGCTGGTAATATTGGATATAAATTAGTACAACGCCTTGCAAAAGCCGAAGCATATGGCCCAATTACACAAGGTATTGCAGCTCCAATCAATGACTTAAGTCGAGGGTGTTCTGCCGATGATATTGTTGGAGTTGTTGCAATAACTGCTGTTCAAGCTCAAAATAAATAAAAATATCCACAAGTTTGTGGATATTTTTTAATTTGAAGAAGAAGCTGTATTATTTGACTGGGCTCTATCAATATCATTTGTAATAGCAACTATAATTGATAATACTATTAAATAATCCTTATCATCGTAAATGTCTATTACATATTGATCACCAAATGTTAAATATCTTCTATATATTTCTCCTACTTTTTCTCCATTATTATTATATACAGTAAAATTATGATTTAAGAACTTCCCATCGACCTTGTAATTGTTGGATAAAATATAGTCATTCTTTAATAAGTTAAACTTTTTACTTATTGAATATTCAATTTTATTATTAATCATTACATTATATTTAGGCATTAAATGAAAAAGTTCTTGTTCAATATATATTAGTTCATTTCCTTCTAGATCACGTATCCATGTTTTATCACCAATTGATATTACCTTACTTGATATTTCAAGAATATCTTTTCCGCTTTCATCCTTTATAAAATATCTATTATGGAATGAAAATAATTTCTCATTAATATATAATCTCATTCTACTCTCCAATCTATTTCTTCTATACCATTTTCCTTAAGAAAACTATTTGCTTTTGAAAAAGGCTTACTTCCAAAAAATCCGTTTCTTGCAGAAAATGGTGATGGGTGAGCTGACTCAATTATATAGTGATTTTGATTAGTTATTAAGCATTTCTTATTTCTTGCGTATGCTCCCCATAAAATAAATACTATAGGTTTTTCTCTTTTATTTAAAATTTTTATTACATCATCTGTAAATATTTCCCAACCTTTATCTTTATGTGAAGTTGGCTTATGCTCTTCAACAGTTAATACGGCATTAAGTAGTAATACACCTTGCTTTGCCCATGGTTTTAAGGAATTATGTTCTGGAAATGGGATTCCTAAGTCACTTTCTAGTTCTTTAAAAATGTTTTTTAGTGAAGGGGGTTTTAATACTTCATTACTTACTGAGAACGATAAACCCTCTGCTTGATTTGGCCCATGATATGGATCTTGTCCTAATATTACAACCTTTACATTGTCAAAATCTGTATATCTAAAAGCATTAAACACCTCGTTTTGTTTAGGATATATAGTTTTCTTTTTATACTCATCTTTAACAAAACTCATTAAAGTTTGAAAATATTCTTTTTCATATTCTTCATTTAAAAATTTATCCCAACTGTTGCCTATCATATTTTCCTCCTATTTATGGTAACTCTCATTATTATTTATTTTGTATGCTCTATAAATCTGTTCAAGTAGCAGTACTCTAAAAAGTTGATGTGGAAATGTCATTTTAGAAAAGGACAAGTGCAGTTTTGCTCTTCTTTTTAAATTATCACTTAAGCCATAACTTCCACCTATAATAAATGTTAAATTACTATTTTCAATCATGATATCATTTATTTTTTCTGCAAACTCTATAGATGTAAATTGTTTCCCTTCTATTTCTAAAGTAACTATATAATCTCTATCATTAATATGCTTATTTATTTTTTCTTCTTCTAACTTTATTGCTTTTGTTTCTTCTACTATTCCTTCATCTTTTACTTCGATTATTTCTATATTTGTATATTTACTAATTCTTTTTTTATATTCATCAATTGCATCCTTTAAGTATTTTTCTTTAATTGATCCAACAACTATTAATTTAATCATTTTAAACCTCAATCATATTACTTTCTTCATATTGTCTAGCTATCATTATATTAGCCATTTCATCTAGCCCTTCTTCATGCATAGCTTGAAGAGCTTTTTCTTCTGTATTGTTTTTTTCACTTAGATGGGCTAATAAGATATTTTTCGTATTTGGACTTATTATTTTTTTTAGATACTTTGCAGTCGTTCTATTTGATAAATGCCCTTTATCACTTATAACTCTTTCCTTTAAAAATCTTGGATAAGGGCCATCCATTAACATTACCTCATCGTGATTACTTTCAATTACATAGGCATCTTTTCCAACCATTTTGGCGAGATATTTTCTATTGATATAACCTGTATCAGTTACATATACTAGACTTCTATTGTTATGTTCTATTATAAAACCTACAGATGATGGGGCATCATGAGATGTATGAATTAATTCAATCTTTACATCATTTATTTGAAATTCATCATCTATAAATATGCATTTTGCATATGGGACATATTCTTTTAAACTATCATACATAGCTTCTGGGATATAAACTGGAATATTTGTTTTATTTACAAGTGAAGCAAGGCCTTTTGTATGATCTTTGTGACAGTGAGTAACTAATATTCCTGAAAAATTATCAAAAGAAAGGGAATTTTCTTCTAAACTCTTTTTCAAGGTTAAGTAGGAAATCCCCATATCTATTATTATATTAGTCTCATCACATAAGACAATTGTACAATTTCCTTTGGACCCGCTTGCTATAGTCTTTACTTTCATTTTAATAGAATGCCATAGCGTTTAACGCCGTTCCTCCAGCATATGGTGGCCCTGTCCAGATTGAAAAGTGTAAGTGTACTCCAGTTGCAAATCCTGTTTGTCCCATTCCACCTATAGGTTGTCCTCTTTGAACCCTGTCCCCTGGGTTTACATATGTACATCCACTACATAAATGTGCATACATTGAATAATATCCATTATCATGTTTAATTGTAATATATTGTCCATTATCGTATTTATAACTTACTGTAACAACTGTTCCAGATTCGGCAGCAAAGATATTTGAACCATATCCACATCCGGCAATATCTGTTCCATCATGAAGAACTCCCCAACGCCATCCAAATGGTGATGATATTGTTGAACATGTTGCAGGCCATCCAAACATTCCTTTTGTTACTATTAAATTTCCATAGCCTCCACTCCATCCAGAGCTTTGTTGTTTTGTTCCTTTTACAATTACTTCTTCTACTGGTTCTTTCAATACCTCTTGTGAAATACTAACAAGTGATACTGTCTCTCCATTAACTTTTTGTACTTTTTGTGTAACACGATTAAGTCCTTTTACACCAGCTTGTTTCACTTCTGAATAACTAGTATATTTTTCAGGATCCTCCTCAGTTCTTGTAGTATAATTTTGTTCTTCATCTTTTACTACGTGATCTTCTTCAACAATACTTACTTGAGGTTTTAATATTCCCAAGGTTACTTTTTGTCCAGGTGATAACAAACTATTTTCATCATGAAGATTTGGATTTGCTATCAAAAATTCTTCTACTGAAATTTTATTATTAAATGCAACATCACTAATTGTATCCCCATCTTTAATTTCATATGTTGCTTGTGGTTCTGTTGTACCAAACAATAAATATTTACTTAAATCTTCTTCTGTTTGATATATAACTTTATCTACTGGGATTTTGTCTTTTTTTATTGTTATTTTATTTTTTATATAAATATTATCAATTATTGTTCCCGTTGTCTCTATTTCCTTTTGTGTATCATTTGCATAGTTTTCATAATCTTCTGGTTTAATGAAAGATTTTGCTGTCTTTTCCATAGAATTTTTAAATACATTTTTATCAATTACATAAATTACTTGAGAATCACCAATAACTTTTTTACCATTTGAGTCTTTGCTTTCAAGACCTTTTATTTTTATTGCATAACCATCAATAGTAAATGATGATATACCTTTAATTTCATCATATATTTCTTCAATTGTTTTTATATTCTCTTTGTAAGTAATTTCTTTTGTTATCTCTAAGTCTGTAGGAACATACACTTTTTTTACATTATATTTCTTCTTGATTTCTTGTTGCTTCTTGTCGATATATTTTTCTAATTCTTCTTTAGACTCAATCACGCCTAAGGATTTTCCCTTCAGGTATACTCTATATACTGTTTTTGGCGCTAATGACACTTTAGTAAATCCTGTTGTTAAAAATACTGACAATATCATAAGAAATAGTGTAAATATTTTAATTTTTTTATTCACTAGGATTCCCCTCCATATTTTTATCTTTTCTAAGATTTAAGAAAGTAGATGTGTTTTTCTTAAATAATAATTCTATCGTAGCTGTAGGTCCATTACGATGTTTTCCAATTATTAATTCACTGATACTATTATTATCTTCTGTTCTTGCTTCTTTGTTGTAGTAGTCGTCACGATATAAGAACATTACGATATCAGCATCTTGTTCTATTGAACCTGATTCACGTAAGTCACTCATTAATGGTCGCTTATCTTCTCTTGCTTCAACACCACGTGATAACTGTGATAGTGCTATTACAGGTACTTCTAATTCCATTGCAAGAGTTTTTAAACTTCTTGAAATATCAGATACTTCCTGTTGTCTATTTGAACCATAGTTTTTTCCTCCAGAAATTAGTTGTAAATAATCGATTACAACAAGTGCAAGTCCTTTTTCACTACTCGCTAATCTTCTACATTTTGCTCTTATTTCCCCTATGGTTATACCTGGTGTATCATCAATTACTAAATTTGTATTTGATAGTTGAGATACAGCTTCATTAATCCTTTTCCAATCTTGATTCATCAAATTACCGGTTCTCAATTTAAATCCTTCTAATTGTCCCAATGATGATAAAATACGCATCGCTAATTGCTCAGCACTCATCTCTAAGTTAAACAATGCAACTGATTTATCTTGAGTCATTGCAGCATGAGTTGCTAGATTAAGTGCAAAAGCTGTTTTTCCAATAGCTGGTCTCGCTGCAATTATAATAAACTCGTTAGCATGTAAACCCGTCGTTAATTTATCAAAATCATACCAGCCTGTTGCAAGTCCCGTAATTTCTCCTTTACTTTCAGACAACCTTTCAAGGTCTGATTGTGTTTTTATTAATACATCTTTTATTGATCTAAATTCACTTGCTTTTCTATTTTTGACTATACCTAATATTTTCTTTTCAGAATTATCTAAAATCTCATTTACTGTTTCATCTGTTCTATATCCTTCTGATGCAATGTCCTCTGCTGTTGTAATTAAATTTCTTAATAATGCTGACTCTTCAACACTTTTTATATAATAATCTATGTTACTTGCTGTGGGAACATAGTTAAGTACCTCTGTTAAATATTCAACACCGCCGACTTCAGTTAGCTCATTTTTATTTTTTAAATAACTTGTAACTGTTGTTATATCAATTGGTGTTTTTTCTTCTAAAAGAGTTGTCATTGTGGAAAAGATTTTACCATTTTTTTCATTATAAAATGACTCAGATGTTAATGTCTCTGCTGCTTTTTGCAGAGCATATTTTGATAGAAAGCATGCTCCTAATACCGATTCTTCTGCTTCTAAATTGTTTGGTAATACTCTTGTTGGCATCAAATCACCTCTATTTTATTACGTGTACTTTTACTGTTGCAACAACTTCAGGATACAGGTTTATATTTACATTGTGAAATCCTAACGAAGATATTGCACTATCAAGTTCTATCATGCTTTTTTCTATTTTGTAGCCTTTTTCTTGAAGACCATCTTTAATTTGTTTAACACTTATGCTTCCAAATACTCGATCTCCTTCACCTGTTTTTACTTTAAACTCTAGAACCTCTTTTGTAATCTTTTCTTTTATTGCAATTGCATTAGCTTTATTTTCCTGATTCTCTTTTTCTTTTTTTGCTTGTTCATGTTGTAACTTTGATAGATTTTCTTTAGTCTTTTTAACTGCATACCCATTCTTTATTAAATAGTTTTCTGCATATCCATCCTTTACATTTTTAACTTGCCCCTTTTTACCTTGATTTTTTAAATCTTTGATAAAAATTACTTCCATTTTATTCGCCTTCTTCTTTTATTAATCTTTTTACTTCTTGTTCTACCTTGCTAATTGTTGTATTTTCAAATCTTGCGGCACCGTTGAATGCATCTCCACCGCCTCCAAGTTTTACAAGAATTTTACTAATATCATAATTTCCTAAGCTTCTAGCACTTACTCCGATTGTATCTTTTCCAATTTTTCCAATTACAAATGATGCTTCAATATTATTAAAGAATAATAATGTATCAGCTACTTTTGCCAAATCTTCTCTTCTATACTTCGTTGTTGCTGTCGCTTTTGTTAATGCAACTTTTCCATCGATAGTTTCTATACCAGCCATCAGTTTTTGTCGTTCTGTATATTCTTCAATATCTTGTTTAAGTAAATATTGTACTTTTTTTGCACTTGCACCTAAATTAGTTAAAAAATATGATGTATAAAAGGTTTCTGACGTTGTATTTAAAGTGTAATTATTAGTATCCAAAACAATTCCTGATAACAAGATTGTAGCGTAGTATGAATCTATTTCTACATCATAGTATTCAATTAAACTTGTAATCATTTCACAAGTACTTGAAACTTTTGGATCATCAATAATAACAGCATCTTTTATAGTAGTTTTTCCAATATCATGATGATCAATAATTAATTTTTTTTCAAATAATTTTAATGCTTCTTGACTTTGTACTAGCTCATGTTTATTTGTATCAAGGATTATTAATAGATTTTTTCCGTTTTTGGGATGCATATTTTCTTTAATATGATCTGATTTTATTACATTTAAACATCCTTGTAATTCCTTTAGTACTTTTTCAACTCCTGGTTCATGATCTTTATCATCTATAATAATAAAACAGTTTTTCCTTCTTTTTTTAAGTATCATATACATTCCGATACAACTGCCTAGAGCATCTAAATCTAAGTCTTTATGAGCCATTAAGAATATATTTTTTGTCTCTCTAGATAACTTATTAATTTTTTTTCTTTCTTTTATAATACTCATAATTCCTCCTCTAAATTCCCATTATTATTATATAATAAATACTATAATTTGTCTAACTATTTACAGGAGGTTCTTTATTTTAAATTACAAAAAAAATGTAGATTAAATCTACATTTTATCTACAATATGGTAAAAGTGCTATTGCACGAGCTCTTTTGATTTGTCCTGCAATATATCTTTGATGTAATGCACAGTTTCCAGTTATACGTCTTGGAACTATTTTACCTTTTTCATTAATATATCTTTTTAATGTTTCTGGATCTTTGTAATCAACAGTTTTTCCAGTACACATCATACATACTTTTTTCTTTCTACGGTTATTGAATTCTGCCATACTCTTTCCTCCTTTTTAGATTTAGAATGGTAATTCATCATCACTGATTTCAATGCTAGCACCGAAATCTGCAAATGGATTACTGTCTACGTCTGTACCTTTTGGTGCAGGAGCATCTCCAAAGTCATATGGAGTAGGACCAGCACTTGGTGCAGAACTATTCATATTATTAGAATTGTTTGAGGAACCCTTTGACCCTAAAAATTCAACATTATCAGCAATAACCTCAGTTATATACCTCTTTTGACCATTTTGATCATCATATGATCTTGTTTGTAATCTTCCTTCTACAGCAGCTTGACTACCTTGTGTAAGATAGTTTTTTACATTTTCTGCTTGTTTTCTCCAAACTACAATATTGATAAAATCTGCTTCTCTTTCACCTTGTTGATTTGAGAATGGTCTATTTACTGCAAGAGTAAAAGATGCAACTGCAGTATTGTTACCTGTATATCTTAATTCAGGATCTCTAGTTAATCTTCCTATCAAAACTACTTTATTCATATATTACCTCTCTTAGTCTTCTACTCTTACGATTAAGTGACGAAGTAAACTTTCGTTAATTCTAGCAACACGATTAAATTCTTGTTCAGCTTCTCTTCCAGCTTCTACTACAAATAGATAATAATATCCTGTATTGAATTTTCTGATTTCGTAAGCTAATTCTCTTTGTCCCATTGCTTTTTCATCAATGATTTTTGCTTTTGCATCTGTTAAAACCTTTTTCATAGATTCTGCAGTTTTTTTGATTTCTGCTTCTTCCATATCAGGTCTAACGATAAACATAATTTCATACTTATTCATTTTTGTACACCTCCTTTTGGACATTTGGCTACCACTTGATAGCAAGGAGCATTTTAAATACTCGAACGTATTATAACAAACTTATTATCAAATGTCTATTGTTTTTTTTCTTTTTTTAATATTTTACACATTAAATCTAAAATGGCATATATCTCCATCTTGCATTAAATACTCTTTTCCTTCTAGTCTTGCTTTTCCTGCTTCTTTTACCTTTAATTCACTTCCACATTCAATTAAATCTTCATAAGAAATTACTTCTGCACGAATAAATCCTTTTTCAAAATCAGTATGGATTATTCCAGCACATTGTTTTGCGTTCATGCCTTTTTTAAAAGTCCAAGCTCTTACTTCGTCTTTTCCTACAGTGAAGTAAGTTGCTAATCCTAGAATATCATATGTTGCAGTTATAAGCTTGTCTAATCCACTTCCATCTAGTCCTAATCCCTCTAGCATTTCCTGTTTTTCTTCTTTTGTTAATTCACTTAATTCTTCTTCTACTTTAGCACATAAACTTACTACTTTTGCATTTTCCTTAGTAGCATATTCTTTTACTTGTTTTACATATTCATTATCTGGGTTTCCTAATTCGCTTTCTTTTATATTTGCTAAATATATTATTGGTTTTAGTGTTAAAAAGCTGTATGATTTTATAACCTTTTTCTCTTCTTCATTTAGGCCTAATTGTCTAATTGGTTTATTCTCAAGTAGTGCATTTTTACATTTTTCTAATATCTCAACTTCTAATAAATCATCTTTATCTTTTGTTGTACGTGCTTTTTTTGCTACTCTTTCTAATCTATTATTGATAATATCTAAATCAGCTATTGCTAGTTCAAGATTTATTGTTTCTATATCTCTAATTGGGTCAATTTTACCTTCAACATGGATTATTTTTCCGTCGTCAAAACATCTTACTACTTCAACGATTGCATCTACTTCTCTTATATGTGATAAGAATTTATTCCCTAATCCTTCTCCTTGGGATGCACCTTTTACTAAGCCTGCTATATCTGTAAATTCATATGCTGTTGGAATAAATCTATTAGGCTCATACATTTCTTTCAATTTATCCATTCTTTCATCTGGTACAGTAACTACCCCTACATTTGGTTCAATTGTTGCAAAAGGATAATTTTCAGCCAATATTTTTTGATTTGTAATTGCATTAAATAATGTTGATTTACCTACATTTGGTAGTCCAACGATTCCTGCTGTTAAACTCATATATATACCTCTTTTCTTTGTATATTATAACATGTTTTATGATTTTATAAATAGAAAAATACTAATCTAATTTATTTTGTTTTTTTTGCATAGATGGTGATATGGATTATAATAATATTAAGTAAAATAAAACTCTTATTCGTTATCTATAATCAAATAAAAAAGTACTTCATTTGAAGTACTTTGTATTTTATAATGTTGGATATACTCCAGGTCCTATTGGAAGACCTATAATGTACCATCCTACTACTATCAATATCCAAGTTAATGCAATTAATAAGAAATATGGTGATACTAATTGTAAAGATTTTCTTATTGTGTAAGGTTTATCCTTATGTAAATTATAGATGTTCAAATATCCTATATATATTACAAATGATGCAAGTAACGGAGTAAATCCTCTTGTCATTGAATCTCCCGCTCTCATAACTATTTGAGCAAATTGGGGAGATATATTTGCTTGCATAAATGTTGTTACAACAACCGGCGAAAATATCATCCATTTGTTAACAGATGAAGTAAGTAATATATTTGATAATGCAATAAGTAATAATGTTATAATTATCAATGGAATACCACTTAATGATAGATGTTCTAACAATGATGCTAACCAAGCTGTAAATATTACTCCAATATTACTTTTTCTAAATACTGCAATAAATTGTGATACTGCAAATATTAATATAAAAATACTACCTAAGTTTGCAAATTTTTTACTTGCGTTTTCTATTATTTCTTTGTCATTTTTTATTGATTTACTTCCAATTCCATATGCAATTCCTGCTAATATAAAGAATAATGAAACTAAATATGTAAACCCATCCTGAAAATATGAGTTATCTCCAAATAATTGTTTTAAATATGTTTTTTCTTTCATATCTAGTAACATACCAGAATATGGAAGATTAGGTATTAATGAATATACAAATATGAATAATACCAATATTGACATCACAGCTGAAAATCTTAATCCTTTTTTTTCATATTTATCTTTTTCAATTTGTTTTTGTTCTTCTTCCTCTACATTAATTACTCTATATTGTTCTGTTTTGGAATATTCCTCATCTTTTTTATATTTTCCAATTTTTGGAGCAATAATCTTTTCTACAATTATTGTTCCTACAACAGATAATATTATTGATGTAACAATTATAAAGATTAAATTTGAGGTTAACGCAATGTGAGACGATTCGTCAATTAACATTGCAGCTTGTTTTGTATATGATATTAGCGATACTTCCATTGATCCAACAAATATAGATACTCCATATCCAAAGGATACACCACAAAATGCAGTTACAATTCCTAGTATTGGATTTCTATTATTAATAAAATATATCAAAGCAACAAGAGGAATTAGTATTGCATAACCAACTTCATTTATCAATGACGATATAGTGGCTATAAAAATTACTATAAATGTGAATGTTGTCTTTGGAATTTTACTTATATATCTTTTTGTTAATGTTTCAATGAAACCTGTTGCTTCACCAACTGTTATACCTATTAATGATAATAATAGCATTCCTAGTGGTCCAAAACTCAAAAAGTTCTTTGTTGCATTACTAATCAAAAACTTAATTCCGTCAAAAGACATAAGATTTTCAATTGTAACTAGCGTAGGTTCTAATTCTTTTGTATTTATATTTACAGTATTGTATGTAGCCTGTACTTGAAGAAGTGATAAAATCCCACTCAACAATACAACTACAAATGTTAAAAATAAAAATACTGTTATGGGATGAAAATAGAACTTCTTCAGCTTTAATTTTCTTCTATCTTTCATTCTTATTCCTTTCTATTTAACTATTTTTTTTATTTTTTTATTAAATTCTATTCTTGGAATCAATACTGTTCTTCCACAGTTGTTACATTTTATTTTGATATCAGCTCCAACACGTACAATTTCCCACTCATTTGTACCGCATGGATGTTGTTTTTTCATAATAACTATTGATCCTAATCCATAATCCTTACTTTCCATTGTGCACCTCAACTTGTGTATATGGTATTTTTATATGTTCCTTGTCAAATGCCTTTTTAAATTCTCTTCTTAAAAACCTTTCAGTTGCAAAATGTTTTGCAGGTTCTGTTTCTACAACTACTCTATATACAACAGACGAATTAGCAAGATCATTTACTCCCCATACTTCTGGTTTTTTAAGAGCAAATGGTATTTTTCCATCTAGTTCATTAAATAGTTCTTCAAAGGCCTTATCTATTTTTTCTTCGCTGCATTCATATGCTATTCCAACATCAACTATTGCAAGTGAGTTATTATTACTATAATTAATAAGATTATCCATATGATGATTTGATATTATCTTTGTTGCGCCTTTAAAATTTCTGATTCTTGTTGTTCTTAATCCTATAAAAACAACTTCTCCTAGAAATCCATCTACTTCTATCATATCTCCAATTTCATATGATCCTTCTGTTATTATGAAGAATCCAGCAATTATATCTTTTGCTAAATCTTGGAATGCTAAACCAATTATCGCTGTTCCAATTCCAAGCCCTGCTAAAATTGATTTTACATTTATCCCATATAATGAAAGAATTGATAAAATAACAAATATTACAATTAGATATTTTATTAAATTTATAATTAATGTTCTAAGTGTTGTTATTCTTTGTTTCTGAGAAGCTTTTAGATTCATTTGTCTGCTTGTTGCTTTTTTTATTAATTTTTTTATTATGTTAAAAGATAAAACTCCTATTGTTATATAAACTATTGGAAATACTATTAGTTTTAGGTTTATAGTTTGTCCAAATAAGTTAATCATACTATCTACCTACCTCAATATGCATATATTCTAATAATCTGTTTAAGTCGTTTCCATTTACAAAACTAATTTCTATCTTATTTTTCTTAATTACTACTTTTGTGCCAAGTTTTTCACTTAATTCTTCCTGTAAATACCCATATTCACTTGTTGATTTTATTCTATTTTGTGGGTTTGATTTTTTTATTTCAGGCTCTTTTGTTAACTCTTCAAGTTCTCTAACACTTATGCCATCTTCTACTACTTTTTCTACTAATTCTTGTTGTTGGCTTTCGTCTTCAAGTTTACTTAAAACTCTTGCGTGTCCCATAGATATTTTTTTTAAACTTACATCCTCTTGAATTGAACTAGGGAGTGTTAATAAACCTAACATATTCGTTATATGACTTCTACTCTTTCCTAGCCTTTTTGCTAACTCTTCTTGTGTTAATCCAAGCGTTTCTTGTAATTTTTTATATGCAGTTGCTTCTTCTATTGCTGTTAAATTTTCTCTTTGTAAATTTTCTAGCAACGCTATTTCCATCATTTGAGTATCATTGAAATCTCTTATAATTGCTGGAATTTCAGTTAGTCCTGCCATTAGTGATGCTTTAACTCTACGCTCTCCAGCAATAATTTCATATCCTTTTATTGATTTTTTTACAATAATTGGTTGAAATACACCATGTTCTTTAATAGAATTTGCAAGTTCTTCAAGCGCTTCTTCGTTAAAAATTTTTCTTGGTTGATATGGATTACTTCTTAATTCATTAAGTTTTATCATTGTGATTTCTTCTTTAGGTGTTTCACTTACTATTTTTTCCTCAACCGAACTATAGTCTAGAACTTCACTATTAAATAATTCTTCTAAACCTCTCCCTAATGCCCTTCTTTTTGGAATTCCACTTTCTTGAATATTATTGTTTTCCATTTCTTTCAATCACTTCCTTTGCTAGATTGATATATGCTTCAGATCCTCTGCTTTTTGGATCGTATGCTATTATTGGTTCACCATGTGATGGCGCTTCTGTCAATCTGACTAATCTTGGAATTATTGTATTATATACTTTTTCTTTAAAGAATTTTCTTATATCTTCCACTACCTCAAATCCTAAATTTGTTCTTGAATCAAGCATCGTCAACAATACTCCTTCAATATCCAATGTTGGATTTAAGCTTTTTTGTGCAAGCATTATTGTTTTTAATAATTGTGTAATTCCTTCTAATGCAAAAAATTCACATTGTACAGGAATAATTACTGAGTTTGATGCTGTTAGAGCATTTGTTGTTATAACTCCTAATGATGGTGGACAGTCGATTATTATATAATCAAAACTATCTTTTATGTCCATCATACTATTTTTTAATTGTTCTCCTTTTTTAAACCCTGTTTCGGTCCTACTTTTTTCTAGTAATTCAGCATCTATTCCTGCTAAGTTTATTGTTGCAGGTAATACATATAACCCCTTATATTTTGTCTTAATCATAGCTTCATTAATTGTACATTCTCCAATTAAGACATCATATATGCTTCTTTCTATTTCTCCTTTGTTTATTCCTACACCAGTAGTTGTATTTCCTTGTGGATCTAGGTCAATTAATAACACTTTTTTACCTAATACTGCTAATGATGCAGAAAGATTAATACTTGTTGTAGTTTTTCCTACTCCACCTTTTTGATTTACTAATGAAATAACCTTTCCCATCTAATCACCCATTTTCAATTTTACTAATCTATTGTATCAAATAATGTATATTTTTTAAATGATTTTATAAAAAAAAGTAGATTTTTATTACTAATCTACTTTCTTATTGTTCTTTTTCAATTTTAAGGATTATTTGATATGTCTTTCCAAAGTTCATTTCATCGGATTTAATATTTATACCGTGATTTTTCAAGTCATCAACTAAGCTTCTTATTTTGACTGTTGCTTCGTCAATTGTATATTTTTCTGGCGTTAATGAGGCTTGTGGTTCTTCATTGCTTATTACTGTTGTTGTAGTTTTCTCACTACCATCCATATTTAATAGTGCTTCTTTTGAAATACTTGGTGTAGATACTTCCTCTTTTTCAGGTTCAGGTTCATTTTCAATTACCGTTGTTGGTAATTCTATTGAACTTAAGTCTGATGTATTAAAATAATCACCTGAGTTATTTTTCTCATCTAAATTGTTTTTTACTATTTTTTCTGCTGGAGTTATATATTCTTTTTTAACTTGATTATTTGCAGCTCCAATATTTAGTAATGAGTCAATATCTGCTGAACCACTATTAACATTATTTAAATCTGATGTATTGTCTTTTTCTTTATTTATATCAACAGTGGTTGTTGTAGTTGGAATATTAAGAACACTATCATCTACATCATCGTCATCTTCCTCATCCTCTTTAACACTATAATTAAGAAATTTACTTGTTATTGGCATATCTTCACCTTGAGGTGGGGCAATTGTTACTTTTCCATAATTTGATTCATCTTTTGGTAACTCAGTTGTAGGAGCAAGTGGACTACTATTAACAAAGTCTGTTGATGATGCGGTTGTTGGAAAGATTGTTCTTGGGGTTACATCTGTAGACACTTCTTCTTTCTCCTCCTTATTTTCTTTTGGATATAATTTTTTAATCTCATCTTCTAACGATCTTACACTCATTTTGTTATCAATTACTTTTTTTAACATTTCTTTTTGTTTTTTAGCATCAGGTACATTCAATAATGTTCTTGCATGTCTTTCAGATATTTGTTCTTTTAATAATGCATCTTGTACAACATCTGGCAATGATAATAACCTTATTTTATTTGCGACAGCGGATTGGCTTTTTCCCATTGTCTTTGCTAGTTCGTCTTGTGTCATTTGATCTATTTCTAGTATTTTTTGATAAGTTCTTGCTTCCTCTATTGGATTTAGATTTTTTCTTTGTAAATTCTCTAGCAATGCTACTTTTGAACTTTCTTTATCATCTAAGTCTCTTACTATAGCAGGGATTTTTGTTAATCCAGCTAATGCTGACGCTTTGTATCTTCTTTCACCTGCAATGATTTCATATTTTCCATTTACATTTCTTACAATTATTGGTTGTATTACTCCATGTTCTTTTATTGAGACAGCTAATTCTTTTAAAGCCTTTTCATCAAATACTTCACGGGGTTGAAATCTATTTGGAATTATATCATCTAAATATAGTTGAACTACTTCATCTCTATCATCTGGATACATATTTTCCCCTCACTTTATTCTTTATTTTCCCTATATTATCATTATAATTTATTTTATATTTT
>ENA-UPXM01003710-UPXM01003710.1-activated-sludge-metagenome-genome-assembly--contig:-NODE-3710-length-16337-cov-16.999631_pt1 | contig 16337 bp, 13 predicted proteins | sample MGYA00238178_ERZ772708 | MGnify/ENA primary metagenome ERZ772708 (study PRJEB29002, sample SAMN05720212) | activated sludge metagenome | isolation source: anaerobic digester from wastewater... | reverse complement strand
TTTGTTATTTGAGCCTTATCGACTTTATACATAGCTTTATACATACGCTCACCTATTGTCCTTTAACATAACTTATAATATTTTCATCATTTTGCACCATTGGCAGTATCCGACTTTAATTCCGTTACTGTACCTGCTTCCTCCTTCCAAATGAACTTCCCGGTATATGCATATAGAATTGCTATAACAGGAGTTATATAAGCCAAGAATGCATATGGAAGATACTCTAAAGTATTTACTCCAAGTACTCCTGTAAAGAATACGCCACACAATCCCCAAGGTACCAAGGGAGATGTGACCGTACCTGCATCCTCACATGTTCTTGAAGCTACATCAGTTCTTATGCCTAATTTTCTATATGCAGGAAGATACATTCTACCCGGTATAATAATTGAAACATACTGGCTTGCAGATAACATATTTACGATAATCGTAGAAAATACATGTGTAGTAATAAGGTTTTTTGCATTTTTCGTGAGTCCTTTCATACTGTCAAGCAATGTTTCCATTGCACCTGATTTTTCAAGGATACCACCGAAAGAAAGACCTAAGAAACCTAGGGATACCGTCCACATCATTGACTGTATACCGCCTCTGTTAAGAAGTTTATTAACTGCTTCAACTCCTACATCAATGCTAAATCCATAATTCATATATGACATCATTTCTATAATATTGAAACCCTGAGTCAGTATTGCAATAATCATGGCTACTAAAGACGCTACTACCATTGTTGCTAAAGCACTATATTGTTTTACAGCCATAAATATAACTACCGCCAATGGAATTAAGCTGATAAGTACAGAGCCTAAGGATACGCTAAATGTTGATGAAATACCATTAAGTATAACATCAACTGCAGATGTATCTATTGAAGAAGCACTATAGTTCATACCGAGAAGTGCATAAAGAATACATGAAATTATAAAAGCCGGGACAGTTGTATACATCATGCTTTTGATATGCTTAAACAGATTAGTTTCGGTAACACCTGCTGCTAAATTTGTAGAATCTGAAATTGGCGACAACTTATCTCCGATAACTGCACCGGAAATTACAGCACCGGCTGTCATTGCAGGTGGTATTCCAAGACCCATGCCTATACCCATAAAAGCAACACCAAAGGTTCCTCCGGTTGTATAAGAGCTTCCTGTACTTAAAGATGACACGCTGCATACTAATGCGGCAGTAAGCAAGAAAACCGAAGGATTAATAATTTTCAAACCGTAATAAATAAGTGCCGGTATAGTTCCTGCTGCAATAAGCGTAGGAATAAGCATACCGATAAACATTAGTATCAGCATTGGAATCATTGCTATTTTGCATCCATGCATAATACCGTCTTCAATTACAGACCATTTTGTTCCACCGAACAACAACAGCAGTACTGCAAAAGTTATTGAAAATACCAAAGTCAAATGTATATCAGGACTACCTACAGCTATCAACTGCGCAATGATAACTATAAACATAAAAGCTACAATTAATAATGCCACACCAAGTGATGGTCTTTTAGAATCGTTTTCCATAAAATTAACCTCCTTTTTTATTTGAATAAATAATACATTTAATATGTTCTTTAAATAGTGGAAAAAAGGTTGTAACAAAAAAATACCTTTTAAAAGATTAATAATTTTAAGAACACTAATTAAACACCTTTTAAACACGGAATGCAGAAAACGAAAGGTTGTATAAAACACCAAGCTAAATACGGCTCTTGGATATAAAAACTATAAAAGCCGCTGAGCCATACTTAGCACAGCAGCTTTATTAAAACATTTACTATTAAAGCTTACTCATAAACATAGGACCATACTCACAATGTTTGGTTAAATTGTAGGGTTTTCCATAATACCTATGAAAAGCGGTATTCCTGTTTCAACATCGATGATGCCATATACAAATGGCCTGTCAAATACAACTTTGGGCAATTCTACAGGCATTGATGTTGTTTCCACTTCAACTGACGTTACTGCAGAAGCTTCCGTTCCTTTTTCATCTACCTTTATATATGTTTTTTGCTTTACATCACCTATGTATAAATCCTTTTTTAAATCTTCTCTCATCAGTGAAAAATCCGCATTGTAAGGTTCAAATGCTATATCCATTCCTAAATTTGACAATTCATTTTTCAAACTGTCTTCATAGCTGCTTTCAAACTTAGGAAGTGAAAGCTCAATATTTTTAATCTCTTTATTCTTCAATAACATCGTTAAATCTAAGGCTGATAAATCATTTATCAAATCCTTGGGAGTTTGACCTTCAGCAGGCAAAAGACCTACAAATGCAAATCGCTCATCTTCATAAGGTAGAATTACACCGGTTATGTCATTTAACTTGAGATAATCAATATTACCTCTTCGGTTCATAAAATCTGTTTCAACCTTGCCGTCTGGTGCATTAAATTCCATCTTGCGAGTTTTGTTTGCTGAAAATTGTTCCTTCCAGTCTCCTTTAAAATATATTGCGTTGATTAAATACATTACTAAATCATCGCCTATTTCATCAACTATTTTATCTATGGTATCATTTGTTGCATCCTTCACCCATTGATTTATTGTATCGGGTGCTGAAGCATCTTCAAAATCCAAACTCCTTATATATGCCGAATAATAATCAGCATTTGTTTGAAGAAAATCTTTATTTGCATTGAAGCCTTCTCTCAACCAAATTGAATTTGTTATTGAGAATTTAGCCGTTCTATTCTTTGATATCAATATCATCCAATCATTAAGACCTGTATTTAAATCTTCCAAAGATATATTATCTGCACTCAGTGCTTTAAGCATTTCATTTTTGGTTTCATTTGCTGCACCGTTTAATGTCATAGCTAATGCAAAGTATGCGGACGGTGCCGAAATCATAATATTTCCCTGATTATTACTGCTTTCTTTAAACAAGTTCCAGGTAAAATTTAAAATGGCTTGATTCAATTCAATGTCCATCGTCTCAGCTACCCTATCCTTATTTTTTGATATTATCCCTTTCATCAAGTCTCCGGATGGAGATGCACAGCTTGATAAAACAATAGCTGATATAAGAAGTATGCATAATACTAAAATCAGTTTATTCTTCATAAAAATACCTCCTTAGCAGATTAGACGGATTTAACCGTGATAATGTTCCTTTGGAGGTCACAGAGTTATATGATGGTGAATATTAATTGCCTAATATTAAGGAAATTGCTTTGTTAATTATCCTTGGAGTTCTTATGTATAAATCTTCTTTATTGACTCTTTCAGTCATCTTGTGAAAATCCTTGCCCCATGGACCGATATTTATGCATGGCATGGATATCTTTTCTATTAGTTCAACCGGAACATTATAAAATTGTCCCAACAACGGCATTGATTCCTCCAGTGCCTTATATATTTCCCCACTTTTTTCAATGCTTGAATAACTTAAATCGGATATTCCTGTATAAAAATATTCCGTATTATAATTCTGATTGAATTCCTCTTGTGTAAACTTTATTAAATTGTCACATAAAGAACTGACATTTTCATCCAAATCATCAATAAATAAATTTGATACATTCGGATAATACGGAGGTATAAGTCCATAGACTATTCTCGGCTTTATATCATCTATATATCCGTAAATAAATTCAATCAACTCAAAATTGCAGTGAATTATGGATATTTCATTTCCTTTCAACTTTTTACCTAATATTTCTAATTCTTTATTATATTCTCTTATAAATTCATCACCGTAAGCTGCTTCTGCTTCTTTGAACAATTCCTGAAAATTTACAACCTTTGATTCCCACTGCAAGTATTTTAAAGGAAGACCGGTTGCTTTTGCAAATCTTCTAAAACTGTTATTCATATCATCAATTACTTCATCAAATGATTCTTCACATATATTTTTTACTTTTTCCAAAATGCTTTGAGGTGTTTGGTTTAATGTCAAAATACCAAAACATCCTTTTACGCTTAATGGCATTGATACGTCGTATTGCTCCTTGCTGTCTTTTAAATACAACCATGTAGGAGGCGGTGCCGCCTCTTTACCTACCACATCGCTGAAATCCATGTTTAATTCAGTCCTGCTTACAACCTTGCTCATTATATGAATAGGATTTAATCCTTCAAAAACCTTTCCCGCATGAGCCAAGTATCCTCGAACATATACAAAAGGCATTATTTTTCCCACGGAGCCTTCCGAAAAAACTCCCGTTTCATCATCTTTTCTTTGATGGGGCTCTGTATTAATCATAAGCTTATATTTTAAATTATACTTATCCTGCAATTCACTCAATAACCTTACTGCCGAACGCATACCTGCAGAAAGATTTTCCTCATCAGGCACTGCAATCAAAACAATATTTCCGTTGAAGTTTTCCAATTCGCTGTATCTCTTCAACAATGCAATTTGTATTGAGCCGCCGCCCTTCATATCGCATACACCCCTGCCGAATATGAATGTATCATCCTCCAAATCCTTTTTCGCATCTTCGCTGAGAGTATTCTTTATTCTAAGCAATTGAGCCTTTAACTCTTTCGGTGAAAATGCATATTTTTTTAAGAGTTTAAAATCTTCCACACCCACAATATCATTATGATGAATAAATACAATCGTATCCTGACCCCTGCCCTTTAAAAATGCATAGCTTACATTCCTGTTAAGTGCATCATTTTCTATTTCATAGATACCATAGGAGCCCGGCGTATTTTTAAAATATGGAATCTTTGAAAAATAATCCAGAAAAAATTCTTCTGCCTTTTTTTCATTTATTGTATTGGTGAAACTTTCAGTCTTTACATATGCAAATAGGATATCTTCGATATCCTTTTCAATGCCCTTTAGAATATTATTTATATTTGCCATATTATACACCTCTTGTTAAGATAAGAAATTGCCCTCAATTTTAACTGACTTTTCAAATTCTATTGCTTAATACCCTGACTAAATCGCTAAACACTCCATAAGCTGTCTGTTCTATTTCAGGTTCGTGTTCCACTACGGAGATTGTACCCATCAAATCAGTTGTGATACTTACTATTGATGTTGTGCCTCTTATAGTTGCCAAGAGTGAATTTTTACTTACTTCTTCCGGTTTTACTCTTGCAACTACTTTACCATCTTCAATTCCTCCGTAGCAAATAAGTTTAATCATATTTCCTCTTTTTTCAGCTTCTTTAATTTGCTCGTAATCTATATCTTCAATCCCTTTTCTGTCAACATCTAAAGGAGTAATATTTGCTCCCATGAGGACATTTAGCAAGGCAGCTGTTTTGGCAGCAGCATCCCACCCTTCTATATCCATTGCAGGGTCTTCCTCTACGAATCCTCTTTTCTTCCCTTCTTCTATAACTTCCTTGTATGGCTTGCCTTTTGCAATTTCTTCCAAAACGAAATTTGTAGTAGAATTTAATATTCCTTTTACCTCTTTTATTTTACAGAATTTAAGTGTTTCATCAACTAAGTTAAATAACGGGGTGCCATCCATTACAGTCGTTTCATGGTAAAAAAGAACCTTATTTTTCTCAGCTAAATCACTCAATGATTAATATGCCCAAGCAATAGGCCCCTTGTTTGCACTTACTGCATGTTTTTTTCTGCTAAGTGCCGCTTTTATGTGGTCTATAGCCGGCTGACCTGAAAATATTTCAAGAGGAGTTAATTCAAAAAGAATATCATAATCTACATTTTCGGCAATTTCCATTGAGCTGATATCTCTATAATCACTTCTTTTATTATCAAAATGATTGAGCTTTTCAATATCATTTAATGCTTCCTTTAAATCAATACCATTTTCATTTACTAAGCATCCTTTTGTTCTGGTTGAAATGGCAACCACATCGACATTCAAGCTGAATTTATTGAATATTTCTTCTCGTTTTTCAGTCAGCAGCTTTGCAAATGCCCTTCCTACATTACCGAATCCAAGAATTGCAATTTTAATATTTTCGGTATTCATTGCACTCCCCTTTCTATATATACGCTTTTTATGAGTCTGAGAATATTATCTATTGTTGCTTCCAAGTTTTCTTTGGATTTATGCCTGCTTATTTCAAAGTCCTCAGGCAGTCTGTTGATTGTAAATATTGAAGTAACTCCCATATCATAGGCATCATCAATATTATTTGCTGCTCCTCCTGCAATGACTGTTACGGGAATATTCTTATTTTTTGCTCGTTTTCCCACTCCTATAACAACCTTGCCTCTTAAGCTTTGAGTGTCTACTCTGCCTTCGCCGGTGAAAATCATATCAGCATCCTCGATTATTTCATCAAATTTTACCGTATCTAAGACTGTTTCAATTCCCATTTGAAGTACAGAGTTAAAAAACGCAATCATTCCCGCACCCATAGCTCCCGCTGCTCCGCTGCCCGGAACGTCTTTTAAATCTTTGCCTGTTTCTCTTTCGATTACATCACAAAGATTTTTTAACCCTTTGTCAAGCTCCAAAATCATTTTTTCATCCGCTCCTTTTTGAGGACCGAATATATATGCAGCTCCCGTAGGTCCATACATTGGGTTGTCTATATCACACATTGTTATTATTTCAATATTATCCAATTCTTTTGCCTTATGGGACAAGTCAATTCTATCTATATCTATTAGTGTTTTCCCTATTGGTATAAATTCATTCCCTTTTTTATCGTAAAATTTAACACCAACGGCTGCAGCTGCACCGCATCCACCGTCATTGGTGCTTGAGCCTCCTAAGCCGACAATAATTTTTTTACATCTTTTTTTTGCTGCTGCCATTATAAGCTGCCCCACTCCATAAGTTGTCGTAAGGCTTGGATTCTTCCTGTCTTCCACCAGGGGTAACCCTGCACATGCAGCCATTTCAATTACCGCAGTGTCATCAATCAAGCCGTAAAATGACTCCATATCTTCAAAATAGGGTGAGCTTACAGTTTCAACTATTTTTTCACCGCCTAATGCCGACAAAAAACAATCCACACTCCCTTCGCCTCCGTCAGCAACCGGAATCGATACCACATGGCAGTGCGGAAAATGCTTATATATTTTATCAGAAATAATAGTGCATATTTCAATGGACGACAATGTTCCTTTAAATGAATCAGGAATTAATACTGCTTTATTCAAATGTTTCCTCCCCCTGTTATTAATCTTCTACTCTTTTAATTTTGGCTCCTAAATTCATAAATTTATTTTCAATGTGTTCATATCCTCTGTCTATATGCTGTATATTTGTCACTTCAGTCAATCCGTCAGCAATAAGACCTGCGATAATCAATGCAGCTCCGGCTCTTAAATCCGTAGCTTGTACAACTGTTCCCCTTAAATTTTTCGTACCTTTAATCCTAGCTTGCTTCTTTGTAAATTCTATGCATGCGCCCATTTTTTTCAACTCTTCCACGTATCTGAATCTGTCCTGGGATACCCCTTCAACTACTGTACTTTCTCCGCATAAGGAAGCTAAAAGCACAGTCATTGGCTGCTGCAAATCTGTTGGGAATCCGGGATACGGAAGTGTCTGGATATTTACCGGAACCAATTCCTTTTCATAATAAACACGCATGGAATCCCCGTACTCTTCTATGCCCATTCCCATCTCTTTAAGCTTTGCGGTAATAGGCTCCATATGTTTGGGAATTATATCATCAATTATTATATCTCCTTTTGTGGCAGCAGCAGCAATCATGTATGTACCTGCTTCAATTTGGTCAGGTATAACCTTGTAAGTGCAGCCTTTTAATTCCTTTACACCGTTTATACGTATTACATCCGTTCCTGCGCCCTTAATATCTGCACCCATTGAATTTAAAAAGTTTGCCGTATCAACAATATGAGGCTCTTTAGCCGCATTTTCAATTATTGTCCTTCCTTCGGCATATACTGCTGCCAACATAATGTTTATGGTTGCTCCAACGCTTACAACGTCAAGATAAATTTTTGCTCCTACTAATCTGTCTGCTTGTACACTTATTCTTCCATCCGGAGTAAGAGTAACTTTTCCTCCTAATGCCTCAAACCCCTTAATGTGCTGGTCAATTGGTCTTTCGCCTATATCACAGCCGCCGGGCATCAAGCACGATGCTCCATTAAATCTCCCCAATCCGGCTCCAAGCAAGTAATATGAGGCTCTCATTTTTTTTGATAATCCGTTTTCCAAATAACAATTTTTTACATTTGATGCGTCCACATATATTGACGTATCATTGATATAATCCGCTTCTGCACCTAATTCTCTCAATATTTCCAAAAATACATTTACATCCTGTATTTTTGGTACATTTTCAATAATGCACCTTTCGGGACAAAGTAACGTAGCCGGTATAATTGCAACAGCTGCATTTTTAAATCCCCCAATATTTACTTTTCCTTTAAGCTTTGTGCCGCCTTCTATTACAAATTTTGACATACTCTTCCTCGCAATATATATTATTCAATTCCCGGCAGATGTATTTGTGTTCCATCGCTAAAAATAACTTTCCACGTTGGGTCGGAATTTATCCTTTCAATATTATGCCAATTTTCATCTTCAGCGCTATAATATGTCATTTCAATTTTAATAATTTCTTTGTTTTTTATTTCCGGATAAGTTAAAATTCGCGGTAATGCTTCAATAGCATATATTGTACGAATCTTTTCCGGTATTTCATCAACTGAAATTATTCTCTGCATTTCAAATTTATAAATTCCTTCATTATCTACAAAAAAATACATGTAGGAATTGTCTATTGAATAGTCATTATATTTTAGCGTATATGCATAAATACATTCATTTTCGGAAGTGTGTTTGAAACTTTCAACATATCCGGATGCATCAATATTTTTTTCTTTTAAAAAATTGTTTATTTCTTCTTGTATTTTTGAATCTTCGTTTATTTTATCGTCAACCTTATTGCGTAATGTGAGTCTTAATTTCTTGCCGTCAATTATTTCTAATGTTTCGCCTTTGCTGTTCGTGTATTTGTACACATCTTCAAAAGGCTCAATTCTTTCATTTAAGAAATTTGTCAAAAGATTTGAATCTATCTTAATTATTTCATATTCTGTTTCCAAAACAGGCAGTATATATATATTATTCGGTATTTCAACATTAATTTTTATATTTTTTTCTTCTAATAAATATGCTACCTCTTGGGCAAATTCCTTATCATAATTAGGCTTGTGCTCTGCATTTCTAATATTCTTGGAAGACACAAAAAGAAAAACATTTAAAATTATAAAAGCTGTTATTAATATTGTGTTTGTTTTATTCCAATCCATTTGCCTCACCTGTTACCATTCTTCAATTAAAAGACCTGATATGGCATTAAATATAAATGTTTTTTCATTTGTTTCAATAACCCATACCACCCTTAAAACCTGTTCCCTTGAAATTCGAGATAAATCAAAATATCCAAGATAAATATTGTTAATCTCCTTAATCATTTCCGGCTTTATGGGTTTAAGCTGTACAGCTTCTTCCTGGCCTTCCCCGGGTACTGTATCTGCATTTTCTTCACCGGCCGAAGTGTCGATATTGTTTCTTATTACATCGATAGCAGGAGTAACCTCTATCTCTGCCATTTTGTCCATCTGTGTTCTATCAATATTTCTAATAAACCTTTTGTATGAAATAACATTGTTTCCTGCAACATCAATTTGAAGAGCAGCATTTTCTCTTACCCTGCTGAACAATATGGGCCTTTCCAATATATTGTAGGAGAATGTAAACCTATAACCTTCATTTCCTTCCAAGAGAATCTTTTCTACATTGCTCAAATACCCGTTTTCCGGAAACCCGAGAAATTCTTCGATAAAATTTACGGCTGCAGCAAAGCTTTTATAAACGTTCGGACTGTTTTCCGGCTCGATTGATGCATCGTAGAAGTCTAAGAGTCCATCCTCGTTAATTTTTAATATCTTTTCGGTCCTGTAAACATATACCAAATTCCCGCTTACTTCAACAGATTTTCTAACATAGTCGTAATCATTTTTAAAATAATCTTTGGCAATCTCATTAATTTTGTCAATATCAAATACATCGAGCTCCGACTGAACAAATACAGGGTTCAGTGCTGTTTGCTCTAAGGGAACGGGTACCTGGATTGTTTCATCCCCTACTTTTTCCGGCATGGAATATTTTGTTTTATTTTCAAAATTTATAGATAGCACAATATCTGTTAATTTCTTGGAATTAATTTGATTACTCTTAATTTTTATATTGTTTTCGCCATTGTAAATATAAATTGAATTGTTATCTTTCAAATCTATCGTAACATTCTTTATATTTTTTACAGTATTGTTTATATTATTGTTTCCGGTTTTCATATGGGTTGTAAATATTTCTACAGGAATATTAATATTAAAATCAAATTTCAAATATTCAGCCGGAAATGCCGCTGTTTCCGAAATGGTGCTATTTGAAGCATTAAAAGCATCATTTATTACATTTAATGCTTCCTGCCACAAGCCTTTATTATCTGAATACAAAACAGTGTAGTTATCATCATATTTAATTACATTTTTTACAGGTCTCAATACTTTCCATATGTCTGCTTCGGCTTCTTCCGCACTTTTATCTTCATATGCCTTAGAGCTTAAAAATTCAGGAAGTTTTAGCCATACATTGCTGCTTAAATATATACATATGAGTACCATGACCAATAATATTGAATTTTTTATTTTTATATTTAACATAGTGTCCTCTTTATTCAGGAATTGTAATAATCATTTCAGTTCCTTCATCTATCCGGCTGTTGACGGCTATTGTACAGTTGTGGGCTTCTGCAATCTCTTTGGCAATTGAAAGTCCAAGACCGGTTCCTCCTAAATCCCTGGCTCTTGCTTTGTCCACACGATAGAATCTTTCAAAAATTCTATCCTGGTCTTCTATCGGAATACCCTGCCCGTCATCTTTGATTCTAACGACTATATTTTTATTGCTCTTTTTAGCGCTAATCCATACATTTCCCTTTTCATATGAATACTTAACTGCATTTCCTGCAATATTCAAAAGGATTTGCTCAAATCCGTCCCTGTCAAACATTATATTTATATCATCCGGAATATTTAAATGAATATTTATATTTTTTTCTTTTATTTGAATTTGCAGTTTTTTAATGACTATATTAACCATGTCCAGCAAATTGATTCTTTCCTTATTCCAATTTGTCTGCTCATAATCCATCTTTGAGAGGCGCAGCAAATCGCTGACTAGCCTTGTCATCCTATCGCTTTCGGAATTTATGACATTCAGAAATTCTTCGGATATTTGTTTATCTTCCAATGCACCGTCCAATAGAGTTTCTGCATAGCTTTTTATGGTAGTGATCGGCGTTTTTAATTCATGTGATACATTTGCGACAAATTCTTTTTGAAGCTTATCTATTCGATGCTGCTCGGTAATATTTTTAAACACAAGAATCACGCCCCCTATTTCATTTTTGTTGTTCATGAAAGGTGCGTAGTCTATATTATAAGTTTCTCCGTTTTTTTCTGCCAAGTCTGTGCCGCGATAACCTTTAGACTTAATATAATCAATTGATATGCTGTCTTTGAGATTTACTATTACATCATCAAATTTCTCATCGGCATTTTTTAGTGATAATATATTTTTTGCAACGGGGTTTGCGTGTATAATATTACCTGATAAATCAACTGTCAAAACTCCATCTGCCATATATGTGAAGGTGGTTTCCATCTTGCTTTTTTCCTGCTGAAGGCTTGACATTGACTTTTTCAGCTGGTCTATAAGGTAATTGAACATATTGCCCAATTGACCTATTTCATCATCTGATTTTACATTTACCTTCTGCTCAAAATCGCCTAATGACATCTGCCTTGCCTTTATAGTGAGCTCCTTGATTGGTCCCGTTATGCTTGTTGAAAGTATCAGTCCTAAAAATATCGTTAAGGTTAAGGCAATTATGGTAGCTTGTGTCATAATTTGTTTTGATTCGTCAACCGTGTCGTAAATATAATCAATATTATTTACTAAATATATATAACCTTTGATGTTTCCTTCCGTCTGCACCGGAAAAGACATGTGATAATAAAACCTTTGATTTTCGGTATCTTCAAATTGTTCTGCCGGTGCAATGTGATAAGGAGTTCCATCCATGGATTTAGTCAGTATATAATTGTCTATTTTATTATAGTTAAATGCACTTATGCCAATCGATTCTTCTACACTGCCTGCAATAATTGTTCTGTTTACATCATTTAAGATTACATATATATTTTCGTTGTACCCTACCTGTACAGTGCTTATGCTTTTTTGAATTTCTTCAATATTCTCATCCCAGTTACCGGTATTTAATGAGCTGTAGGATTGAATAATTGAGCGAATTCGAGCATCCATGTTTTTTATATTCATGTTAAGCTGAATTCCCTCAAGCTGATTGACTATATAGATGCCGACTATTGACATAGCAAGAAAAACCAACAAAAAATAAATTAAAATAAATCTCCATCTTATGCTCTTGAACATTTTTTCTCCTTAGAATACGCAGCAAAATTTGGCATCATTTGCTTTTAAAATAATATCCTGTCCCTCGTTTTGTGATTATATATTTTTCATCTTCTGTTTCTATTTTTTCTCTTAATCTTCTCACTGTCACATCGACTGTTCTTAAATCACCAAATTCATATCCCCATACTTCCTTAAGAAGGTGCTCTCTGTTAAATACCCTGTCTGAATTTTGAAACAAATATTTTAAAAGGTCAAATTCCCTGTTTGTAAGATCTATTATTTCACCATCTTTGAAAACTTCATATGTGTTCATGTCAATGGTTAGATTTCCTACTGCTATTATCTTTGATTTCATTTCTTCTTCAACCTTTGAAAGCTTCACCCTTCTCAAATTAGCCTTGACTCTTGCAATTAATTCCTTGTTGCTGAAAGGCTTGGTTATATAGTCGTCTGCTCCCAATTCAAGCCCTGTAACCTTGTCGTTTTCTTCATCTTTTGCAGTAAGCATAATAACAGGCATTACGTATTCCATGCGTATTTCTTTTAAAACATCAAATCCGCTTTTCTTTGGCAGCATAATGTCAAGTATTATTAATTCAGGCTGGAAACTGTGCACTGCCTTTATAGCTTCATCCCCGTCATAGGCTGTCTGCACTTCAAAGCCTTCTTTTTGAAGATTGTATTTAATTATTTCGGCTATAGGTCTTTCATCATCCACTACTAATATTTTAGGCATTATTTCACCCCTATTTTAATTACTGTCTTTAAACATCAGAAGAAATTGCCGTGCAATTTCACCGTTTCAACGAGGCGGGATATACCCGCCTGAATTTCACATATACCCGCCTCCTAAGGAGGAAGATATCTTTCCCATTATATTATTCATGAATATTATAACATGTTTTTCAAAAATGAACACCATCTTTATTTAAAAGCATAAATTAATTTAGGTAGGTGAATTTTATGAGAAATTATATAGATTTAAATAAAGTGTGTCCGGTTATAAAAGGACGCCTTTCTTCAAGCAGCAATAATATTATACCTGTTATCATAAGTTATAAATCCGGCAAAAAAGTAAAGGAGGGCCAAATCAGTTCGCTATCAAACAGATTAAGGCACAATCTGCCCATTATCAACGGTTGTGCATGTGAAATGAGCACTGAATCAATTCTTAAATTAACAGCTGAGCCCGATGTTGAATTTATATCCTATGATTCAAAAGTATTTGCGGTAATGGAGGAGGCAAGAAAAACAATAGGAGCTGACTATTCCCTAAATACTAAATATACGGGAAAAGATGTAACTGTTGCAATAATTGATACAGGTGTCGCCCCTCACGCTGATTTGTTATATCCCGAAAACAGGATAGTAGTCTTTAAGGATTTTGTAAACAATCGCTCCAAGTATTACGATGATAACGGTCACGGAACACATTGCGCAGGAATACTTGCAGGAAGCGGTTATTCTTCCAAGGGCAAATATAGAGGAATAGCCCCGGAAGCCAATATACTATCAATCAAGGTTCTTGATGAAAACGGAAACGGAAATACATCGGATATTCTATCTACAGTTCAATGGATTATTGAAACCAAGGAGGTTTATAAAACTAAAATAATCAATTTTTCTCTCGGCGCAATCGCTCAGTATAAGGAAAGGAGAGATCCATTGGTAAAGGCGGCAAACAAAGCAATTGAAGAAAATCTCATAGTGGTTGCTGCCGTTGGCAACAGCGGGCCTATGCACAATACAATATTATCTCCTGCAACCAGCAGGTATGTAATTTCCGTAGGCTCATTAAATGACAGGGGCACGTCTCATTTTGAAAATGAGACAATTGCTGAATTTTCAAGCAGAGGCCCTACATTGGACAGAGTCCGCAAACCGGATTTAATAGCTCCCGGAGTTGATATAATATCTTTATCCAATAAAAACTTAAGCGGCTACACCGCATTGAGCGGTACATCAATGTCCGCCCCAATGGTATCCGGAGCTGCCGCTTTACTTTTAAACAAAAATCCCAATTACACCCATTTCGACATTAAGAGAATACTCCTTAATTCATGCTCAAAAATAAAAGCATCTTCATATGAGCAAGGAGCAGGAGTTCTAGATATGAGACGCATTTTTTCACAGTAATAAAGGGAGCGCAATGCTCCCTTATGACAATATTTTTCCCTTTCCCATAGCTTGTGCTTTTTTAAGTAATTCTTCAGCTTTTTCAACAAATTCTTCCAATGTTTCGCCCCTGTATTCCACAACGGCTCCGCTTGCATGAATAGTATTATTGCTTATATTCAAATCATATCTGCCGATTTCCATTTTTACTTTTTCAACAATTATTTTTGCAATATCAAGTTCTACATTGTTCAATATCATAATAAATTTATCATTTCCATACCTGCCCACCACATCTATTTTTCTTGCAGCCAAAGTGAGTATGCGGGCTACATCTTGTAAAACAATATCTCCTGTTTCAATGCCGTATTTACGATTAAACTCTTTAAAGTCATCAATATCTATCAAGAATACGCAAAATGCCGTTCCTTCTTCCTTATAGCTTTGTATGCTGTGTTTCATACAGTCGGTAATAAATTGAAAGTTATATATATTGGTAAGGGGCTCTATGCTTGCTCTTGATTTGATTTCATTTTCCAAATGTTCGATTTGTCTGTCTTTTTCAAGAATTAATCTCCTGATTTCTCTTTTATGAGTTAAATCCTGAATTGTCATATAAAAAGTATCATCTTTAAATCCAAATATATTGAATTTTACGAACTTATCAAAGGCATTGACGTATTGTTCAATTACCGAGTGTTCACTTGTCATTGCAGCTTCGCATAAAATTTTCGGCCAGTCAAATATTGAATCGGCAAGGTTAGGAAATACTTCCGTCATTTTTTTCCCGATTAACTGGTCCATTGTTTTATTGGTAATATGCTCTAACTGCTTATTTGCATAGAGAGCTTCAATATCAAATTTTCCATCATTATAGGTCATCCTGCAATGAACAAATGCATCGGATATATAATCAGCAAATTCCTTCATAAGTATAGCCCCCTTTAGTAAAAATCATTGTCTGCATTTAATAGCTTTCTTAGTGTCTTATTTACCGTTTCATATTCAAAGCCCTTTCCTAACAAATAATTCGACAACTTTGACATTTTTTTGCGGTTATCATTTTCTTTTATGTTCAAAAGTTTTTTCTCTCCCAATAATAAAGCTCTTTCTTCTTCGCTCTCTGCTGAAATACTCTTAATCTTTTCTTCTATTATTTCTTTGTCAATGCCCTTGTAATATAAAGCTTCCTTTATTTTACGCACACCATGTTTGGAAATATTGATTTTATCGTTTATGAACATTTCACAATATCTTTCATCATCTAAGTATTTACGCTCTTTAAGTATGCTGATGGCATTGTCGATTAACTGAGGGTTAAAGCCTTTATTTTTCATTTTAAGCCTTAATTCATATTCGCTTTTAAAATATCTTGAAAGCACAGAAATTCCGTAATTATATACACTTATTTCTTCTTCTGATAACAATATTTCATCAATGAGAGCATCGTCTAATTCCATACCTTTTTTGAGCGAATATTTAATCAATATGCTTATATCAACAGCAAACCCATATTCATCATCTATATATATATTGAATCTTTCTTTATTTTTCTTCTGGTATTCGATTTTGGTAATCTTTTTCATATTTCCCTCATTTTCTACATATTAACACAGATTTTGAAGAATATCAATATTTATAAAGCAATATTATATGGGCATATCTAAGATAAAAAAGTATCCGAAATAATACCCAAAAAAATTGTCCTCTTAAAAGGACAATTTTTCGGATAAATTATCTTGCCTGTTATGGCACCTTTATGTCATGCTTTGGTCGTTTTTAGTAAATGTTGCACAATCCGTTTCATGTGATGAAGTTGCATTGCGCCTTTGCACTT